>SDBT01013594.1_pt1 | contig 13037 bp, 22 predicted proteins | sample 2277101 | NCBI WGS metagenome assembly SDBT01 (sample SAMN10404973, study PRJNA504765) | marine sediment metagenome | isolation source: marine sediment core GS10_PC15, 103 cmbsf | place: Arctic Ocean: Southern Knipovich Ridge | collected 2010 | reverse complement strand
TTTACGAAAGGGGGTGCTGATAGCATGAACCCATGCGAATGGTCTACATACGACGGTCTAGTGGACAAGGTAAAAGACTGTCCTCTAGATGCAGAACTAGATAGCAAGTGGTGTACTGCACATCGCATGCTAGTTATCGGGGATGTCATGGCTAAAGCTCATGGTAACAAGGTTGACATCAACAAGCTGAGGGAGTAATGGACGAATTACAAGCTGCTGTGATAGCGCTGAGTCACCATTGGGGAAACTGCTCAAATGGATGTGCTGGCGCACTATTGCGACAAGGACAAATTACCTTGTGCAACGAAGGGAGGAGCTATCTAGCGAGAGCAACCGGAGTAGCTGAGAAAACCGAGCGATGGGAAAAGTTCTGGAACGCTAGAAGGGAGAAACAAGATGATAACTGAACGCGAGGCGGTTTATGCGGACATTTCGCGAATCCCTGCGGCTATGCGTAAGGGGGAAGTGGACGCAGCGCTAGAAAACGCCTATGCGAGCGCTGACGCCTACGCCCGTGCTGAGCGGCTACTGGGCCACGTAGAGGCGTGTGGGTTACGTAATGGTGGCCCTCATGGGTTCCAGCGCTGTGGCGACGGCTGGTATTGCGATAAGGCTCCTATTCAAGTGGTACAGGGTATCGCAGTATAGGTTAAAGTCGATGGTTGACAGACCAACTGGTTTTGAAGTACCTTGGTTTTGACCGAAGAAATTGCCGAGGAGAAAACAGCCAAGGAGGAGAAGCAAGATGAAAACTGAGCGCGAGGCGTTGGAAAATTACTGGCTCCACGAAGATGATTGCTTAGACGGCATTATGGAGAGAGCCGACGCCTACGCCCTAGCAGTGCTTGATGAGGCGAACGCGCAAGCCGAAGCCGACATGCTGCGCGGCAATCCCGTAGAAGGCGCACACGGACGGGCTATTCAAGCCCTCAGGGCCAAGATAGAGAGGAGTGCAGCATAGTATTATGGCAATAGCAGAACCACCGAAGCCAACAGGCTGGTGCAATTCCTGTGGTAAGGCCATGGATGACCATAGCTGGTTTTACTCTGCTAAGGATGACGAGCGTAGGGTAGCTAGGGAGAAGCCGATATGTCCGCGCTAGTCAAGATGGAAGTCCTCTATTGTGAGGAGTGTGGTGGCACATGGTTACTGGATGACCCTGATGTGGTAGAGGGTGATAATTGTCTTAAGTGTGTTATGGCGGATACAATATGCTTGTGCCCAACTCCACCTAACGAATGTAGTTGCCGACCAGACCTGTTTGACCCCTGTATTTGTGGAGGTAGTAATGGATAACACACTAGACAAGCTGAACGCTATCAGCGCCTCATTACAAGCCCATAAAGGGCAGAATGAAAACGACCATGCCCATTCTGTATCACCACCAGAACCATCACTTCCCATCCTGCCCCCCGCAGAGAAGGTTGATATAGAGCCTGAACACCGAGTCCAACTCCCAGTCCACGAGGGCGACAGCGCTATCGAATCTGGCCCAGCATCCTTCAAGTGTGGTCAACTAGCCTCGATGGTATCAATCCAAGAGGCACTCGCCTTTCTACTCAACGAAACCATTGACATCGAACGAAGGGAGGTCATTGATACGTGGTTGAATGAAGTAAGTGATGCGGTCTGGAAGATCGCTGAGTCAATACGCGGTGGTGCAGGCAAGCGCAGTCCTGCTCCAGTAGTCCGAAGGTAACAACTGCCTATATGGAGGTAACAAGAACATGGAGTGGAACCTAGCACAATTACTACTTTTTGTTGGTATTTACCTACCAATAATCATATTCGTTATCAGTTTCCCGCTCTTTCTCTTTGGTATCGGAGAAGTTAAGAGTAGATATAACACAGACGCACCATTAGGAGGGGTTGCTGCTATAGCTATAGTGTGGCTAATCTTCGGGGCCTTAATCGTAGGACTACCATACATGATACTAAACGTAAGCGCCAAGAGTGAGATCGCACAGATGGAAGCGTTCTACGACCAGAATGTTGAAGTCCATCGTGATGCAATACTGGAAACCGAGGATGTCACGATTATCAATGCGGTACCTGGAATCTTCTTCGATGCAGCGTATCAAGGGTTAGGCGTTACAGTAGGTGAAGCCATCGCTGATTTCAGGAATGAGATTACTAACTACAACAATCAAATAGCCTTCTACAACGCATGGCAAGACACCTTCGTAGGTGGTGGGTATATGCAAAGTCTACCTGATCATTTGAAGCCACTGCGCTTGGAACTAGTAGGAGAGTAGGAGGAGTTTGCAAAGCTCCTTCCCAAGTCCTAAGGAGGTACAGGAGTGGACGCAACACTAGCTAAGCTGACCTCGATTGGCCTGAAGCTGGAACGAAAGCATTATCACACAATGTCTTGTGTGTTAGACTGTCCTGCTAATACCATAACGCCAGCAGTACGAGAGCCTAAGACAAAGGGCTTCGAGAGTGCTGAATGCCCCAAGTGTGGTACTAGGTGCCATCCGAAAGACCTTGACGGGCCAGAGGTAACTTACGAGCGTATGAGTGCGTTCACTCCTGAGGACGAGGACGAACCCATATTCTATCGCAAGCAGGTACGACACTCGGTATGCGGGGCCTGCATAGCAGAAATGAGTGGCCTACCATACACATCGGAAAGGCCAGATACCAGTAGGAGGTTGCGAAAGTGACATACAAGCGAAAACCCACTCATATGCGGGGGATGGGTGCCTGTGTCGGTGAGGTAACTGGTAGAGTGCATTACATTCCCTGGTATGGGCCTGGAATCATGACCCCCAGACGACGAGCCGCCATCGACACGATTCAAGAGGGTGACGTTATTATCACTCGTATGACGACACCTGAAATCATGCCTTTCATCAAGAAGGTAGCAGGCATAGTCACTGAGGTTGGTGGTATTGTCTGTCACGCAGCTATTATTGCGCGAGAGTACAACATTCCGACTGTGCTTGCATGTCCAGGCATAGCCACAAAAATACGGTTGCGCCGACTCCCAACAATAGTCACGTTGAACGGCGCTACTGGAGAGGTCGTATTAGATGGCGAAAACTAAACCATCTGAGCAATTCATTAACATGAGTAAGGGCCTACCGCCATTTTATGTGGACAACGGATGTTCTATCTGTAACGATCCTAAGTGTACTCAAGGAAAGGGGTCGAAGTCAGTTCCTCAGTTGGGGCAGTTAGTTGCTCAGCCCAAACAGCCCATCTTTCAACAGGTTGGTGGTGGCTATGTAGAGGGTACCACAGGCCCCGCTCACCAAGATGCGCATGATATGTTTACTAAGCCACTCGCACCTCTGAAGTCCTTTAGGTTGATGAATGACGAGAGTATGGAGTTCTTTGCTCCACAGTGCTATGACTGTGAGAATAATCTTCATACGATGTACAGCTCAGGGTTCTGTTGCCATTGTGGTCACTTCCAGGAGGAGCACCTCAATCACGAGTGTTTGCTTTGTGACCCGCCTAGGATGCTTCCGTGCTTTCCATTTACCAAGAAAGGAGAAATAGTCTACAATCCTGGCGCCACATCATCACCAATTCTAGGAACTAGCAGAGCGAGTCAGCGCCGTCGTGGGCTCTATAAGTTCAACGAAAGTTCACATTGTGTTTCGTGTGACATCGGTATAAGTAATCACTACAAGTTGCCGAGGCATAGTCGGAAAAGGAATGACATAGCTATTAACTTCGGGTTGGATAGAAAACTGGTGTTGTATGAAGCGGCGGCTAACTTCTATCTGATGTTGGAAATGAAGGTTACACCTTCCGAATCAACGGTGCCGCCTGTCATTGATATGGCATTCAGCGCTCTTGTCAGTCACCTAAGCGAACAACTGTGTCTGTATTTGGAGCTTGCCTCACTTGGTGAACTACGCCATGGAGTCTGGGGTTCGGTGATGTCCGAAAGACTAAGAGCCGAATTTGAGGATACAGATATGGGGGCACTACTCTCTTACGTAAGGAGTAGCAATACGAGCTACAACAAGTGGCCATACGTCAAACATAAACTCCATGAAACCGCTGCGCCAGATCGTATGGCCGCATGGTCTGTTTGGAGTGTTGTCAAGGAGGAGTTTGGCCTCGACGCATATCTGATGATGTCTTACTACTTCAAGAAGCCTGTTTTTAGAGGGTCGGTTGGTGGTGAAAAGTGGGCGCATATCATAGACACCGCCCGTGAGTACCGAGCGGGTAACTACACCCCTATCATGTTCATCGACACATGCTTTGGGTTGAAACATAACTGCAATCTGGCCTTCGATAAGTTCTGGGATGTGAGATACGTCCGCGAGGTACTAGATGCGGTTCAGCGAGGCACACCGCAAAAGATGTCGTTCATTGAGCACTTTGCATCAAGTCCTATTAGGTCACTGCATAGAAAGTGGAGGTTAGAGACGTATGGGCCGACGGAGAGGGAGAAAGAGGCACAGCAGGAGAAAGGGAAAGGCACGCAAAATGCTTGATTGGATGCAAGGCTGGCAAGCGCCTGACACAACAGCGGCTAAGAAGCTTAGTACCCACTGTAAGAGTCATTGGCGTGCTCCTGTCAAAATTGGTGAGTATCAGGTGTTGGCTAGCGGGAGCCGCCATGAAAGTAGCACTCGTAAGAAGATGGGGCCTGATGCGTACTTGGCAAAGCCTACACCCAGCTTTGGATTCTACTTGGATGGTGGTTGGTTGTGGAAACTGACAGGTATTGCTGGCATTGGCATTGGACTGACCAACGAGTCTAGCTACTACGACTGGCCATTCATGGTTATCAAGTGGCCGGATATGGGTACACTAGAGGATGATGACATGACCAACATCCTCAGCTACCTTAAAGGTAAACTCGAAGCTAAAGAGTCTATCGAAATAGGTTGCATTGGTGGGCATGGTAGGACTGGCACTCTATTAGCTATGCTACGTGTCTATATCGGTGGTATGGGAGCAAAGGAGTCCATCGAGTCTATCCGTAAGGACTACTGTGACCATGCAGTCGAGAGCAAGAAACAGGTCGAAGCTATCTACAAGGTAGCTGGTGAGAAGTACGACGAGAACACTGCACCAGATGGAGCTAAGATATGGTATGGCGGGTTTTCTTACAGTCCTTCTATTGATTGTGACTCCTGTGGACACACCGACTGGTCACATGAACGAGTCGCCAGCCTGTTTGCAGACAATCCTGAAGTCAAGTCGGGTGAGCGGGGCTGTGCATTCAAGAAGTTCAACGACGGTGATGAGTGGGGCTGTCCATGCAAAGGATTTGTTGACCCACCTAAAAAGGCGATGAAGGGGCCGATAAAATATGCCGCATCAAGTAGGCAAGCGCAGTTTAGTGAGCTAGCCGCAAGTCAGGATGGCTCAAATGCACTTGATAATGCAACAGAGCAAGACCTCGAAGCATTCCAAAAGGAAATAGCGAGCGTGGGTAAGGATGCTGGTGACTATTTAATGCCCACACAAGAGGAGTTAGACGACGAGACAAAGCTGTGGGATTTCCTATGCAGAGACTATGGTGGTGACCTCTGCTCTTGCTACCACATGCGAGCCGACCACCCCGCAAAGAATAGTAAGTGCAATCTCTGTGGGTGCGTCCGTTGGGAACTAGGATGGCACCAAGAAAACGATGGTGAGTGGACAAACGATACAGCGGATATAGAAAGGAGTCATAGTTAGGTAACACTAGGCTAACGAGTACGGGGTACTCAAGAAACACATGTCTGTAGCTACGCATAGGAGAACATTGACACAATGAGCAATCAGATCGAAATCACAGTAGAGCTAGGAACCACTGTTGGTGAGGCCATTGAGGCCGCACAGGAACTAGCAAACAAGCTGTACCCGCTGGCGCCCATCAACGACAGTCGTGGACAGTCCTTCAAGAACGCCTTTGTCAAGGCGTGGTTCAACAGGTCAGAGCGTTCGGAACGTGCCGCCAAGGCCCGCTTCGGTACCAGTGAGGTCAAGCCGGTCATCAACGACAAGTGGAACCTCGCTGTGATGGACTTCGGGATTGACGGTGACCTACTAGACGAGGCAACAGGTGTGACTGTCAGCAAAGAAGAAGATGGCACACTGATCATCGTCGTTCCGCCTCAGGACTAGGTCAACTACCACAGTTAGGATGGCATGATTGGCGGCTATCATGTTGCCCTTGACTTGAGGGATTGAAATATGATATAGTGAGGAATCCCCCAGTGGAGGTGGCTTAGTGAGAGAGTGGCAAGAGCATCTGAACAGCGAGAGATACCTCTCGTACCACTCGCAAATATGGTTGCCGGAGGAGATTGAAGGGCAAGCCTACGATTTCCTACCGCCGCCATTCACACCCCTCCCTCTCAGTCCCAACTATGCAAGGCTGAGTATAGAGAGGCACCTACCGGAAACCATCTATATGCCCAAGTCCTACCAGATAGTGACAGCTACACTGGTACGTGACACGTTGGCTATGTATAGGTGCAGTATCCGGTTCAGGTGGAGTGGGCCGAGAGTGGCGGCGAGTAAGCAAGCCGACTTCGTTATGATCCTTGAAGGTAACTTCGAGGTAGTAACGGGGTACTGGATGGCCCCGAAGAAAGAGAACAGGCCAGATAGGAATACCATCTATGAAAGTGCCGAGGCATGACGAGTTCGAGGGTGTATTAGATCGGATAGATATGCCCCCCGCTGAGAAGCGGAGCTTAAGGGTGGACTTCTATACTAGCTTTGCTCTAGGAATCCTGAATCACAACCCCTGGCAGTACGTGAGGTTCACGGGCCAGGGTTATCACGGTCAGTTCAACTTGAACTAGGAGAGAGGCCGAAGTAAGGACGCGCAGTTGAACAGACCGACTAACAACGCAACAACAGTTCTATGTAAGAGATACTACCATCGAGGGCCAGGGCATGAGGGCCAGGAGTGTGAGTGGAATACTCTCCACTGTCCAGGAGATCACGAAAGCCACGATGAATTTCAACATCGGGTGAGTATGTATAATGAGAGGTACTACACGGGGCTGATCTCTCCTGGATATTTTCTGCCTAACAGTCCAACCCTATTCAACCTGCCCTGTAAGGTATGTAACGAGACTGAAGTACACGGTACACTGTCCGCCTGCTTCAAGTTTGACATACCTGACACGATGGATGGTATCCTCGAAGTACATAGGTTGTCTGCGTTAGTACAGAAGTGGGGTGGTGGTGTAGGCTTCTACCTTGGCGGCCTAAGGCCAGAGGGAAGTCTTATCTCAACCACTCACGCTGCTGCATGTGGGCCAGTGCGGGTGATCAAACACTTGCACTCACTTGGCCTCAACCTGATAACACAAGGGGGAAGGCGACCAGCGGCTCAGATGGGTATACTACCTGCTAGTCACCCTGACATCGAGCAGTTCATTCACCTAAAGGATACTGATCCTGACCTACTATCTACGTTCAACCTGTCGGTCAGCATGACTGACGAGGACGTACTAGAGAGGCCGTGGTTGCTACGCTTGATGGCAGAGTCGGCATGGCAGAGTGGTGACCCTGGTTGCTACTTTGTGGATAGGGCTGAGGCTAAGAACCCTACACCTGAGTTCGGTATGCTTAATGGAACTAATCCTTGTGGCGAGGTTCCGCTATTGGACAAAGAGGCATGTAACTTAGGCAGCATGAACATAGCCCGTGTTCCCCGTTCTCAGCGGGGGGCAGTAGCTTCGCTGTGTACTGAGTTCCTTGATGATGTGCAAGACATCAACAGGTTTCCCGACCCAAGTATCGCGGTTGCGGTAGCTCGGACACGCAAGCTAGGGCTAGGAGTAATGGGCTGGGCTGACTACCTTGTCCAACAGGAGCTACACTACGATAGCGAGGAGGCACTCGATGAAGCTGTAAAGGTAATGTCTGAGATTCAAGCTGCGTCTCATAAGGTAAGCATTGAGAGAGGAAAAGAACATGGAACCGTTGGAACCACTGGTATGCGAAACGCTACTCTTACTTGTGTTGCTCCCACTGGTACTATCAGTCTACTTTTGGGAGTTAGTTCTGGGATAGAGCCTCACTTCGCGCACTCATGGGAGCGTGTAATGGGAGACGGCACAGTGTTGGTTGAGGAGCCATCGATCAAGGGCTTCATACCACAAGTGTCACATGACATACCGTGGGAGGCACACATTGAAATGCAGTCCGCATTCCAATCAGTCACCGACCTAGCTGTAAGCAAGACGATCAACATGTCTGAATCAGCAACAGTGGAGGAGATTGAGCAGGCATACGCTAGAATGTGGCAGAAGGGGTGTACGGGTGGCACAATATACAGGGACAAGAGCAGAAAGGTACAGGTGTTGAATGCTTAGTCCAATCTTTAGAACGGGTAAGACAAGCAAGAGTAAACGAAAGCCACTTGTAGCAGGCGGCGGGATGTATCGGAACAGACCACCTGATAGTGAATCACATACATCAGCCAGGTGTATGAAGAAGTCTGTTCAGCGCGTCCAAGGCTGTAATCTTCCTGCTTGTGTCTGTAGCTACAGAAGGAAGCGTTAGATGTTGGAGGAAGCATGACTATAGAATGTATCATCATATGTAACCTAGAAGGTACACAATGTATAGGTACCGAAAACAAGGAGAAGGGGTTATTACCAGATGGTTGGGCCATAATACAAGGTAAGAAAAGGATAGACCTCTGCCCTCCTTGCCTTAAGCATGTTAAGCAACAGCTAGCGAATCAGGAGAATGAGAAAGGATTTCAAGTCTGATAGCTCGCGCTGTGCTAGTGATAGTGGCAGCAGCAGCACTCATAGCATGTAGTGGAGGTACACATGATACTCAACCTACCAGCGTGGCTCCTTATTGGAGCCATGACTCTTATTCTCGCACATGGAGTGACACGTTTGCTCTGGTTGGAATGGTCGAAGCACCAACCCCTGAACCAACTGTCGTACTCAATAAACGAAGTAGACCGGATACTAACCAAAGCAGGCCGACCCAAGCTGGATATGGATCACTAGCCTGTCAGTATGGCTGGCCTTGTGATTGGGTAGTAGCTCTCATACACTGTGAAAGCACAAACAATCCGAGAGCCAAGAGCCCAGATGGTAAGTACATAGGACTCATGCAGATAGACTACGAGTTACACGGCTATACAGAGGAGGAACTGTATGACCCAAGTACAAACATCGCAGCAGGATGGGGGCTCTACTCCGATAGAGGCAGAGTGCCCTGGCCCAACTGCCCATAAGGAGATAGAATGAAACCGACACCGATTAAGTACCTAGATGGATACAAGACAGACCATAGGCACCAGTACCCAGACGGCACAGAAATGGTGTACTCTAACCTAACATGTCGAGCGTCAAGGTCAGGACAGACACACGCTGTGGCCTTCGGATTCCAGTATTTTGTGCAAGAGTATCTCATTAACCAGTTCAACGAAGGGTTCTTCGAGTGTGACCTAGATGACATACTCAAGGACTACCAGCGCAGGATGGACAACTACCTTGGGCCAGGAGCTATCAAGGTAGACCACATCGCCGCACTACATGACCTTGGGTATCTGCCGCTGCTAATCAAGGCTCTACCTGAGGGAACAAGAGTACCTCTACGTGTGCCGATGTTGACCATTCGCAACACACACCCTGAGTTCTTCTGGTTGACTAACATGCTGGAGACTCTACTCTCCAACGTGCTATGGGGGCCAATCACATCAGCAACCACAGCCTATGCGTACCGTAAGACTTTCGACTCCTACGCTTACTGGACAGGTGGTGACATGGACTTCTGCTCGTTGCAGGGTCACGACTTCTCATTCCGTGGGTTGACGGGTATCGAGAATGCCATGACATCCGGCGCCGCTCACCTGCTCAGCTTCACAGGTACGGACACTATCCCTGCTATTGATTTCCTTGAACGGTACTACGGTGCCAACTCGGACGATGAAATCATTGGGCTGTCAGTACCAGCTACCGAACACTCGGTCATGTGTATGGGTGAGAAGGATGCTGAGCTTAGCACGTTCAAGCGTCTCATCACAGATGTCTACCCCAATGGTATTGTGTCCATCGTATCTGATACATGGGACTTGTGGAAGGTGCTTACTGTTGTTATGCCCATGTTACACGATGAAGTGATGGCGCGTGATGGTAAGGTAGTGATCAGGCCGGACTCTGGCGACCCAACACTAATAATCTGTGGTGATAGTGAGTCTCCTCATGGTTACGCCGCTCGTACAGGTGTGCTTGAGCTACTGTGGCAGGAGTTCGGTGGTACAACCAATGACAAGGGCTACCGTGTATTAGACCCACATGTCGGAGTCATCTACGGTGAGGCCATCAGCCCTACTCGACAGGAGGAAATCTTGTCGCGCATGAAGGAAATGGGGTTCTGTTCCAGCAACATCGTGTTCGGTATTGGTAGCTACACGTACCAGTATGTAACACGAGACGAGTTAGGTATGGCAGTCAAATCTACCTATGGTGAGGTCAATGGACAAGGGATTGCCATTCAGAAAGACCCCATCACTGACTCAGGGTTGAAGAAGTCAGCGTCTGGTCTACTGCGTGTGGACTTCAACAAAACTACACACCGGCTAGAGGTCACGGAGAACTGCACATGGGCAGAGGAGCAGGCCGGTGAATTGCGTGCCATATTCAAGGACGGTCAGCCAGGTGTGTCGACCACACTCAAGGAGATACGAGGAAGGTTAGGTATCCTATGAAGCTCGAAGTGATTAGCCCTGGTAACAAGAAGGTCATGTCCACTATCAAGATTGAACACACGATCTTCCCTGATGGACAGCGACACATCATGCTGGACACACCTCTGACTTTGAGCAAGAACATGCACTACTGTATCACCGCTGGCATCAAGTGTGCAGATGACCTGTTCGACATAGCTCTAGTTAAGGACGTTCTACCTTGGGGTGCGTGGTGTGCGCTACAGGTGGAGTACCTGATGGGGGCCAGGATGGACAAGCAGATTGACGACGGCCAACCATGTACTGCGCGAGTAGTAGGTGATCTCATTGATAGCATGGGGTTCAGTCTCGTAGCTGTAATGGACGCTCACTCCGAGAGGGCGCTATCCTATGTCACCAACTCCACTAACATCCTACCAAAGAGCAAGGTAGCAACGTACTTGGAAAGGTTCGACTCACATGATACAGTTATCATATCACCAGACGCCGGTGCAATCGAGCGAGTCGAGAACCTAGCTGATGGTCATGGCTTCGACATAGTACAGTGCTACAAGAAGCGTAACCAGAAGAACGGAAGGCTATCTGACTTCTCAATCAGTGCGCCTACTGATAGAGTGGACGGGAAGGTGTGTGTTATACTGGATGACATCTGCGATGGTGGCCGCACCTTTACTGAACTAGCAGGACTACTGAAACAGGCAGGAGCAATACAGGTACACCTGTGGGTGACTCATGGCATCTTCTCAAATGGCCGTGACATCAAGCACCTGGACAGTGTGACTGCCATGAACGATTGGTTAGAGGAGGAGGAATAGCATGTGGATCATAGAACTACCACAACACAAAAGTGACGCCCTTCGGGTCAAGAAGATCAGCATTATACAAGAAGCGTTCAACACGGCAGATAGATGGGGTATATCTACCAGTAGATGTATTGTGTTATCAGATGATGGTAGTGAAGCGTGGCGATTGATACCTCAACATATGGAATTGCTCATTTGACCTACCTTAACATAGCAGCAGGTATCTCCAACTGTGAGGGTTGCGAACTACGACCACTACGAAACCTGGCATGCCCAGGTAGAGGCTCCACTAATGCTGATATAATGCTCCTGGCAGAGGCACCAGGCAAAGACGAGGACTTAAAGGGAATACCCCTAATAGGCAAAGCGGGGCGCCATCTTGATAGCCTCATTGAGAAGGCTGGCCTTGACGAGGAAAACCTATGGTTCGACAACATGATACACTGTCGGCCACCAGACAATGACCTTCGGCCTTATCCCAATACAATCATCAAGTGCCCTGAGCTATGGCTTGACAAGACACTAGAGGTTATCAATCCTAAGGTGATCGTTACTCTAGGCGCAACAGCCTCGGCAAAATGGTTCGGTAAACTACCAATGCGTGAGGTAGTAGGCATGGCGAGGGCATTGGAGGATGGACGTATCATAGTAGGTGCCTATCACCCTGCGTATGGACTGAGGATGGGTGAGAAGATAGACAAGAGTATAGTAGAGAGTTTGAAGCGAGCAAAGGAATTAATATGAGCCATGCAATCTACTGCGACTGGTGCGGCAAGACATTGAAGTGGGCGCCTACAATAAACAGCACGCGCAAGCCTTTCGAATGGTTAGCGCTAAACGATGGGCGGCACATGTGTAACGAGTGTAAGTCATTACCAAAGGTTAACTCTCTTACCAAGGGCGAGGAAACGCACCGTTGTGATGGCCCCTGTCAGCGATACTACAAGAATGCTGTAGAGTTTGATGGCCACGCATGTTCTCAGAAGATAGGAGTTGAAACCGAATAACAGACTTCATAGACGGCACATCCCTAGGTGCCACCCCACAAGTAGCCAAACTAAGGGCGGAACTACTAGGACTTCACGGCTACCTACTACCCGAAGCACAACGCGATGACCTACTCTTACGCGCAGGCGCGGGGGATAGGATTTTTTGTGGCCCATTAGGGCTACCTTACTGGCGCAGTCTACACCCAGAAGCGGAGCTAGTTCAAGCTGTATCCGGTGAGGTCGATAGCCTCAACTCACGGCGTAGCCTGCCCCCCGCTGAGAAGGTCGGGCCGTTTGCTACCGACGAGCTAGAGTACATAGGCATAGCACCTAAGAAGCAGAGCTACATCAAGGTTCACCTTACGAGAGAGGAGGCTATCTCAAGGTTAGCGGGGCCTGCTGATTGCATGATAGGTCTGGATGTAGAGACAGACGTGTTCCTACCTGGGCACCCTAATGAGAACGACGATACCTTAGTAGGGATAGGTGTCAGCTTCGATGATAACTCAGGGTACTATGGAAACGTAGGTCTGTTCAACATCGATCCAACGTGGACAAATGCACTAAAGGACAACCTCTCTCGCTGGTCTTGGATAGGTCACAACGCTAAG
>SDBT01013593.1_pt1 | contig 13037 bp, 11 predicted proteins | sample 2277101 | NCBI WGS metagenome assembly SDBT01 (sample SAMN10404973, study PRJNA504765) | marine sediment metagenome | isolation source: marine sediment core GS10_PC15, 103 cmbsf | place: Arctic Ocean: Southern Knipovich Ridge | collected 2010 | reverse complement strand
ACGCTGGCAAGCTCGCGTGCAAGCCATGGCGTGAGTTCTTCCCCCCAGTGCTGCCTCACAATTGCCTCGGCCCGCCGATCCGTGAGTTGGTCGTCCGCGATGGCGGCGGCGAGGTGACGGGCTATCTCCGGCGACGTGTGCTCGTCGATGAGCGATCCCCAGTGGTCCGCCAACTGGAACATCACCAGCTCTGCTGGCGGTGGCTTGTTCGCCCGCTCGTCCTCGGTGCGTCGCAGGCAGCGTATTACGACCGCGGCGAAAGCGAGGAACCGCTGCCACTCGTCTGGGTTTCTCGCAGTGGGCATCAGTGCCGAACTGTCCAGCCAACGACGCGAAACTGTCAGCCAGGCACCGTACGCCAAGTGGGCCTCGTCGAAATCGGGTGCCGTTTCAGCCATTTCGGCGACCTGCTGAATCAGCTTCGAGGGCCACTCAGACGTGTATTTCGTTTCCGGAGGCGGGGGTAGCAGAGGGCCAAGTTGTGCCCTCGCGCTGGATTCCGCAAAGGCACCCTTGATGGCGCGAGCGAAGAGTATTGCCCTGCGATACAGCGGGTCCCACCGGGCGGGATCAGATACCACAAGTCCCATCACACCACCTCGGTCGATGTCGCGGGGCTGTTTGGGTCAGCGTCAGCGCGGCGTGCCCCGCGCTTCTTCATTAGCCGGTCGATAGCGTCGGGCCTGTGTCGCACACGTTTGGGCCACGTGAACCCCTCCGGCAACCCGGCGACGGTGCCGTCATCCGTGGAACACCGACTCAGTGCAGCTGCCAGCTCGATGGCGAATCGGAGCGTGTCGGCGGTCGTGGGCCGGAAGCCGTATCGGCGTGCCAACGGTCGAACGGCATCGACGTCATCCGCTGAAAGCGCGCGTACGTGGGCGTCGAGTAGATCCACTTTGAGCATATTGACTCCTTTCAGTATCCGACTGTCGCCTCGATTCCGAGTCTAGCAGCTGGGTGGATCGAGCGCAAATCGAGAATTGCGCCACCGGCCACAATTGACCCATGCGTCCCAACCACACCACCCGAGCACCCTGCAAACGGTGACCGTGTACTGGGCACCCACCCCCATTCTGAGGAAGTTGAAGGGGATCTTGAGAGCGTTTCGCGTACGGGCGCGAAGTGCATGCCGAGGAAGATGCGTACGGACTGCCCCGTCGAGCGGGCGCTGGCGTCCCAGATGGAGGCCGCGCGCCGACTCAGCTCTCCTCGCTGTTTGGCCACGAGCGAAGACGTCGCGCCCATCGTCCACGCGCGGGACGGCGGAGACAGCATTGACGCTATCCTGCCGTCGCAGACCCGCGGTGTCGCCCGGTTTCGATTCGAGTTCGTCCGTCGAGTTGCCTGTTCGACCGGTTTCGGTGCGGTGGCGGATTCCACGCTGGAGAATGTGTGGAAGCAGTATGTTGGAAGTGCCGCCGCACAATCGCATCGTCGTGCTCCTCTCAATTGCGATTTCCGCATCGTGACGTCTGTCGCGTCGTCGCCTTCCGCGCCTGGCGGCATTCGATCATGGGCCACCGAGTTCTGTGCCAGCGTCGGTGATCCGCCCGCAGCGCGCGAGCCAGCACAGCTGGAGAGGCTTCTCGGGGAGCGGTCCATTTCGGTTCTTCAGAAAGTGGATCAACACCTTGCTGTCTGCAGGCGGCTTGCGATAGGTGGCCGATACAACGACACAGGTGCGAACGGCATAGCCAATCGCGGCCGAGCCCATGACATCATCCAAGTGGAACGCGTCCTTTTTCGCATCCTTGAAACTGGCGGCCTTGCGGAGCGGAACGACGGCGACCAGGGCCACGTCGTTTGATCGAGCCACGGCGCGCATTGTGGCCGCGTTGGCTTTGTCAATCTGCAGCGGCTGCGCGGTGGGGTCAAGCGGAGCGAGTTCACCAAGATGGTCAAGGACAACGAGTTTCCAGCCTCGGTTTGTGACCCCATCTGCGACGACGGCGCGCAGGTGTTCGGACGTAAAGCCGCACGACACGTCGGCTCCATCGATGATGTCGAGCGGCAAGTCGCTGAATGTCCGTATGGCCTGCTTAACATGTTGTGCCGCCAACTTGTCGTGCAGCTTCGTGAGGCCGTTATCTATCGTCGTCCGCGGCACCTCGCTCAGTTGAGCGAGGACCAACCGGCCTACCTCGTCCCTGCCCATTTCGAGGCTGACGAATCCGACGGGCACACCGTGCCGCGCCGCGTTAACGGCAATCTGGAGCACCAGCTGCGTCTTGCATTGCCCAGCCTTCCCTCCGACGAGATGAACGCCACCAGTCACGTAACCGCCGCGCAGCACTTTGTCGAGCGCCCTGATGTGCGTCGCGATGCGCTCAACGGGCTTCCAGACGTCCTCGTCACACCACACTTCGCCGATGGGCCGGATGGGAATACTGGCGCAGGCAACCGGCTGAGCGTTACTGTGGGTGGTTGTCGGGGAATCTGGCGTCACGTCGCTCGGTGTCTTCGTTGCCGCCGGTGTCCGCTCAAACGCATCCACCAGTTGCTGTACCACGGTTGTAGCGTCGAGCCCTTGGTTGACGCGCCGCTCGACGATCCAGTCGCCGATGTCCTCGTGGTTTGTGGTCAGGCCCGGGTCCACGATGCGTACGTCGCTGCCAGTCTGAAGAAGCTGATCGCGTACGGCAGAGGCCCAGGCTCGCCCTGTGTCGTCGTTGTCCGGTACGATCGCAACGGCCCGCCCACGGAGCATTTCGACCGCCTTGACCGGCAGCTCCTTGGCCGTCTCGCCGGCCGTGCTGCTGAGGGCGGCCAACCCGAGGCTGACGACGGCCATGGCCTTGAACTCGCCCGAGCACAAACACACGAGACCATTTCCGGAGAGGTCGACAGGGTACACTGGCTGACCGATCTTCGCGTTTTTGGGGTCCCACCGACACTTGGGCGTCTTGCCGTCTGCAGCGTGACGCTTCTGCGCCATGAAGGTCCCGTCGTCATCGGTGATCGGGAAGATCCACCATTCTCGGCCGAAGCAGTCTTCGAAGTACCCAACACGGAACCTCCTGGCAGTGTGCTCATCGACCGCCCGCTCGTTCCAGAGACGCTTGAGCAGCTTTGGGTCGTTCATCAGCGTTTGGTGCGCCTCACCGGCCTCCTCCTCGGCCCGGGCGCAAAACTGCGGATCTGGAATGGCTGGAACGGGCGGCAGAGGTGCGGGCGGGATGCTGAAGGCCGGCGTGGGGTAGTGTTGTGCGTGCGAGTTCAGCAACCACCGGCACGCCGTCTGGAAGTCGTTTTCCTGGCCGGCACGTTTCCTGGCAACTTGGAGCAGGGCAATGGGGTCACCGAAATCTCGCAGCTTACCTGGATTCAGATCGTTCCATCCGCCTCCGCCGCCAAATCCGCCGCACGCGTGGCACTTGAAGAGCCAATCGCCGGTCTTGCGGTCCTTGTACAAGCTACCCGACCGGTGCTCGTCGTGATGGAACGGACAGTGGCATGCGTCGTCGGAGATTCGCGGGGCGCTGCACAACCCACGGCCGGCCTCCTCCAAAGCCAGCTCAAGGAAGCGGCGGTCCGTCTTGATTCGCTTCAGCTCACTGTCACCAACCACGCTCGGCTCTGTTGGAAAGCCCATCACCCACCCCCCTCGTCAGTTGATGGCGCTTCCTCAGCCTGGGTGCTGCCAGTGGATTGCCCACCGTCCGGCGTGTCCCGAGCCTCTGAACCGATCATAGCGATGATCTCGGCGATTCTCCTGGCGATGTTCCCGGTATCGCCAGCGGTACCGTCGGCGTGCGTGGGCTGTTCACGACTGCCCTCGGCCAACCGCTGCGCATATTGCGGGGTGCCCCCATCCCCGCCGCAGCGGAGCGTAGGCGAGGGTGGGGGCACCCCGCCTGCTCTCTCTAGAGAGTGGGACCCAACTGGTGGGTCTAAGGGAACGTTTCCCTTAGACCCGTTTGAGGGGTCCAGACTCGCATCCCTTCGACCCAGTTCCTGGTCCGAAGGGCCCGAGGGTGTATCTGGGGCGGTCGGACCAGCCAATTGGGCTGTCGCTCGATCCCTTGAACCCGCGAGGTGGGTCTGAGGGGAACCAGCAGTATCTGGCGATCCCGCTGGTTCTGCCGTCGCCTCACTACGACCCATTTGGTGGGTCCTAGGCTTCCGTTTCGAGGTCCTTGTTTTCTTCGGCCGCGGTCGCCGCGGTATGGGAGTGCTTACGCCCCACAACAGCTCGTCAAATGGAAACGTGATGCGGTACCACTTGCGGTTTTCACTTGGACGGGTTCCGTAGTCCAGCTTGATCCAGCCCGCGTCTGCCAGCGCGCCCATCACCTTGCTGACCGTCTTCACGTTCATGCCCGTCTTTTCCCTGATGGTTTTGCGCGTGCAGCAACATTGCCGCTTCCCGGCTGCGAGCATCCGCAGCACGGCGTAGACGTTCAGCGCCAACCGACAGCTCCTGATCAGCTCATACAGCGCGGCCGGCGTCGGCCGCGTCTCCTGCCTCCTGGATCTGTTGTGTGGTCCCTTGGCCATGTTCTCAATCGCGCTCCATCACTCGCGTGTTCGCGAGTGTCGCTTGTCCGGATCGTCCCAATCTGCTGTTTCTCACGAATCTCCGCTGCCCGTGCGCAGTTGTCTCCGCGTAAGCGGGGACGCTCGAAGATCACGAGTGCAGAGATACGACTTCCCTGACCTTGTGGACGGCCTCGGAGCGGGGAAACCTCCGGTGGTGGCCACGTCCGACGCGGTACGTGGGGATTAGGCCCGCGTCGGCCAGCCGTCGCAGGTACGAAACGGGAAGACCGGTAAGCTGGGCCAAGTCGCCGATGCGGATCAGATCCACAGGCTTGTTCTTCATCACGCACATGATGCTGACAACCATAGCGCCACACCCCGCCGGGCGCAAGTTCGTGCGGTTGGGGAGCTTCGTTGTTGCTCGATTACCAGATGGGCTACGGCGACAACTCGCGTGCTGGCCACCATCGTGAAGGACCGTCCAGCCACCCCACGTTCAATTAACGGTGCAGTCACCGAGCGCTCGGTCGCCGAGGGCAGTGCGGGCGGGTGAAACGAATCCTGTCTTTGACCCCGAGGATCGCCAGTCCGTCCATCAGGGGACGACTGCCTCCGCAGGCCGGAGGGTGGCCGACCGCCTGGGGCAAGCATCCCGTGCCCCGGAGCCGCCGTGAAACGGACTGCGCGCGGAGCTGTGCGCCGGCGCGCACCGGAACCAGATTCTCGCAGCTCTACCGTCATAGATCACCGATGAGGCGGGCGGGGGTGGTCAATCTGACCACCCCACGCAATCACGCCAATCGTCACTCATGCAGTGCGTCCCAAGGCGAACTCGTCGACGGTGCATGCCGCACGGGTCTTGAACATGCAGCGGCCACACGATACGCAATCCGGTGGGCCGACCTTTCGTTTCCGGAAACGCCCGCTCTTTGTCCGGCACAGCGCCGTCGGGGAATACACACCGTCCTCATGCACGCATACGGGCGACCCGCCGAGTGTTCTCAGCACGGGACAATAGCCGTCTGGTGTTCGCTCACGGGTCGCACGGAACACGACGTGCACTTTCTCAGGGGGTGCCTCGGCATCGTTGTCCGCCAACCACGCAACCCTCGTGTTCGGGATGTTCGGCGGCATGCCGGTGTGTCTGTCGGCGCTGAGCAGCACACTCATGTTGGACATCGCTGCCAGTCTTGTCAGCGGTTCGATGAACTCCTCGTGCCGCCATGCCCGGGTGTAGCACCAGAACGCAACGTGATCACAGATCCGGATGACCCGGTTGATCTCCTCGATATATGCCGTGCTGAAGAAATCACCAAAGTCGTGCAGCCGGAAGAAGCGCAACGCGGCACGGATGATCGCCCCGGCGAGCAGGTAGGCGAAATCTCCTCGCTTGGCGATTTCCCAGTTCAATCGAGAACGTTCCATAACGGTTAATCGGCCCTCGATCATCTTCCAGAGGTAACAGAGTGCGCAACACAGCGCGCTTGCCGTCGGGCGACCATGACGCGGGTCGGCACAGCACGTTTTGTCGAGCGGCAAATTGAATGCCCCGACCTCTGCTGGATCACCAAGTTTGTCTGCACGACTGATCATCCTGGTCAACCGGAGATGCCTATCCCGTGCGTTTTTCAGGCTCAGGTGCTCAACGAGTGGGGATTTGCGTTTCATGCGGCTGCCTCCTGCTCCTGTCCCTCGGTGTCGATAAGTGTGTTCAACCGGGCGATGAACCTCCGGATGTCCGTGCGCGTGTCTTCCGAAAGGGCCTGATCGGCTACCGCCTCCACGAACATCTGCAACGCGGCTTCAAATTCCGCCCGGGAACGTTCGACGTTGACAGGAGCTTGACGCTCGGCGGTGCCGGGCGACCGTTTCGCAGGCGACACACGCGGGCCTGGGGCGGTTCTAGCCCGCAGCCACTTCTTCACGGTGTTACGCGAGACCCCGTAGACGCGCGCCAGGGCACAGATCTTGGGACAAGCGAACTTCCCGGCCGCAATGGCCGCCTGCTCCTGGTCGAAACAGCGCCGTTTCTCCGTCTTCGTTAGCATCCGGCCGTGCGACAGATTGGCGCGCGCCGCATAGATGGCAGCTTCATCGCCAGAAATGTCACGCAGAACGAGGGCGATGACGCGTCTTATCTCGGGGTTCTCCTTCATTTGAAGGAGGCGGCCCCACCCGGCCACAATCAGCATCTTGCCTGTGCTAGCACTCCTCAGCAGCACAAGGGGATCTTCGCCGTAGCTGCCGTCGACAACGCCGCCTTTCTCGACCTGGAAGTCATCGCTGCCACAGGGCGGGCGGATCTGGTCGCGATTAACGAACCTGAAATCTTCAAAGTCGATCGTCGAGAGCAGCAAGGTTTCCTTCTGTGCTTTTGCGCGCACGCTCTCCGGGTCGCATTCGCGGCGGTGCGCACCTTCGCGACGTCCCGCGGAGTGCGTGCTCGCGGTCGGGTTGCCGCTCTGCGCGCCACTCGTTTTGCCGCGGGGGTTCTTGTTTGTTCTTCTCTGTTGGGTCATGATGAGGGCTCTGTCACAAGAGTGTCTGTCGTTTCAATTCACCGATCCGGGGGCGACGGGGCTTGCGTCGTTCCAATGTCCCCCGGATCGGCACGCGTTGACGAGTGTTTTTGTCGATTGCACCTCCTTCCTCATCACGTCCTGTCTGACCGTGCGGATTCCTCAACCCGCTTGACATCGGAGAGGCTGTAACGCTTGATCCCACGTTCCCGCCCGCTGAGAAAGAAGACTGGCACGCCAGCCGCGTCGAGGATTCGACGTACAGTTGAACGCGAGCAGTTCCATCGCTCAGCGATTCGGGCCTCGCCAACCAGCTGGTCCGTCGGCGCGTCTGTGTGTTCGCGTCTCTCATGATCTCTGGGACCTCGCATTTGGTGTCTCCAATATTCGTCGTCCGCTTTCAGCGTTGCTGCGCTTGGCTTGCCTGCTCTGCATGCTGCTCATCACTGCCATCGCACTAGTGCACGACCTGTGCCAAGTGGACCCAACGAGCCGAAGTCGAGGTGACACAACGGCTTGTATGCCGCGAGGTGTTTCTAAACGTACGAGTCGGCGAAGACCGAGAGGAAAAAACGTGACGAAATGAAGGATTCGGTTAGGGCGGGAAACTGCTGACGCCAATTACGGCCGGTGCGTGAAGATCACACGCACCGCCGTCAATTCGTCAGCCCTCCTGACGACGGCCGTGAAAAAAACGGACATACGCGTCAAGCTGAAGTCCATGGCGAGATGCCAGCGGGCCGCAGAAGGCATGCCGCGACCAACCGGATTGGAATCCGCACACGGTGGAGTGTTGTGGCCCGGAGGCACTGGTGGGGCCACACCGTGAGGGTGGATCAGATGCCGGGGTGCGCTTTCAACTTCTTGGAGGCCCACGATTCGCTTAGGCCGAGCATCTTGGCCACGCCCCGGTTCAGTCCCTTGCCCTTCTCCATTCCACGCTCGCGCAGCAGATCGACCACGAATTTCAGCAACTCGAACTCGACATTCGCATCAGGTAAATCCGCCACGGTCGCAGTGATCTCGTGCGGGAGGCAATCGAACAGGAGATCGCAACCACGAGCGGTGGCAGACGTACCCCTGCTGCGCTTTGAAGCGCCTAGCGCAAGATCTATGCGGTTCTCCAGCTCACGCACGTTGCCGGGCCAGTGGTAACGCAGCAACGCGAGGAGCGCACGCGGTTCTGGCTTCCGGCACTTGGTGCTCACCCATGCGATGACATCCTCCCGTCTGTCGCGCAGCGGTGGAACACGCACAGCAAAGGCCTTCAGGCGGTCCCAGAGATCGGCTCGCAATCTGCCGTCTTGAATCTCCGCGTCCGGGTCTTTGTTCGCGGCGAGTATGAAATCCGGATAAGAAGGATTCAGTCGGCCTCCGCCTATATTCTGAACCGGTTTCCGATCGAAAACTGCAAGCAGCAGGGTCTGCATCTCGTGTGGCAGGTCCATGAACTCGTCCAGGAAAATCGTGCCCTTCCCGCACGTTTCCAGCAACCCAGGTTGCCCACCGGGCGGTATGCCAGGGATTCCGTGCGTCGGTCCGTACCCGACGAGCTTGCCCTTGGCGATATTGAAGTCGCTGCCGGCGAACGTGGCAGCGTTGATCTCCTCGAATCTGGCACCGCTTCTCCGCGATTCGTGCACGAGTTCGGCGAGAAACGTCTTTCCGCACCCTTTCTCACCAAGAAGTGTGATCGGCCTGTGGGCGTCCGGCTGAATCAAATCGTCCAATCGGCCAAACAGCCGCAGGCCGGCCTCGCTTTCGCCGACGAAGCGTGTTTTCCTGTCGATCTGTCGCTTCGCCTTTAGCAGTTTGGCGCGCTCGGTCGGGCTCAGCGGCTTGACGCGGGCCGTCCGCGCCAGCTCGCGGCGGGCCGCCGCGGACAGCGCACCGTCGAGTCGTTCCAGCCACTTTTCCCATCCGGGTGCATGTTCCACGTCGGTGAACCGCCGCTTCACGTCGGCGTGCGACTGCATTTTCTGAACGAGCCCGTACAGCCACTTCTCCGGGATCCCCGCTTCTTGTGCCGCCCGATAAACATCCTCGATTACGTCTGCGAGACTGCCCGCCAGCACGTAATTCCGAAGTGCTGGCTCGTCATCCACGAGCACGCCTATGCCTGCTCCCAAATCCAGGTGGCCGCGAACGTCCCGCCTTACCGCCCGCTGTAGGTCTTCCCATTCAGCAGCTTCGTCACGCTTTCCCTCGAAGGCACCATCCCATTGGGATGTAAGTGGATTGACGCGTTGCCACGCGTTCCTTTCTGTTCCAATCGCGTCCATGCAGTCGATATATGATTGGGCGACTGTGGGAATCGAAACGCACCATTCCTGCTCAAACAGCGTTGCCAAAGGACGACAGGCGTTAGGCGGGTATTCGTACCGCCCCTCGAACAACTCCCTGCAGAACGTCACGCGGCTGCGTCCGAAGGCATACGCGGCGCACTGGTCGGCGTTCCAGCCAAGCCTGTCATCCGTGTCGATGTACCCGTGCACCGGTGGCGCTCCCTGCGAGGTGCCTTCGGTCGTGCCCAGGAGCCCGCTGCCGCGCGCCGCCGAACGGCGCGGCCGCCGGTCTCGTCCCATCCGATCTGGCCGTCGTGGCATTACCCAATTATGTTGCCAGGCCGACCATGCGCCAACCATGGGGGTTGTGAGGCCCTCGGTGAACGGCCGAAGTCTCGCTGTTAGAGCGCCAGCCGTGGGCTACTGCCGGCTCCGGAAACTCCACCGACTCGACGAGTGACTCCGGCATCAGCGCGGCGTAGTGCCGTTCACAGACTGCCGGGCTGTTGCCCATGAGCGTGGAGATCTTGTGGAGCGATTCGCCCTTGCTCGCCAGCATCGAGCCGAATGTGTGCCGAAAATCCAGCGCCGTCCAGGGCAGCCCGGCTGACCGGTTCGCCTTCCGCAAGACCGTGCCGAACCCGTCGGCATCCCACTGACAGCCGTGAGGTGTGACGAAGAACCACGGCCCGTCTGTGGAGGCACGTACGCCTCCAGCCAACGGTGAAGCGCCGAGGAGATCGGCACCGCACGGTCCTTCCCGGTCTTCGGCATCCAGCGTCGGCCGAGCACGGTCTTGCGCCGGACGCGGACGTACCCCCGCTCCAGATCGACATCGTTCATGGTCAGCCAGTACAACTCGCCCAGCCGCAATCCCGTGTAGACCAGCGTCGCGACCATCGTCTGCAAAACGTGGTTCCCGGCGAGTGCGTCGAATTGCTGATCGATCTGCGCTAGCGTCAGAAAACGGATCGGTTTGTCATCGACGACGCCGAACCGCTTGACGGCTGCTACCGGGTTCACGGTGCCCGGCATTCGCACCCGACCCATGGCCCACGTGGTGAAGCGTGACAGCACCTCGCGATACTCATTAAGCGTCTTGTTGTGCAGCGTGCGTCGCGTGGCGAGCGTGGTCAGCCACGTCGTGACCATGTCGGTCGTGATCTCCTCGATCAGCACGACCCTGAGCGGGGCGACGTATCGGGGGTCACCGCGCTTGATCCTGCGACCCTGCCTGGGACAGCTGCGCCCATCCTGCTGGGGATTGTCTTTCAAGGGGTCGCAGACCGGACCGAACCATGTCGCCAACCGGTAGAGGTCGGTCTGCGGGCCTTTCTTGCGAGTGCGCCCCGTCTGCTGCCGCAGGTACACGGCGAACTCCTGCAGCAAGCGCGCCACCGGTGTCTCGGTCGGGCGGATGTCCTGCCCGACCAGCCGGCTGTATTCCCACTTCTTGAGAATCTGCCTGGCGACGCCGTGGTTCGACGTCTTGACCGACCACTCGCGACGCTCACCGGCAATGTGGTAGACGATGTGCCAGTTCCGACTGTTCCTGGGTCTGCGTAAGTAAGCCACGATCACGCTCCTTGGAGCCAGGCTCCGGTTGGCGGCCCCTCGGGGGCGTGATCATCGCGGCCATCGTGATCACAAAATCGTGGCAGAATCGTGGCAGTTTGACCCGAATCCGCGCGCGAAAAAGGGGCCCGCGTTGACGCAAGCCCCTGTCGTTTAAGGATTAGCGGGGGCAGGACTCGAACCTGCGACCTCCGGGTTATGAGCCCGACGAGCTACCAACTGCTCTACCCCGCAATCAAGCTGGATTTCTAACACGCTGCGCCGCGGCTGTCAAGCAGCGTATCGTCGGCACGCTGTACGCTATGCGGGGGCCGCGGCCAGGACTGGTGGTAACCGCCTGTTTCGCGGGGCAAGGCCGCCCTGGCAGCCCAGGGGCGGCGGTGGTCGCGCGTTCGCGGACCCAGCGCCTCTCGACCAGCTTTCATGTTTCTGCAGCGCCCGGGCTCCGTGCCGGACGGGCGTGGCCTCGGCCAATGCGGGGATCGGTCGCTACACCCTCACCTATAATGCACTAGAGCCGTTTCAGTGATGGTCCGTTGCCTCGGGAGGGCAAGCATCCCGGCGAGCCATGGCTCAGCAGAAGCTTCACCCCCTCCCGCCGCACGCGAGAGCCATGGCTCAGCGGGAGCTTCGACCTCCCGCCGCACGCGAGAGACATAGCTCAGCGGGAGCTTCGCCCTCCCCACTAACGCCAGTTGGTTTCTGAAGAGGCCCTAGGCGTCCGACTCGGGACGGGGGCGCGAATACCGGCCTCGGAATACGTCAGCCGGGTACTTCACGGCGTTCTTCAGCAGTTTCTGCTCGACCGCCGACGAGAGGTCCAGCTCGAGCGCGTTCGCCAGCGACAGTAGATAGCACGTAATGTCGGCGACCTCTTCGACTATTTCTCCCCGCCGCTGCTCATCCGCCAGCAGTTCCGGCAACTCGTCGTTCCGCACCCACTGAAAGTGCTCCATCAGCTCGGCGGTTTCGATCGCGATCGCCATTGAGAGGTTCTTGGGATCGTGATACTTCTCCCACTCCCGCTCGGCCACAAAATCGGCCAGCAGCCCGCGAAGCTGGGCAATCGTGGTTGTGTCATCTGCCATGGCGATCTCTCCCGCCGCGCGCCCTACAAACCAGCCGCCGCACGCACGCGCGCGACCAAGCCGCTGGCTGTCGATTCGTCCTGCGCCTCCGCGATAATCCGCACGATCGGCTCGGTATTCGACGCCCGCAGGTGTACCCACCCCCGCTCGAAGTCGACCCGCGTGCCGTCGGCGCGGTTGACGCTCTCGCTCGAAAACGCGTCGGCGACGGCGGTCGTCGCCGCGTCGATGCGCTCGCGCGGGCACTCGAACTTCTGTTTGATCATCACGTAGCGCGGCAGCTCCGCCACCAGCTCGCTGATCCGTTTGCCCGTCGCAGCCATCAATTGCAACACCAGGCTCATGGCGGACAAGCTGTCGCGGACCAGCGTAATCCGCGGATCGATCACGCCGCCGTTGCCCTCGCCGCCGAGCACGCACCGGTGCTCGAGCACGCCCAGCGCGACGTTGACCTCCCCCACCGGCGTGCGCAGCACCTCGACTCCGTACTGTTGGGCAACCGCGTCCACCAGCCGCGATGTGCTCAGATTGGTCGCCACCGGCCCCGGTCGGCGTGACAAGACCGACCGCGTCGCCAGCGCCAGCGTGTACTCCTCGCCGATGTAGTTTCCGGCCTCATCCACGATCGCCAGCCGATCGGCGTCCGGATCTTGAGCGAATCCGATGCTGCACCCGGTCTGACGAACCGCTTCACACAGCCCGGTCAGGTTTTCGGCAATCGGCTCGGGCGTATGCGCGAACACCCCCGTGGGTTCGCCATTCAGATGAACAACCTCGCAACCCAGACGCGCAAGCAGCGCCGGCGAATCCAGACAGCCCGCCCCATTCACGCTGTCCAGCACCACGCGCAACCCTCTGAGCGGCTCGAGCGGAACCTCCACCGCCGCCAACACCGCCTCCACGTGGCGCGGTCCGGCTTGATCATCGCGTGCCACCGGCGTGAAGCTCTCCTTCTCAAACTTGAAGCGGCGCTGCTCACGAATTACGGCAATCTCACGCGCGCGCTGCGGACTTTGAGCCAGACCCTGGTCGCTCAGGAACTTCAAGCCGTTCCACTGCGACGGGTTATGGCTGGCCGTGATCATCAC
>SDBT01013592.1_pt1 | contig 13037 bp, 28 predicted proteins | sample 2277101 | NCBI WGS metagenome assembly SDBT01 (sample SAMN10404973, study PRJNA504765) | marine sediment metagenome | isolation source: marine sediment core GS10_PC15, 103 cmbsf | place: Arctic Ocean: Southern Knipovich Ridge | collected 2010 | reverse complement strand
GTCGAAAGGATAGGAATATAAGATATGTGGTCTACGCCCCCACTGGTGATAACCAAAACGGATTGTTAGCGGTTTATGAAGATAGGGCGGCGGCGCGTTCAGCACGAACAGAAACGTTAAAAACTTGTGGCCATAAAGATGTGTTTGTTATCCCTTTTTGCCCTAAAAGGAGCTGAAGGATGGCAAACCTCAAAAACGGCATAAAGCTGGAGAAAGTAAAAAGTAAAATGAAACGATGTAAGGATTGTATATTATTTGAAATATGTGTCGTTGCTCTTGACCTTATTTTCCCTGATGTGTGTATTTATTATTACCGCAAATGGTGGAAAATCGGGAGAGAAAAGTAGCAGGGAAGGGATAAATGGCAAAGATTTTACTTGACAACAGGAGGGCAGGGGGTATAATCTGAGTATGGCAAGGACGACCGGAACAGGATGTTCAAAAGCAGGAATTAAGCCCAGCGGTACACTTCTCGCTTGTTCGGGTTGTGCTTGCCAACCGTTGGGCTTTTTATTTTGAGAAAAGAGAATAAATGAGTAAGTGTAAAAGATGTGGTCGATGTTGCAAAGAAGAGGTTTGCGAAATGGGAGAAATGGCTTTTGGTAGTATTAAACCGCCTTGCCCCGCCCTTATTAAAGAAAATGGTCTATATTCGTGTGCTATTATAATCACAGAAGAAGATTTTTTTAAGAACCCTATTTTGGCTGATGCTTTGGGGATAGGGAAAGGATGTGATATGGTTAAGGATTCATTCGCACAGATGAGCCAGCCCCTATTGAAAGCAATATTATAACGATTTTCAAAAGTTGTCAAGGGCAAAGTTGAATTGTGTTATAGAAAAGCAAGATGGCGTTAAAAAAAAGAGGGGGATGATACCCCTTAGCAGGATAGTTATAAAATAGCAAGATAGTGTTAAATTGAAATACTCCGAAGAATTTAACAAGTTTTGGAAATTATGGCCTGGTAGATGGCAACCAGAGAGCAATAGATATGTCAAAGTGGGTAAGTATGAAGCGTGGCTGGAATGGAGGCGATTATCAAAAGAAGACCAGAAATCAGTTTCGATTATCGTTAAATCTGGTCGAATAAAAGATGCTGGCACAAGATATTTGCCAGATGCTTGTCGATGGCTAAAAAGAAGAAGGTTTGACGATTTTGGCTAATCGCAGAAATCCTGACAGAAAGGGCTAAGAAATGATTTGGATAATTTTAACATTTGTATTTGGCTGGTTATTGTGTGGTGCGTGGGCGGTACGGATGTTTGAATTAGATGATAATGTAATAGTTAAGCGGGGAGAACTACTTTTTTGGCGTGCTTATCTTATGGGGCCAATTGCGCTTTTAATTGCGTGGATTATTATTTGGTTGCCTCGAATATGGGAATTTAGCAAGGGCGTCATAACAGGCATTAAGTTGGCATATAAGGAGGCTAAGAAATGAAAGATAAGTTGAAACCGTGTCCGTTTTGTCCCAGTGGCAAAGCCAAACCAAAATCAATTACCCGAAGTGCACATTTAGTTGAATGTTCATATTGCGAAGCCTCTACTGGTCTATATATTACAATAAAACGGGCTATCAAGGCTTGGAACAGGAGGCCAAAGAAATGAAGCAGTTTAAGAATGGCTCAATGATAACTGTAAAATGCTGCGATTGTTCGTTGTGCCACGATTGGACATTTAAGGTTATAAGGGGCAAATCCCCTGAAGATGATGTGGTGGAAATGGGGATATTTCTCAACCTAAGCAAAACAGAAGAGTTACGCAAAGCAGAAAGGGAAGGTAAGAAATGAGACAAAGACCAGGAGACAGAAAGCAAAGGTGGCAATCAAGTTGCGAAATTGGCGGGGGAATTATGCTTGCTATTGGTGGGTTTTTTGTTGCAGCGGGCATTACCGCAGATAAAGGGGGCTGGGTAGTAATCGTTTTTGGAACCATCTGCATTCTTTGTGCTTTGTGTGATTTCAGAGACGCCAAACGGGGTTGGAAAATACGATATGATTTGCCATCACGATATTATCGAGACATTAAAAGTGCAAATCCAATGATGCGAGAGATGGCTCAAAAGGCTGCCGAAGAAACATTAAAGGAGCCAAAATGAAACCAGACATTGACGTTGAAAAAATCAAGAGGCTGCGAGAAAGGGCTGCTTTGTATTTCAAAACAGACATAGACAAGTACCCTGACGAACCATTGATTGAATCAGAAAAGCTTTTGCTTGAAGCCCTCTCCCTTCTCCCGCCTGTGTGTAGTGAGTGCGGGGGCAGTGGTGTTTGTGGTGAACCAGATGAATTAGGCGGCGATATATGCACTTGCTATCCCTGCCCTGCCTGCCAGCCTGCTGCGGGCGAGGTAGAGGAGTTTGTGAAGAAAAGCGGAGACTTTTGGTTAGGTGGACAACCAAAAACTAATGCTGAAAGAGCATTAACAATACGATTAGATACAGCCTGCGACCACCTCACCACCCAAGCCAAGCAAATCAAGGAGCTAAACAAAGACCACACCAAAGAGATATTTAAGCTGAATGATATTTGTGTAGCTAAAACAAGAAAGCTCCAAGCCAAAATCGAGGAACTTGAGGGAGAGAAAAAGGGGCTGAAAGAGGCATTACAGAAATATGGTGAACACGAAGCGCTCTGTTGCAAGGGTTTAACAGATGGCAAAGGTAAGTGTAATTGCGGTCTTGACCAAGCCCTTCAGAAAGGCGGTGAATAAAAATGGGTGCATTAGAAATATGCCACGAAGAATGTCATAGACTTGAATTAAAGGTTGTTAAACTCCAAGCCAAAATCGCCCAACTTGAGGAAGGTGCTTTTGCAGCCAGAGAGGAGGTACAGATAAGGAATGACAGGATTGAGCAGCTTAAGGAACAGAAGAGGGGGTTGGAAGAAGAAAATGCAGGGCTTTTGAAGTTGACAGAGTTGCTTGATGAACACCCTGAAGGTTATGATGGCCCGTGTCTTTGTAAGTTGTGTATGAGTTATGGTTGACCAAGCCCTTCAGGGGCAGAAGGAGAAAGAGAATGAAGATAAGAAAAGAAAACATGGTAGATGTATTTGAATGGGATAAAACCGTAAAAGAAACTTATGGGAGACCTTATTCATTTCAGCAGCAAGATGGATGTTGTTCACGAGGGGTTTTCCGCATACAAGTACCTGATAAAGCAGATGACTATGAACAAGACACGGTTCCCGAAATAGTGAACCACGACGTAAGGGGTGTTAGCTTTTCTGCGTGGCTAAAACGTGACCCCAAAACTCCGTTGGCACACGAAAAATCAGGTTTTTTTCTTGAGTTGTGGTGGGAACGAAATTTCTATCCTGACATACAAATGGTAGCCAATGACTTGCACAAGAAAGGTCTTTTAGAAAAAGGTAACTATACAATAGATATTGATTGGTAGTAGAACAGGAGAAAGCCGATGCCGACAACTGAACATCCAGTACTATTTAACAGCGAGATGGTCAGAGCTATTCTTGATAACCTAAAGACACACACCCGCCGAGTTCCTGTAGAACGATACCGTAACTGGAAAGTCGGCGACAGGCTTTGGGTACGGGAAACTTGGCGAGCAATGTTAAAAAATTGTCCAGCCAACAAAGGGGGCTTTAGGGCATTTGACCTACATCCATCCATCGAAACAAGTATAATCGAATACAAAACAGACAACCCAAAAGGCTGTGCGTGGAAATCTCTATATCATATGCCCAAATGGGCTTGTCGTATCTGGCTTGAGATAACAGGGTTAAGGGTGGAGGGGGTGCAGGAAATAACAGAAGAAGATGCAAGAGCTGAGGGATGTGATTGTTCGTGGCTTATTCATCAGGCTCACGATGATGCCCATAATAAACGACGAGCAGAAATCTATCAGAAATATGGAATTCCTGTTGTAGATACAAAGGTGGCAAATGAGCAGTCTGAATTTGCGTATTTATGGAACTCCATCAACGCCAAACGCCACAACGGAATATATGCCTGGGACAAAAACCCATATTGTAAATGTATTTCTTTTAAAAGAATTGACAAACCCTAATACAGTGGTTATAATGTTTAGATGCACAATAAACCACATACTGAAGCGGCAAAAGAAAAAATGCGGAATGCTATTCGGCCTCGAAAGTGGAATCATCTTCCGGAACAAAAAATCGTCAATAGGCTTTTGTTTACAAGTGCAACGGTTCAACAAATTGCAGATGAATATGGATGTAGTTATAGCACTATTTGTATTATCTATCGAAAATGGACGTCTAAGAAACAACGATTGCAATCCAAAACTCGCAAACAAGCAGCAAGATTACGAGGACGACCTAATCCGGTTTTTGCTAAATGGGTACGAGAAAACAATGTTTGGATTGGAAGAAAACATACAAAATCGGCGAAGCAAAAACAGTCTATCGCAAAAAAAGGCAAAAAACATTCTATTGAAAGAAGAATTGCTCAAAGTGCCAGGTTGCAAGGAATACCAATTGAAAAATGGAGTGGTTTTGCGACAACGAAAACTGATAGGCTTAAATCAACCGGAGAATATAAAAATTGGAGAAAACAAGTTTTTGAACGAGATAACTGGACTTGTCAAAAGTGTAATGCAAAAGGTGGGAAATTACATCCACATCATATTAAGCCAAAGAGCACTAACCCTAAAGTTGTATTTGATGTTTCCAATGGGATTACATTTTGTGTTAAGTGTCACCACAAGACAGATTCCTATGGTGTTAACATGTTGACAAAAACCCCGAAGTAAAGGTAATTGAATTTAAGAGAGTGCAGGAGATGCCTGATGGCAAGTAATTTCAAACAAGGTTGGTCTGAAGTAGGCGGCAAAACGATTTGGTTTCGCTCTGGCTTTGAAGTTCGCTGGGCGAGGTATCTTGAGTTCTTAAAACAGGCAGGTGAGGTTTATCTGTGGCAATATGAACCGAAGAAATTCGAGTTCGAGGGCATTCGTAGCGGGACGGTATTTTATACCCCCGACTTTCTTGTGCATTATGAAAACAATAAGGTTTACTGGCACGAATGTAAAGGATATTTACAGCAAAAGGATTTAACAAAATGGAGACGAATGAAAAAATACTACCCCTGCGAGAAGATAATACTTGTGATGCAACGCATTCCTTCGTATAATAACAGGAGCAAGAGCGCCAAGCGAACAAAAATATTATTAGAAAAGGCAAGTAGGTGTGTTGAAAGAGTAATAGATGGAAGCGAAATACTAAAAAAGGTTGGATTATGAAACACAGAAAGGAAGCGAAAGATGACACACGAATCAGAAGGATTGCCTGGCATTTATAAGGCAAGGCAAAAGGCAAACGCCGTTGCAATGAAAGATAAACCATTGCCGTGTCCGTTTTGTGGCGAAAAGAAGCAAATCTATACAAATAAAATTGTTTATTGGTCAGTGCTTTGTGTTACTTGTGGGGTAGATGGCCCGACTAATCGAACAGAAAAAGGAGCCATCAAGGCTTGGAATCGGAGGTCAAAATGAAAAAGATTACGAGAGAATTGATTGCGATTATAGTGCTTGCATTGATTATTCTGCTGGGAATGTTTGTCTTTTCGGGTTGCCAGCCCCAGCGCAGAGCTGACCTGACCCCAGAGACAGAGGCCGGCAAGCTGGATGCGCTCAAGGCGGACAAAATCATCGAGAAGATTTACGAGACGAACCTCTTAATCAGCGGCTTTATCGTGGTTGCGGCCATAGGGGTGTTTTGTATGGCCTCCCGCCAGATACAATTAGGCCTTGCCCTGATAGCTACAGGCTTAGTGGGGATATGGATTACACGAGCAGACCAGTCCTTAGCACAGAACCAATGGCTGCTGCTGATACCTACTGGGCTATTGGTAGTGGGCGGGGCGGTATGGGTCTTTAAGAACGAGCAGATTTGGATGGCGTTGAGAGAGATTGTTAAGGGTGGAGACTTGTTAAAAGGAGAATTTGGCCAACAGTGGTCAAACCGACCAAAAGCATTTAAGGAATGCCAAAGGGCTTGCCAGTCCAAGCCCACCGAAAAAATAATCCGAAAAATCAAGGCAAAATTGTAGAAAGGAGAAATATTATGAAAAAGACTGAACTTGAGAGAAAGTTAAGTGATTTAATAAATGACGAATGTAGAGAAAACGACTCGAATACACCAGATTTTATACTTTCTGAGTTTATGATAAATTGCTTAGATGCATTTGAACTTGCAAACAACAAAAGAGAAGTATGGTTTGGCGTGGAATTAGATATATTAAATGACTGGGAAGGGTTGATTATGACGGCCATAGGCGAAGCCTCTATGTGTTGGTCTGATATTGATAAGGCTGGTATATTTGATAGCACAAGAGCCAAGCAAATTGGGGAAAAGTTATTACAGGATATTAAGAAGAAAGGAGAATAACTAATGACAAATTTACGCAAATACCAAATTGCAGGCGTGGCGGGTATTGTCTTGGCCTATATCCTCTTTGTGCTGGCGGCCAGAGAGATGACAAGCGTCTGGTATGGCTGGGGGGTGGCTGGAGTTGTCGGAGTTATAGAGCTAATTACCATCTTTGGCTACGATAGTAACATCACAAGATTTGTGCGGAATATGTATAGAAGGCCGGTTGACTTAGCGGCTCTGGTTGTTCTTGTGCCTGTAACCTGGTGGCTGGCCGGAGAACTAGCAGCAGGATTTTTATTAATGGGATGGTTGAACAGCCATATGCACGAGAAGGAGTAATAATGCTCAAAATCTGTACAAAATGTAAGACAGAACATCCAGCAACAAAGGAGTATTTTTATTTCGAAAAACGGAGAGATAGATTACATCCTTGGTGTCGGGAATGTTGCAAAAAAGCCGCTACCAAACGACGACAACAAAACCCTGATTATCAAAAAGAGTATCGACAAACAGAAAGGGCAAAAGAGCTGCATCGACAAAGCCAAGTATTATATCGCCAGCGCCACCTTAATTATAACAAAGAGTATCAGAAAGAATATCGCAACACAGCCATTGGTCGCTTACGGCGAATATATGGCAGCATAAAACGGCGTTGCAACGACCCTGATAGTTGGGATTATAAATATTACGGTGGCCGTGGCATTCAAAACAAATTTACATCTTCTGGCGAGTTTGTTGATTATGTTCAAAATGTCCTGCGAGCCAACCCTTATGGACTTGAAATCGACCGAATTGATAACAATGGTCATTACGAAAAGGGAAATGTTCGATTTGTCACTCACAAGGAAAATATGAACAATAGGTAAGAAAGGAAGGAAATTATGAAAATTAAAGCAGAAATTGAACTTGGTGATATTTGGACAGGTGACGGTTCTGTCGAAACTATTATACGAGAAGAAGTCCACAAGGTTATTAGGGCTGAAATCAAAGCCCAATTAAAAGCCAAACGGGGAAGATTAGAAGAGATAGCGGCAGAAGTATTTGATAAGGTCGTAAAAACAAAAATCAAATAACGAGATGGCGTATTGGCTGGCCTTCGGCGGCAAGGACGCTGCCGTTGGTCGGCTTTGAGAAAGGAAATGGTGTTTTTGGCTGTGGCTGGCGGCGGCGTGGTAGCGCCAGGGGCGTGTTTTGTTGTGGCTTGATAGAGAGAACTGTAAGTAACAAGTACGAGACTATCATCTTCGGGCTTTAACCACAAATCAGTGGTAGCAGGGTGGGGAATCCTGCCCGCCAGTCGCAGCCTTATATGAGAGAAAGGAAATGGTAGGATGAAACAGAATATGTATTGCCACGATTGTGACAAATCCTTTTCTGTCGATATAGATATACAGGCAGATGGCAACCATATTTTCAAATGCCCGCATTGCCAACACGAGCATTGTCGGGTAGTTAAAGGTAGTGATATTACAAAGGATAGATGGGACACAAGAAACGGTAACCGAGGGGCAGTATATTATCCACGCACCTATTTTGACGCACCCTCGACATCATCCACGGCTGATTTAATTGTAGCAGACAGGTGGGCAAGCACTGGTTCTTACTCAATAAGTTGGTATTAAAGGAAAAACTAAATGACCTGCAAAAACTGTGGCGATGAATGCAAGGCCAAGTATTGTAAAGCCTGCCAGGCTACAAAGTCAAATATCCGTTATCATCAAAGGCGTGTAAAGGAACTTGAAGAAACGCTTGCAAGGGCAGGCGAGAATGGGAGACGAAATAATGGCCTCTGATGTGCATTGCAAAATGCCCTGTGGCTGGTGCGTTAATAATAGATGTTGCAAGCCCACGATAAAGATGTGGCTTGTATTGGGGCAGGATGTCTGCCCGTATTTTGAAAGGAAGAAAAAAGATGGACGAAAAATTAAGAGCAAAGATAGACCAGATAGGGAAAGACCTGCAAGGGGGAAAGGGAAAGGTTGAAGAGTGTCGGGCAATGGTAGATGTTTTTTTGCACGATGCCAGCACTTGCTTCGACAAGGCCGCAGGCGAGCTTATAGGCTTGCTCGCCGAAGAGGCCGTCAAAGAAGAGCCTCCGAAGCCCCTCGATACCAAGAAGCTGGAAAGCCTTGGCTACAGACCTGATTGTGGCTGTAGAGATTGACCTTTTCAATGAAGAGGCCAGAGAAGCCATTGCACAGGTTATGACAGAATTAAAGGGGAAATGAAGATGGGTAAGACACTAAAACAGATGTTAGGCAAAAGAGGAGCAGCAAAAGCTCGGCGGATATTGTACTCGGAATACCAAAAATATCTCGTGGATTGTTTCCAATCAAGAACAGAGGCAAAGCAATTTGAAGAATGGTTCCAAGCTCTTCAGGAGAAACCCTAATCCGCTACCCACATAGGCGCAAAAATAATTACAGAATTGAAAGGGAAATGAGATGATTGAATTAGGCGACAAAGTAAAAGATACAATAACGGGTTTCGCAGGCGTAGCTACAGCCAAGATTATATTTCTTAATGGTTGTGTGCAATTCCTTGTAACGCCGAAAATGGCGAAACCAAAGAAGAACGAAACCCCCGAATATCCTACCGCTACCTATATTGACGAAGAACAGTTGAGGGTGGTTGGAGCAAGCAAAAAAGCAAAGCCCAAGCCCAGTGGTGGCGGGGTGCGGAAATATCCTGATTAAGGAGAAACCCTAATTGCCCGCTACCCACACAGATGCAAAATCTGCAAAGGCCACGGCTTTGTTGTTATCGATGGCAAAATTCTATGCCAAGCCTGCCACAAGGAGTTTAGAGCACAGAAGATAACGGATATTAAGAAATACTTAGAGAAAGGAAAGAAAGATGAAACGTGAAGATGTTTACAAATTGATTGATGGTGAAAGACGGTATCAATTACAGCGACACGAGATTGTCAATGCCAAATTTCCCCATAGGGATGAAGACCATCACGTTGCGGATTGGATAATTTATATGGAGGCACAGCTTCAAGATGCAAAAGTAGGTGTTTACAATTTTGATATAGCTAAGGTACTAAGCCACATTCGCAAGGCAACAGCTTTGGGCATAGCCTGTATGGAATATAACGATACACCACCAAGGCAGGTGGCGGAAAGGTTTGGTCATTGCGGTTGCGGATATTGTGATTAGGAATACTTAGAGAAAGGAAGAAAGATGGAGAAATACCCCAAAATTAAGACAATATTTAAGCGAGACATGTCTAACAAGGGCAGGATTATATTGGGCGAATATGCCTGCCCCGAATTTGCTTACCTCAAAGATAACGAATGGTTGTTTACAGAAAAGGTAGACGGAACAAACATAAGAGTGGAATGGAAAAAAGGTTTTGGGATTAAAATAGGGGGCAGAACCGACAATGCACAAATACCAACATTTTTATACGATAAGGTTAATGAAATTTTGCCCGCCGAGAAACTTGAAAAAGCAATAGAAAAAACAGATACTTTGTGTTTGTACGGTGAGGGCTATGGCGCAAAGATACAAAAAGGTGGGGGTAATTATATTTCCGATGGTGTTGATTTTGTACTTTTTGATGTCAAAGTAGAAAATTGGTGGTTGCGCAGAGAAGATACGGAAGATGTTGGCAAAAGGCTGGGCATTAAAGTAGTGCCCATTGTTGGACGGGGAGATTTATCAACGGCAGTATGTTTGGCCGAAGACGGTTTTCAATCACAATGGGGCGATTTTAGGGCAGAAGGATTGGTGCTTAGACCATTAGTGGATTTATGCGACCGCAACGGCAATCGGATATTAGCCAAGATTAAGCATAAGGATTTCGCATAAGGAATATTTAACCGAAAGGAGTCGAAAATGATACCATTAAACGAAATGTCAAAGGACGACCTAATCGAGGAGCTATTAGAGAACAGGGCGAGAAAAGCCTTTAAGTGCAAGCACGGCCACGATGGGCACAGCCACAAAAACTGTTACAATATGAATAGGGGCGTTAAGTACCGTGTGGGCTTCTTTGATATTGAGTCCAGCGACCTGATTGCCGATTGGGGGTTTGCATATTGCTATTGCCTTTTATCACTCAACAAAGACAAAATGATTAAGCGGAGAATTACAGGCAAAGAGGTCTTGGATTACAAGGCCAGAGACAAGTCGCTCATAAAGCAGTTCATTAAAGATGTCAGGAACTTTGAGGCTTTGGTGGTGTATTACGGCAAGGACACGGGGGGTAAATATCAACGCCACGACATACCATTTATGAGGACGAGGGCTGAATTTTGGAATATCAAGAATTTCCCGAAAGAAAAGGAGCTGATAATTATAGACTTATACGATGTGGTCAAGGCCAAATTTAAGCTAAAGCGCAACTCCTTAGACCACTTTTGTAAGTTTAAGAAAATCCCCTGCAAACAGACCCCGCTCGATTGGGAGGTGTGGCAGAGGGCGAGAGATGGCCACGAGCCGTCCCTGAGATATGTGCTAAAGCATTGCACGGAGGATGTTGTTGCTACTAAAAAGGCTTTCAAAGTAGCCTATCCCTACAAAAGGGTAAGGACTTTAATTTAGAAAGGAGAAATATTATGAATTCAGCAAGTGATTATATGGAAAGGTTTAAGGAAGAGCTTAAGGCAGAAGCGGGAGCAAGGCGCATGGCTAATGTTATGTCTGTGCCACCTCCTATGATGATGTCACCAGGCGGGCTTTATGAGCGACATAGCAGTCCATTTATTAGCAGAACCTCGCCACCGCCCCAGCCAGATGCAACCAAGCAATTCGGGCTTATCAAAAAGTCTCTAAAGAAGATAAAAGCCGAGCCGTTCAACGGCGAAGTCCGAAAGAGAATTGAGAACAAAATCAACAAGCTGCAAAAGGTCGGCGCTACGAATCAGGCGTTAATCCTTGAAGTGGAAATAACAACCAGAGACTCCTTAATGCGATTGCAGGAATGGGATTATAAATTGCTGCCAAAGGCCGAGATTGGCAAGTTCCAAAAAGAAAACACGGTTACTATGACCAGAGATGGCCTGGAGTTGCACATTGACCCCCTTGAAACATATATTGGCAATCCTAAAACCGGAGAAGCTAAAGATAGAATTATTCCTGATGATGTTTTGGAAAAGCTGGAGACGGCCAAAGAACGAGAACTATTTGACAGCTTTGCAATTCTGTGGGCGGAAAAGGTTAAAGACCCTCTTGTTTTGGGTTGTGTCAATGGTTGTGAGGACTATTTTTTTATAGCTGAATGGGGCACAGACATAACTTTTGAACAAATAACAAAAGGAAAGCCCTAATCCTTGTCGTCCATTAGAGCAGCCATTTTGCCAGAGCAGCTATGCCCGCCGAAACCAAGACTATGGTCAGCATCCAGTGGTGCTTGATATGGTTTCCCATTATCTTCTTCAGCCAGCAGACATCTGTGCATAGCTGCAAAAGCAGGTCGTGGTCTGATTTATTCTCTTTGTTCATAGCTTTTCCATCTGCTGTGCTATCTGATTGCTCCTTGCGTCAATCTGGTTTAGTTGTGCGGCCAGTTTTGCCCGCCGGAGCATTAGTTCGCCCAGTTCAGCAGCAAGGTCTTTGCGTTTGGGTTTGGTTTCGACATCTTTTGCCTTGTTTTCTGTGGCTTTTGGTTTTTTTTCCATTTCTTTTCTCCTAATTCCAGTGTATCACACATCTTGCTAAAATATGAGTTCCTTCCCCTGTTGCAGTTACAGTTTCAATACAGTGCCCTATCTCGTGTAAATGCTGGTCTATTTCAGGAATTCCCGCTCCAGGTGGCGTAGCAATAGTTGCATCTGCATATCCAGCCTCGGTTATTGAAGTCCTTACCCAATTCCCTCTGGTTGCTGTGGTATTATCTTCCATAGCAACATCTGCAATCCCAAAAACAACGACCCACGCTTCAGCATCATCAGCAACACCTGAATCTAAAAATATGCCCATACTTTCAAATTCATCTGCCCCTGTTAATATTACCGCATCATTCGTTGTTGTATCAGCCCTGACTACTTGGCCAGCGACAGTAACAGCTCCTGTTGTGTTTGTTAATTTTATTGCATAGCCACCCATAGAAGTTAGTTTGATTTTGGCTGCAACCTCTACTGTTGCATTAAATCTATGAGCGGTCGTAGCTCCATAAACCATATAGCTATCAGCACCATCTACCGTGCTGTCGATATATTCGTTGCCATCATCTTGTGTAAATTTAAGTTTATCTTTTACAAGAACAGTACCGTTGACTTCAAGTTTGTCTTGGGGAACAGTTTCGTTGATGCCCACGTTACCATTCAAAAGGTTAAATTCAGAAGCATAAAATCTCATTGGGATATTAGCAGACAGGGCATCATTAAATGCCGCAATCGCCAACTCAGAACTTTGAAGACCAATACCAAGATTTATGTTGGCTGCTCGCCTAATAATAAGTTTGTAATTGGCGTCTACAGTAGTAAGTCCGATGCCTACGTTGCCGCTGTCTCTATTTAAAATTATATTGTTGCCTACAGGATTAAGCTGCAATGGCAACCCGCCGTAGCTTTGAAGCCAGCCGTAGCCACTTGCACCATTATGATATCCTACCAATACACCACCGTTATTCGCTGTTTGATTGTCTCCTATAAACAGTGTTCCATTTCCGGATGGACTGGCACCAGGTTCTCCATCATTACCAATAATATGGGTCGGAAAACTCGGCGTC
>SDBT01013591.1_pt1 | contig 13039 bp, 15 predicted proteins | sample 2277101 | NCBI WGS metagenome assembly SDBT01 (sample SAMN10404973, study PRJNA504765) | marine sediment metagenome | isolation source: marine sediment core GS10_PC15, 103 cmbsf | place: Arctic Ocean: Southern Knipovich Ridge | collected 2010 | reverse complement strand
ACGGTGAAAAATCCAAGACCTTTTTTCTGCGCCGTGCGGGGCAGGCGCCCATTGTGATCAGCGGAACGGGTGCTCAGAGATTGGGTAAAATTCTCACCAAATTCGGTATCCTGTAGCCAGGCCCAACTCGGAGGAGCGCATGGACAATTCAGGCAACCTGCCTCAGATACCCATCATCGGCTCTAAAGTTACAGGGCCGAAAGACGCATCAAAGGACCCGAAAGCGAAGCACTACGCCATCGTTCTTCGCTCGGGTGCTGGGCATCAGGCATTCACATTCTCCATGGATAACGATACGTCGGCATGTGTTGCGGCGCTGTTCCTAGCAATGCAGTATTTTCCGAAAGTGCACGTTTTGGAGGTCTACCGCAAGAAAGGTGGAGATCCGAATGTGACCAGCGATGTAGGGGAAGGTATCTGTATGGTCCCAATGTCTCAGCTTCTCAAGTTTGCAGCTCCTCAGATGGAGGAGTTGACAGGGTTCAAACCTTCCGTTATGGACGAGTTGGTGACCGCTATAGACCGACGCGAGCAAGGGGTTGAGAGTCTCTCTACCAACATTCGGACCATATCTCCTGGTGGCAAAGGCCAAGGGGGAGGTAAATAGTGCTTGAAGGCTGGATACCGCGAAGGAGTCGAATGTTCCCGCCTATCACGCATTGCAAAAGCGGCTGCTGAAAATGCTCGCGTTGGCGATCTTCATTCTGGCGATTTACGGTCTGTCCAATGGGGCCACGGTCCTGAAGGCCAGGGCGGTGACCCGGGTACTTTTGGGTCATATACCTGTCGTTCGCGGCATTGCCTACTGTCCCGCGTGCTTCGCCTTTTGGGCAGCCGCGGCGGCATCTATCTTTGCTCTTTCGCCGAGCTCAGCGGTGGTTGAAAACCGTTGGGTTGCGGCTCTCTTTGATGGGTTCATCGGGTCTGGGTCGACTTGGATTCTTCACACGATTCAAGAGCGGCTCACTCACGGTGTCCCGGAACCCGGCGAACAATGTCCTGAAACGGGGAAGGTCTAATGGAAAAAGAAACAGTACTCGTCACGGGAGCAGCAGGTTTTCTGGGGCACCACGTTGTCGTTCGGACGCGTGCTGCAGGAGCAGAAGCACTTCAGATCGTGCGGAGCAGCTACGATCTCTGCCATGAATCCGAGGCGGCTCTGGCTGTGTTGGGGTCGAAGCCGACGCACATTATCCATACGGCCTTCCGTTGGGGAGCGCCGGGCGTTGCCTTCCGCGACAACATAGCCATTGGGATGAACATTCTACACAGCGCGGCCGTTAATCGGTCTCGCGTGGTGCTGCCACAGATCTACTACGGCGCTCTTCCGTGGGAACAGCAGAGCCAGGTCGACGTGAATGCCGGCTGTGACGCCCAGGATGCTCTCGAGCGGATGTGCGAGGCCTATGACAGGCAGTATGAGCTCGACTGCGTCCTGGTACGGCTGCCGACGTTGTACGGGCCCGCCTCCCCCCGGCCAGACCCTGTATCCCTGGTGGCTACGGCGATATGGCAGGCGCACCTTAAGCGGGCACCTGACTGCGTTATTCCATTCTGCCCAACTGAAGCGTTCAAGCTGATGTATGTCGGGGATGCTGCCGAGGCCCTCACGCAGATCGCGTTGTCGGGTGCTGAAGGCCCCTGTCGTTTGAAGCCGCTCTCCTCGGTTCCCATGGGGACGATTATCGAGACGGTGGTCAAGATTGTTGGGTTCAAAGGGAAGGTGAATGTCCGGGAAAAACCCGCATCAGCAGCAATGCGTTCGATGCCCGAAGATGACGATGTCAACGAAGTCGCTCTGGGCACCCAGATGACTCTCGAGGCCGGTGTTGAGCTGGTTCTCAAGGCGATGGCGGCAAAAGCCGGCCATCAGGAGGCTCCAGGGGCGCCTCCGGAGGTCTCCAAGCCGTCAGGCCGCTCCAGAAGGCCCAGGAACCCCCGCACGACGTCCTCCACCACGGGGGCAGCTCCGTGAAGCGTGTCGTTGTTGAGAGGCCTGTAAAGGACATCGAGGGGCTTCTGGCGTCTCTCCAGAAGGAAATGCCCAGTTCTGTGATGTCTGTAGCCTCCGATACAGCCAAGACCTATGTGTACCTCCAGGATACCTCCCAGGAGGACCCCACTGAACGGGTTATGGCGTGGCAGGATCCTCCGGAGCTCATGGTCACCCTCGAGGGGGATCTCCCCGCCGCAGATGGGAAGGCGACAGCTTCGGTGATCGTCTCCTATGTGGAACCATTCACCAAGACGCCTCAACCAGGCCAGTTCAAGGTTCGGGTATCCTCCAAGCTCGGCCTCAAGCTTTCTCCGCGAAAGGTGTCGTTGAAAACGGGTCGTGCGGTTGTGGCACTGGGACCGACTACAGAACCTTTGATCGATACCATCTATATCAACGATCCTTTCAAACGCTTCTCATCGATTTCAATTGATGTTCCTTTTGCTGAACCGCCTCCCTCGCTTGAAGATGATAAGACGGGAGGTCCCCCCCCTTCGATAAAGGCTCGAGTGTGGGGTGTCTTTCGTAGACTGCGTCCTAATCCTAAGGGGTGACTATGGTTGGTGGTGGTGGATTTGGTGCCCGCTTTCCAAACAGTGGTGGCAGAAACAAAAACAAATCAAAGCCGATCAGCGTGCCAGCCAAGGTTGTTAAAGCTAAGCCACCAGGGAGATCTATTCCAGCCCCACGGGTTCCGCCAGTAAAGCAACCCGAAGCCCAGCCGGCACCTCCTCAGCCGGCGCCTCCTCAGCCGGCACCTCCCCCGTCGCCGCCGGTTCAGGTGGCGCTGTCGTCCGAAGCCCCTTCTGATAGTGCGCCGCGCCGGTTGAAAGGTTCGCATGAATTCATGCTGAGTATCCTCATTCCGACATTGACCGCCCGATCTGAGCTACTCTCAAAACTACTGAACAAATTTGCGGTGCAAATTGATGCCGCTTCACCCAGCGGCAAGCCTGATGTAGAGGTGGTCATCAGCGAGGACAATGGTGAACAATCGGTGGGCGCCAAACGTAATTACCTTCTCAGCGAGGCAAAGGGATTGTTCGTGGTCTTTGTCGATGACGATGACGAGGTCAGCGACGATTACGTCTTCCAGATTCGGAATGCCATCTTGGAGCATCCAGACGTGGACTGTATTGGGATGCGGGCCATCATGACGACCGGGGGGAAGCACCCGCGACCCGTGGTGTACTCCAGGAGCTACCAGCGGGCTGAAACTCGTGATGGGATGTATCTGCGGCCGCCGCAGCACCTCACCCCGATTCGCAGGAGTATTGCCGTTCGTCATCAGTTCCCAGATGTCAGCCTTGGGGAGGATGCCCTCTGGGCGAGATCGCTCTATAGCGATATCCAGAGCGAGCACTTCGTGGATAAGGTCCTCTACCACTATAAATTTGAGCCCGGGGGGACAGCCACGCAGGGGAATCTTAACCACGCCCCCGCAGCCGGGGACAACTTCAGCATCGTTATTCCGTCGGCCAGGGCGGAGAACCTTGTCCCGTGCGTAAAGTCGATATTAGCCATGGAGCCAGCCATATCTCCTGATCGGATCATCGTGGTCGATGATGGTGCCAGGGCTTCTGCAGAACCCCACCTCCCCGGAGTGAAGTGGGTGACTGGGGTGAAGCCGTTCTGCTTCTCTAGGAACGTAAATCTCGGGATCAAGGAAGCTCCTGGGGATGTCATCATCATGAATGACGACGCCCAGCTCCAGACGAAATTCGGAATGGCGAGCATGAGTTACGCAGTACGAAGTGCTGAGGGGGTTGGGGTGTGCTCGGCTGCGATCACCGGGTTCGTGGGTAATCCAAACCAGAAACCAGTCGCGCCTACGGGATTGCGACAGGACCCCCGGATGGTCGCCTTCATCTGTGTTTACATTCCAAGAGCCGTTTTACAAGCCGTGGGTACCCTGGATGAACGCTTCATCGGTTACGGGTATGACGACGATGATTATTGCCGTCGTGTCATGGATTCAAAACTGCGTGTGCTGATCTATGACGGCTGCGTCGTACTGCATGGAGAGAAGAAGAGCACTTCGACCTTCCGGACCAAGCCGGAAATTCACAAGCTGTTCGTGCAGAACCAGAGACTCTTTGAGGAGAAGTGGGGCACGACGAGCTAGGGGGATCCATGGCCAATATCACGCTTTTATTTCCAACATTCAACCGCCTTGAATTTACCAAGGTGGCGCTTGAGACGCTTTTGGAAAACACTACTCCAAAGTTGATCAAGGAGTTTTTAGTCGTAGATGGACCATCCGAAGACGGAACCACCGAGTATTTGACAAGCCGCTTGGCCAAGCCGATGCCGTTCCCCACTCGACTTATTCGCATAACAGAGCGGCATGTTGTCCAGGCAATGTTAATGGCACGTGACCTTTCTAAGACACCCCTCATAGCGAAGATAGACTCGGATACGATGGTACCCTCCGGGTGGCTCGACGCCTGTGTTGACGTCATGGGTCGTAACGAGGATCTTTGGGCGCTTGGCATAGAACCTTTCAGCGAGATCAAGGATTGGCCGCCGGATAAGCGCGGAGTCAATAACGCCCAGTTCGTTGGAGGGATTGGCCTCTTCCAAAAGAAGGCGTGGAATGGTCTACGTGCAGCGAAGCCCCCGTTTTTCGGGTGGACGGAACACCAGGAGAAAAGCACCTGGAGAAAGGGGTGGCTTCATCCGGCGATGAATGTTTTCCTCCTAGATCACCTCCCGTTCGAACCGTTCTGTTCCCTCTCGAAAACATACGTGGCCAAGAATTGGCAGCGAGCGTGGCCCTTCTATCCCAAGTCGTGCGCCCCCCGTTGGGAATGGCGTTTTCCAGCCTGGGATAAGTCCCAAGTGAAGGATGCATGATTCCTGATGGGTATTCACACATCCTTTGTAATGGCGGTGTTGAATAGAAGTCAGCTGTTAAAGAACACGTTGGAGGGCTATCGTCGTCATTCCCCTTATCCAGGCGTTGAATTAGTGGTTGCTGATTACGGGTCTACAGATGATCTTCTCGGCGTTCTGGATACTGCCAAGGGTGTCTTTGAGCGCATTCGATGTCTAATTCTTGACACGTCCAAATCTGTCATTCCTATAAACCCAAAATTCAATAACCCTGCTGTAGCTCTGAATGTGGCCATCAATGCTGCCCAGGCAAGTTTCCTTATCTTCAGCCCTCCTGAATGCTACCCACTTGCCGACAATATTCGGAAAGCCAGGGCCGTCATGAATAATGGTGCACGAAAAGCGGTGCTGCTGGGGAAGGCGATGGGCATGCCGGAAGAGGCTTCTGAGCTCATGGAAAACGGCGGATGGATGCCGGAAAACGAAAACCAAGTATACCAAAAGATAAAGAGGCGGTTGATGCCGGTTTGGTCGTCAAAAGAAAAAGGTATCTTGCGTCCCATCCCGTTCTTCATGGCATTCAGGAAAGAGGACCACAAAAGGATAAACGGGTTTGACGAAGAGTATGTGCGGGGCTATGGTGGCGAGGACAGAGACTACGTGCTTAGGTTGAAAGCGGCCGGGGCTGAACCAATATGGGACGACTGTTGTGGGGTGTTGCATCAGTGGCACCCCCTAATCCCGAGTGGGCCACACGGCACTGATCCTCGGCGTCCCAACTGGTGGCGAGACGGGGTAAAGGCAAACTTGATGCATGAGCCAGGGTCTTTGAAACTAGTTGCTAAAGAGGTGAGTTTTTAGCTTCGCATGGAAATTTTATAGAAAGGTATTACCTGTAATGGACCCCAAATCTGACCCTTACAGCCCGTTCAAGATCGTTCACCACGCCGAGAAGCTCGACCAGATGCGGAAAGGGCAACAGCCCGTTCCGCTTCAGGTTCAACTTATCATCTCTGACCTTTGCAATCATAGCTGTAACTTCTGCGCCTTCCGACTTGAGGGATACCCATCCAATCAACACTTCGGGGTGAAAGATCCGCTTACAGAGGTAGTCAACAACAATCCGAACCGGATGATCCCCTATGAGAAGTGCGTTGAGATTCTTGATGATTGCGTGGAGCTCGGGATTCCAGCCATCCAGATTACCGGAGGCGGTGAACCGACCGTGCACCCAAAGGCAGCTGAGATCTTCTGTGATGTGATTGAGCGGGGGCTCGATCTGGCCGTAATCACTAACGGCACGCTGATTTCCGATAAGATGCTAAAACCACTCTCCCGCGCAACGTGGATCCGGGTGAGCGTGGACGCTGGAAATGAAGACACCTACGCTAAAACACGTGTAGTCCCCACAAGTTTTTTCAGTAAAACGTGGAAGAATATTCGGCGGATTGCTGAGTCAAAGTCCGACGCTACGCTTTTGGGCGTTGGGTTTGTTATCACACGAGAAAACCATAGGGAACTATATAAATGCGCTGAACTAGCCAAACAGAGCGGCGCCGATAACCTTAGAATCAGTGCTGCATTCACTCAGGATGATTTCGAGTACCATAAACCGCACTTTGATGCCGCCGCCGAGATGGCCAAGAAGGCAGCAGCGGATTTTTCTGATGCCCGGTTCAAGGTATTCAACCTCTTCGATGATCGAATTAACGATCTAAAGCAACAAAAGCCAGACTACTCATTTTGCGCGTTCATGCATCTTCTTATGTATATCGGAGGCGACCTCAAGGTGTACCGATGCTGCGTGACAGCTTATAACGACCTGGGTGAATACGGATCCATCGCCAACCAGAGGCTTAGGGATTTCTGGAGAAGCGACCAAAGAAAGGACGGCCTTCGCCAATTCGATGCCCGGTCGTGTGACAGATGCATGTTCAACAGCAAAAACAAGTTTATGAATTATCTAATTTCCTCTGATGCTATGCACATCAACTACATTTAACCCCAAGGCCGACTCGGAAGCTCCCGTAGGAATTAACAGAGGAATCATCATTAATATGTTTCTCCTTGTTATAGGCTGTGGGCGCTCCGGGACGCGATTCATATCAAGCCTACTTCAGAAAAACAAGATCGACGTGCCGCATGAAATGGTGGGGTCAGAAGGCATCGTAGGAGGAGATATCGCGGCATTTCAATCCAAGGAGAGATCCAGATGCACGCGAGGGATAAGCCCGTACGAGGCGTGGGCACGGCGCACACACGTATTTCATCAAGTGCGTGCGCCGTTACCGGCCATTCGGTCGATAGCAATGACCGGGAATTGGAACTTTGTAAATAAATGGTGTCCTGAAGTTAGGGGTGCATCACGAATCCTGAAATCCATGCGGTATTGGTTTTTCTGGAATAAGCGCTGCCATGAGATTGCGACCTGGACCTATCAAGTGGAGAAACTAGAGTCCTTGTGCGAAGAGTTTTCGCGAAGGCTGGGACGTGAGGTGAAATGGCATCCGGAGCTCCCCACCACCCTCAACACCCGAAAGCATCTGCATGGATATCCACACTGGACTGAAGATGATCTCTGGGAAGCTGATGGGGAGCTCGCCCGTCGTATTTTTGAACAAGCCATGCGGTACGGGTACAGCGATCTTGGTAAATAAGGAAGGGCTTTCATGAAGGCGGATATTGATGTGATCGTACTTCAGTATGGGAGCCCTGAATTAACCGTTCGTCTTTTCCAGTCCATGAAAAGGGCCAAGTCACCGATTCGGGTTATTTTTGTGGATAACGGAAGCACCGACAAGGAACATACCGTGGCTTCGCAAGCTCTAAAAGAAACCGGTCTTCCGGTCCTGGGGGTACGCCTGTCCCCGAACATGGGTTTTCCAAGGGCTGCAAATGTTGGGCTGACCCTTTCCAGCGCACCCTATGTGGTTATTCAAGGAAATGATACAGAGGTGTTTGGCGAAGCATACGAGCGAATGAGGCGGGCTCTTGACGCAGAGAAAGCTCCGGCGATTGTAGGGCCTTTGACATCAGCCTGTGCAACCTCGCAACACGTCGGAAGGATGGGGAATCGATGGTCGGAAGAATTCGCCAAACTGCAAAAAGGGGGGTTCCTCAAGGCTTCTCACGTGCGGCGGGCTGAACTTGCCCGCAAGATCCTAAAAGGCAGTGTCAAAGAGTTGCATGACTTCATCTCCTTTTTTTCTATCATGATGAGCCGGCCTACTTTTGAGAAGCTTGGATTACTGGATCCTATTTTCAGCCCAGGATTTGGAGAGGATAACGACTACTGTCGACGCTTACGTGAATCGGGAGGCAAGCTACTGGTCACCCTCGATGTGTACATGACCCATGTACATCGGGCGACTTTCTCCAGGAAGATGAGTCAGCAGGAGATCGAGGCGCTCCAGAAGCGTAACCAGAAGATACTCGAGAAGAAATGGAAGAGAGCAAAGAGTTAATAAGAGGGTCATTTCCGACTACTGAGGATTATCTGGCGGCCGAGCCCTTTCCTCATGCTGTCATCGATGGTCTATTTGATGCAGATATGCTGCGTCACGCGGAACAAGAATTCCCATCTCCACAAGCAGCGGCGTGGCGTCGATTCGATGGGGCAGCTGAGGTGAAGCAGATATCCACAGAGCTTTCGAGTATGGGGGACGCACAGCAAAAGCTAATCAATCAGCTTATGAGTGAAGAGTGGGTAAAGCGGATCTCAAATATGGCTGGGATACCGGACCTCATCCCATTTCTGCGGGGTGGTGGCCTGCATATAACGATACCCGGTGGGTTCCTGGGTATCCATGCCGACTTCAATCGTCATGGAGGTTTCTACCGTCGGATAAATTCCCTGCTCTTCCTTAATGAGTTTTGGGAAGAGGAATGGGGTGGCCAGCTGGAGTTATGGAAGGACGGTCGCTGCGTAAAGCGCATTGCCCCTGTCTTTAACCGCCTTGTCCTGTTCAGTACGTCAGATAAATCATTTCACGGTCACCCGGAACCACTTAAATGTCCAGTGGGTCGCGCACGAAAAAGCATTGCGGTTTATTACTTCACAAAACAACCCCCGTTGTGGGGTTCGAAGGAGCATTCGACCATTTTTCTGAACACAGGAGGAAACCCCTCTCATGGGTAATGGTATCTCAGCAGTGCTCATCGTCAAAGACGGAGCCAAGACGCTAACCCGGTGCCTAGGAAGCCTCCAAGGGTTCGATGAAATCCTGATCTACGATACGGGTTCGACCGACGGTACACAGGATCTCTGTCGGAAGTTCGGGGCGCGGGTAATCCAAGGCCCCGTGATCAAGCCGTTCCACTTTGCCAATGCCAGGAACGCGGCACTCGAACAGGCCAAGCATAGGTGGGTGTTCACCATCGATGCGGATGAGATTCTGAAAAAAGGATCTCTCGAGGCGATGCGTACTGCCATACTCAAAATGCCAGGAAAACGAGGCTTCTACGGTACCCACCTAAACTACCCTTCTGACGCCAAGGAAAAGGCCGCGCCGCTTTCCAGTGCCAGGGTGATGCTATTTGAAAAGGAACATTGGCGGTGGAAATGGCGAATTCACGAGCGTTTGTGCGTGATTTCGGGAAAAGAGCGGACCGATGAGATTGCCGGACTCGTCGTGGAGCACCGTCCGAAAGGAAACCGGACTGTGCGCCGGAACCAGAATATCGAGCTGCTCCAACTTTCCCTAAAGGAGGATCCCTCCCACGTCTTTGCCCTGTTCCAATTGGGTGTCGAATATATTGACCACCAAGAGGCATGGGGGGCCGCTGTGGCGCCTTTGGCTGAGTACATCCGTATTGGCCGCTATGAAGGCTTCCTCGGCCAGGCGGCTGCCCAGATGTACTTGGGTAAGGCACTTGCTCGTAGCGGAGATCTTCAAGGGGCTATGAACACATTTGTGTATGCACAGAGGAATGCCCCAGGTCAGAGGGAGCCGTTCTACTGGGCGGCTTTCGAACTCATCAAGGCGCGCCTGCTCGTAGACGCTGTCCAAGTGCTCGAAGCGGCGCTCAAGATTCCGCCTCGGCATACTCCAGCCTTCTGCTTGTATTCTGCCAAGGCGCAGAGTACTCTAATTGAGGACACCCTGCGTGACTGTAGGAAGAAGATTAAGGAGTGGACCCCCAACTGGGTGTCTTAGTAGGAGGTATTCAGCGTGCTCGCATACCGTCCCGCTGCCTACCGTCAATATCACCTCACCGGACCTTACGGAATTGGGCAGACCTTTGACGAGATGCTTGGGATGACGCCCGCCATGGGCGATATCTTTCGGCTTCTGGGGCATGGAAGTGGTGCCTGGTTCGGGATCTACATGGGATCACGCCCCACCACCAGTACTCCCGTACGGATAATCGGTTGGATGATGGGTACGGGGATGGGTATCGCGGCGATCCTCGACTTGGTCAGTCTCGCCAAAAGGGCCTACGGGACCCATCCATGACGCAGCCGAGAAGCATCTTCCGCCCCGTCTTCATGGGGGGGGCTTCCTTCAGCGTGAAGCCAATTACGCTGGCTCTCAACCATGACGAGATTCCTGAAGGCGAGCTTGCCATAGCCCTCAAGAATGCCGTTCCTCAGGGGTTCGTTGGGACGTCCCCCTACGTCGTAAAGACCCTCGATGGAGAGTATCTGGTCTATGCTGACGGAACTGCTCAATTCGTTCCTCTGGGAAATTCGCCCGGCGAGCGGGTTTCCCTTAACGGGGGCCCCGCTATGCCCGTTATGAATTCGGGAGTGATGCTCGGGCGCTTGGACCCGATTCAGGTTCACCTGAGTCAGGACGATTTCGCCCCCTCGAATCGGTTGTTGGACGTTCGGGTCAATGTCCTTCTTTCGCGTGGAGCACCACTTATCCCCCCGGTTGTAAGGGATGCCAGATATACCCAGTTTATTTCCAACATGATGCTACTTCTTGGAATCCGTCCAGGACGTGGACTCGGCTATTCCGGAGAAACCATTAAAGCTCTTTTCCAGATGCCTCCTGATATTTGGACTGAAGAGGAAACAGAAAGCGTGCGTGCCGCAGCTGCCACGCCGAGCAATGAGGAGCTTCAAGACGTTGCGCTTGTTGATTCGCTGTACACGTGGCCGTTGGGAGGGCTTCCAACAAAAATTTCTTGGACGAATCGGCAAAAATCCGTTGCGGTAATCCTTGATCAAATCGTATGTGGTAAAGAACAGGTCGGCTGGAGGCGTACAGGATACGTCGGTCCAGGTTTTGGAAACCCCTTTTACTGCACCGGGGCTTCCCAGGAAGGGCTATTTCGGTTCAGGGGTTGGCCTTCCACAGCGGCGTATTTTGGTCTCAAACCGGATGAGGAGTGGGGCCACCAGCGTCTGGCTACACATAACGCGAAAATCTTTTCAGACGTACTTCGCACATATCCGTTCCCGAGGCCTATTCCGCTTGCTCCCGGGTTTTGGTATGAGGCGAATCGTCAAAAACTGGCTGGGTTGGTAAACAACGGTCTCATTTACGACGAAACCCTTGCACGCTTTTTCATTACGCTGATTACCCTAGACACCTATAACGCGGTTTCGGCGCTAATTATCGACTGGGCAGAGAAGAGGGCTGAAAGGCAGCAAAAGTGGGCGATTATCCGAATTGCTGCAACAGTTGCTCTTGCCGTGATATTCAGTGCAGCTTTAACCCCCGCTCTAGCAGCCATACTTCCCGCAGGGGTTCCAGTTAGTGCGGCTACTGTTGCGTCGGCTATGACTCAGTTTGCGCGGGAGAAGTTCACCGAAGCTGATTTAGAAAGAATGGCCAAGGGTTTAGAGGAGGCGGTCAAGATTTTTGAGGTAAATGATCCGCTTTTTGCAGAAGAAGCAACAGTAGCTCTTGCGACGTTGGACTGGCTTAGCGGTGAGTTCACAACAAGTGCTGACACGCTTTCACAGATGCAGGATCAAGCTGAGAATCCTCCCCCCACGCCTGAAGAGTTTGGGGTCAATACGGAGTATCCTGAGAGTTCTCCCCTTGAGAAAGCTCTTCTAGGGGTAGGGAGCGCTGCTGGGGTGGCCGGTTTAATACTTTTACTGCTTCGATAAAGTGCTCCATTCCATGCTTGCCATTGAGGCTGTCTGAACGCTATCATTGCTAAATCGCTACAGGCCAGTATTGATTGAGGTGCTTTTACGATGATGAGGATCACTCAGGACCGAGTTGGGAGTTTTCAACCTCTGTCCGGCTTGGGAGCCGTCCGCATTAAGGGGCCCCTCCTCAACTATCGGATGCCTATGATCGCCAATACAAATATTGGCTTGAACGGCCTCACGGATGTCTTTGTGAAGATTCTAGGAACACTAGCCGAGTGGCTGAGTGTTGCGTTTACCACGTTGGGCACCATTGTGAACATCCCCATGGATATCCTGGGTCAGGGGATCGACATCGCGTTCAGCGGACTCTCGAGCGTGGTAGGTATGATCCCGGTACTCGGCCCGTTGCTGTCGGAGATCGTTCTGCTGGGGGGGGCGATCATTGCATTTGCCATCACGGTTCCAGGTCTGATTCTTAATGAGCTTGGAAACCTTCTCGAGGGTGCTGCAAAGTGGCTGGACACACAAATCACTCCCGATGAGAAAAAAGAGAAGATTGATGCGGAAAAGGAAAAAATCATAGACAAGGCTCCAGAGCCCATCAAGGATACGGTTACGTCAATTCTCGATGCCACTGGTATCGGAGGCAGGAACACACAGGCAGAGGTGGCCGAGCGTGTGGCGGAGGGCGGTGCGGTGACGGGGAACGTCGGCACTACCGACGCCAACGACCCAGGTATAACACCTCCTTCAGAAGAGTCGTTTCTTGAAAAGATCGCGCCCGTGGCAGCTCCTGCTGCGGCTGCGGGGCTTCTTCTGGCCGTGGTCCTCTCGTAAGGAGCGATCTGAAGATGAATAACTTCAAGGGTATGGCAGGACAATTCGGAGATCGTTTGGGTTGGAATAAGGCAGCCCCCCGAACGAAGAAACTGGGACAAGTTGGAGATCTATGCTGCACCCTTCCGGATGGATCGGCCGGGCTCTGCTTCGATACCGGAACTGGTGAATGTGTTCCCACCTGGAGTGGTGTTAGGAGTGGACCTCCGGGTCCCGGTGAAACGATCTGTGTGCCCAATCCCCGCGGCACCGGATATTACCATCCTTCGTGTCCTCAGGCTGGAGGCACTCTTATACCGCCTGCAACACCTCCTCCG
>SDBT01013590.1_pt1 | contig 13041 bp, 3 predicted proteins | sample 2277101 | NCBI WGS metagenome assembly SDBT01 (sample SAMN10404973, study PRJNA504765) | marine sediment metagenome | isolation source: marine sediment core GS10_PC15, 103 cmbsf | place: Arctic Ocean: Southern Knipovich Ridge | collected 2010 | reverse complement strand
TCAGCGCCCAGGGCTCCGACCACTGCCCCTGCCAGCACGAGCCCCAGCGCCAATCCGTGACCAGCTGTCCTGTAGCACGAAAAAGCATTATCCCAAGAGTCCAGTTTAAGATGGGGGGTATTTCTGGCACCCAATGATTGCTTCCCGCACGATCGTTTCGTCTGGGTCTGCACCGCCCGTGTTCAGGCGAACGCGAGCGGCTGCGTCCACTGGCCTGTCAGGAGATAGGGCGCCCAGAAACACGGTAGTTCGTACGCCGGGTTCTTGATGAATTCGCGCTGAGCCGCCGCCAATGCCTCAGCGACCCCCATCGTGCACGCGAGCTTATAGAAGGTCTCGAAGAAAACTGACGCCGACTGGTCCTCAATTGACCATAAGGTGGAGACAACGCTACGAGCCCCCGCGATTATGAACGCACGAACGATTCCCATCTGCTCATCCCCAGTCGCTACCTTGCTCCGACCCGACTGGCAAGCGGACAGCGAGACCAGCTCCGCTGACATGTTCAGATCCGCGATCTCAAAAGCGTAGAGAGAATCGGCCCCACTGTCACCCGATAGTTTCAGGAACGACAGTATCGGAGCGCTCGCGTCGAATACGTGATGGCACGCTACGTGCAACAGGCCTGCCTCGTTAGCACATCTGAGAAGCTCCCGCTTGGTCGCTTGATGACCGACGAACGGAGGAGGTCCGGCTTTGAACAGGTCGTAAGCCGCCTGGACTTCTGATCGTGCCCCAGGTAGCTTTAGCCGAAAATCGTCCAGGTCCGGATCTGCGAAGAACACTGCCTGGCCGAGTGGCGGAGGGGGGGCGGTCTGCATCGCAACCCCGAAGCTCGCGGACGGCAGCAAGCTGATTGAGTGCTCCTCGATCAGGTAGCGGCCCGCACCTCGCAGGGCCCCCCAAGGAAGTCGGTGCAGCGGGCCGTGGGGCACCACGATCCAGTGGGCCTTCCCAGCCACCACCGCCAGCAGAGGCGCCACGAGAATCGCGTAGAGCTTATCGAGGGTTCGCCACAGCCGGGCCAGGCATGCCTCAACATCGCCGGGCCAAGGGTCTCCCGGCCGACGCGCAAAGCACTGCTCGCAGATTCCGGGCTTCAGGATTTCATCCTGCAAGGCGCTCATTGCGCCGCACGCCTCTGCAACGTCCTGTGTTATTCGCTCGCGCGGGTAATTGAGGTGCTGGAAGTGCCGGCCTTCATCCGTTGCAGCAAAAGCGACGACGCTTCGATCGGTCACGAAATATGCCAATAGCGCCTCGTCCTGGCCTAGAACCTGTTGCGCGCTGTCAAGACCCGTCACGGGGGTAGACTCTCGATGTTGCCACACACCGGGTGTGTGCCGTTGAGACGCGTAGATCTCGAGGAACCTTTGACGTGCCTCACGCACGCGCGGTGTATCCAATACCGTCTCACCATCATTCCCCCGCAGCCCGACTGTGAAACCACGGCTCGTGCTCTGACCGTCTTCATCAAAACACTGGCCGATAACTTCACGGCCGTAGAGGTTCAGCGAGTCTATTAACTGCTCCTGCTGCTCGTTCGGCCAGGCATGTAGATTGCTCTTGCCCTGTCCCAACTGCATCAGCAGTAGCCTGCTCCGCGACTGCTCGGCAGCCCTGAAGGCCTGGTCTAGTCGACCCTGTCGAAGCAGAAACTCCGCGAAACCGTCATACGTCGGCTGGAAAACGCGAAAGTAGCTTAGCTGGAAGTCCTCGTAGCCGAGGTTGCAACGGATTTGATCGAGCAGTTCCAGGGCGTGCTGGTACTGATCGATCGCCTCATCGGTCCGGCCTTCGGTCTCGCGAAGGGCCGCCAACTCCACCTGAGCGTTGACCGCCAGTTCCGGATTGTCCAGCGACATGGCCAGTTCGATGGCCTGCTGGAGCCTGCGCGCCGCGTCCGCAGCATACTCCGATGAGCCGGTCAAGAGACTCGCATATCGATACGACCGTCCCAGAAGTTCCTGGCACCGCGCTTTCATTCCTGGGTTGCCGGCGAGGTCGGCATGGGTCAGGGCCATCCGGCCGTGACGCTGACAGTCGTTCAGCCGCATTTCCTTCAAAAGGCATCCGGCCAGGTTGAGATGCTGCAGGCCCAGGAGGTAGTGATCTTGCATGCCCTCCGCGACCTGCAGCACAGCCTCGGCCAGGCGGCGGGCTTCGTGCACGCGGCCGGTCCCCGAGAGTACCAGTTGGAGGTTGATCTTATAGATGCACTGGGCCCTCTGGTCCTTCAGGAGTTCGGCCAGTTTGAGTGCCTCACGCGTATGCTCTTCCGCGCGGGGCCAGTCCCGCACCTCGACGTAGGATCGCCCCAGGTCGCCTTCCACGCCCATCCGTAGCGCGATGGAGCCTCGCAGCCCGAGTCGCTGGATCACTTTCGCGGCCGCTGTTCGGTACATGTGGGCCTGTTGCATCTGCCCCTTGTCCTGGTACGCGTTACCCAGCAGTCGGAGCATCTCGGCTTCCGCCTCCTCCTCTCCGGCAACTTGGGCCAAGGAGACCATCTGGCGCAGGGCCGTGATCTGCGCGTTGATATCTCCACTTCGCTGCGCGTCTTCAAGTTGTTTGAGCAGGTCGTCCCAAATCATTGTCGGATTGGATCAATACTGGAAGCCGCAAAGATTGAGAATCTTGTTCTGATACTCCTGTGACAGCTCAACGTCGGGTGCGAGCTCTTTGGCCTTGTTAAAAGCCCAATGCTCCTTCTCGAACTGGCGTGTGCCCTTATAGATGACGGCCAAGATGAAATAGACCGACGAGTTCGCCGTGTCCAGCTCTGCGGCCCGTTCCAACAGTTCGGTTGCTGGCTGTATTTGTTCCTGGTGGATGTGGTGCTCCGCAAGAAGCCACAACGCCGTGTCGCAGGTCTGGTCATACTGGAGCGATTTCTCGAAGTACCGAATCGGGTCGTCCACGGGAACGCTCACGCTGTCGCGGCACGACTCAAGCCCGCGGAAGATGCTGCCCAGCAGCTCGTAGACAAGGCCGAATTGGTCGTTGCGACGCAGCGCTTCGGTGCAGAGTCTGTACGCCTCCTCGTATCGCTGGCCTTCCCGACCGCCGAAATTGGTGAAGGCAGTCCTGGCCGACCCAAGAGGTCAGAAAGGGATTCTCATGAAGCGATTTACCCCGGAACAGATTGTGGGCAATTCTCCCGAGGTGGCGATGAGGCACTACGTCCGGGCTGAAGATGCACACTATCGCGAAGCTTCGGGACTTGACTAGTAGCTGAGGCAGCAGGATAATGTCAGCAGCGATTGGCGGCATGTTCGGTCGCCGAATGTTCCCAAAACTGTTTCCCAAGCCGCCTCGTGAGGAGGGGGTGGGCGGCAAGCTCTTTGCATTGAACAACCTGCGGGCGTAATTCAGTGGCAGAATGCCAGCTTCCCAAGCTGGACGTCGAGGGTTCGAGTCCCTTCGCCCGCTGTATCAGAAGTGCTCGTAGGGCCTGAACTTATGGATTCAGGCTCTTCTTGAGCTCCCGGGTGCATCCTTGTTGCCGCCCACGTCGCCTCCTCGAAGCCGTCCGGCCCCGGAAGAATCGGCTCATCCTCATATAAGTGAACTCAGGAGAATATCTAGAATTCGCTTGGGAAAACCTGCATTTCGTGGTCTAATACGGGCCAGTTGAGAGGAGTTCCGGAAGTAGGCTGCATCTATCAGTACACCTGAACTCTGGAGCGGTGGCAGTTTGGTTGGATTGCAGGTTTCATGACAGATCAAGGTTCTTGCGTCGCGCTCTGCGTACGCAATCAGGAGTCGTTGTAGGTGTCTATAGCCCATTGCGGCCACGGACAGAGCAACACAGAAAGCGGGATTCGTAGAGAATCTATGCGCTTGGAGACTTCCAATGAACATGCGTAAAGCACTTACGATCGTATTAACAGCCGGTGTGGTTCTGGCACTCAGCGGAGCGGTTGAGGCCAACCTGATTACGGATGGCAGCTTTGAGGTCAACACAAACGGTACTGCGGGAAACTCCCAGGGCAGTGAACTTGGGGGCTCCACGTATGCCGGCTCGACCTGGGGCAACGCCGACGTAACCACGTATTGGGACAAGTCGGGCAGTCGAACGTGGTACATGACTGATGGCGGCGCCAACACGTTTCCTGACGGCGACTTTGCGTTTCGAGTGGACTCCGCCGGCAACGAGGGCGTGAATACCCTTTACCAGGACGGTATTTCACTAACGGCAGGTACTTTGTACGAGTTGTCCTTCGAGATGTGGGGAGAAACCTCAAGTCCAAGGATCGACGTTGATCTAACCGGGCCGGCCAACATAAACCTTTTCGACAACGAATACACTAATGGAAGCGATAACGCCACGGAGCTGAAATCGGTGCAATTCACAGCGACCGCGACTGGCCCATACAGGATCAGTTTCTCCGCCGACGACCCCGCCAACGGCAACCACCATGCCTGGATCGATGATGTCATATTGCTTGAGCTGCTGGAGCTGGAGCTGACCAGCATCGCCTCGGACTTCTGGGACCTGGCGGGAACCTGGGCCCCGACCGCGGTGCCCACCGACGAGGACGACGTACTGATCGACGGCGAAACCGTCACCGCGCGAGCGGGGTATACCAACGAGGCCGAGGACGTCACGGTAAGCGACGGCTGGCTCGTTGTCGGTTCCGGCGCGACATTGACGGTCGGCGGCGACCTGACCATCGAGGATCCCGGCGACCTCAGCATCCTGGGGACGCTGAACACCGGCGCCATAACCTCCGACACGGACACCATCATCGGCGCGGGCGGCCTGCTGAACACGGGCACGGGCGCGCTTTCGGGCGTCAGCAACAGCAGCGGCGGAATCGCCACGATTCAAAACAGCGGCGCCGTAACCGCCACCGGCCTGAACCTTTCCGGCGGTAGCACGTTCACCAAGTCCGGCGCTGGCACGCTCAGCTTCACCACCGGGAACAACAGCATCTCCTCGGGCAGCACGGTCAACGTCGCCGACGGCGTGCTGTCCATGCAGCCCGCTTCCAACCCGATGGGCCAGGGTGACCTTATCCTGAGCGGCGGGACGTTCCACGTCAGCGGCAGCTTCCTCCCGGCGGCCAATTTGGTCGCCCATTGGGACTTGGATGACGCAGTGGGGACCAACCCCATTGTTGATAGTGTGTCGGGATACAACGCCTACCAGACGGGGGCACCGGTTCTGGGCATAGCGGGCAAAGCCGGCACGGCGGGCAGTTTTCCGTCGGGAAATAACTATTTCCGTACCGCCGGCCAGGCGGGGCTCAACCTCCCAGAGTTCACCTTCTCCACATGGTTCAACCCGATGAACAGTGGCGGCGGCGGGCACAACGTTGTCATCGCCAATCGAGACGGCGAGAACGGGTTCATCGTGTACCAGTTGAACGACGTCATCGAGTTCTGGCTCAGAGCAACTGGTGGGGGCTGGCAATCCCAGTCTGTGCCGATCGTCCGGGGAGTGGACCAGTGGTACCACATCGCGGGATCGTATGACCCGGCCGGGGGCATCAAGAAGTTCTACGTCACGCCCGAATCGGAGGCCAGCGCTACGGCAGATGCCACGATGAGCGAGGCTACACTCCTGCTCCACGGCGGCGGTCCCCGCTTTGGGATCGGCGTCCGCGGCGATGGCGATCTTCCCCTTAGGGGCGGGTACATCGACGACGTGCTATTCTACAGCGAAGCCCTCAGCGACGCGGACGTGGATTATCTGTTCCAGCATCCCGGCGGATTGACCGACATGACGGATACCGACGTCACGGTGACCGGCACCGGTTCAGGGATCCTGGCCGACGCTCCGGTGGACTTCGGCTCACTCGGCCTGGGCGCGGGCAGCGACCTGTCGCTGAGCGGGCAGAGAATCACCTTTACCGGCACCACACTGGCCGACGCCAGCACGCTGACAGTCGGGTCCGGCGGGGGCGACCTGGGTGTCACCACCAGCGGCAGCGCCACGGTAGAAACCATCGGTAACGCCACTGCCACCCAACTGGTCTTGAACGCCAATGACACGTTCACCAAGACCGGCGGCGGTAAGCTCAGCTTCACTACCGGAAACAACACGATTCCCTCAGGCAGCGCGGTCAACGTAGCCGAGGGGGAGCTGTTCATGCAGGCCGCATCGAACCCCATGGGCAGCGGCGGCCTTACCCTCAGCGGCGGGACGTTCCACGTCGGCGGCGTCGGCAGCACCATGCCAGCCGGGGCGGACGGGTATTACTCGTTTGACAACACCAGCGGAAGCACCGTCTACAACGACGGCTCGGTGGCCGGGAAGGACGGCACGCTGACCGGCGGCGCCGCCCTGACCACCGGCGGCGGAGGCATGATCGGCGAGGGCATGACCATTGCCGACAACAGCGGCCAATATCTGCAGCTTCCCAGCCCGGTCGACATCGGCGCCGAGTGGACTATCGCTACCTGGTTCTACAATCTCCATCCGGCCAATGCCTGGAGGACCTTGTCCAGAGCATCAGGCGGCGGCCACCAGGTCATTGGGTACCAGAACAACAACAGCCTGGGAGTCTACGAGGGCGGATTCAGGGACAGCGGGTATGATCTGGCGCCCGGTGCGGGCTGGCACCACATCACTGCCATCGGCAGCGGCGGGACCACCGATCTGTACATCGATGGCGTGTACGTCGGGGCGAGCGATCGCCAGAGTCAAGCCGACGTGTATGCGATCGGCAACTACCAGGGCGGCGGCCAGCCGTTCGCGCAGAGGATCGACGAGTTCTTCGTCTACAACCGCGCGCTGGACCTGACAGAGATCCAGGCCCTGTACGACGCGGGCCTGGCCGGCAGCTACCCGCTCGACATGACGGCTACCAACGTCACTGTGTCCGCCTCGACCACCGGTTCAGGGATTCAGGCCGACAGCCCGGTGAACTTCGGCTCACTCGGCCTGGGCGCGGCCAGCGACGTGACGACCAGCGGTCAGAAGATCACCTTCACAGGCATCAGCGCCGACAACGGGGCCACGATAATAAACAACAACCCCGTGGAATCGCCCACGCTGGCCCTGACGACTGGCGCCACGTTCACCAAGGGCGGCAGCGGGCAGCTCAGCTTCACCAGCGGGCCAAACACCATCGACGGCACCAACACCGTGCAGGTCGATGACGGCGTGCTGTTCATGCAGGCGGCGTCCGATCCCCTCGGCGGCGCCGACCTGGTGCTGGACGGCGGGACGTTCCAGGTTTCCGCTGACAGCGACCCAATCTTCGGAGCGAAGTATGTCCAGGTGGTGCAGAACTACAGTGAGACGTTCCAGGTCGCCGAGGTCCAGGCCTTTGAGGCGGGAACCGGCACCAACGTGGCGCTGCAAAGCCAGGGCGGCGTTGCCACCGCGATCAGCTGGGCCCACGGTAGCATCCCCGGCGATGCCAACGACGGCAACACGAGAGGCGAGTGGGGGGCTGGGTCGGTGTGGCACTCGTCCGGCGGGATGGGAAGCTGGCTCACGATCACGCTGAATGCTCCCACGGACCTGGACGCGGTACGCCTCTGGGGGCGGACAGACTGCTGCCAGAACCGCCAGAACGACTTCTACCTGATCATTAAGGATGCAGCCAACAACGAACTATACAACGAGCGGATCACCGGCGCGGGCACGAGTCCCGGTCGCAACCGGCTGATTGACGTGACGACGCCGCTGCCCACGAACATGACGAATACCAACGTCACTGTGTCCGCGGCCGGTTCAGGGATCGCGGTGGACCGCGCGGCGGCCAGCTTCGGCGCCCTTACGGTCAACGCCGGCGCCAACCTGACGACCAGCGGCGAGAAGGTCAACTTCACGTCCACCACCATGAAAGACGGCAGCGCCCTGACGGTCGGCTCCGGCGGGGCGAACCTTGCGACCGTGGGCGAGGTCAAGACCGACGGCACGGTCACGATCGGCGGCAGCACCAGCAAGACCACGATACCCACCCTTAACGTCAACAGCGGGCACCTGACGATCAACAACCTGCCGACCGGCCTTGCCATGCCCGACGGCATACAGCTCTGGCTGGATGCCAGCGACATTGACGCCGACGGGTCCCCCGACAGCATCGCCAACGGTGCGCTGATCACCACCTGGTCCGACAAGTCCGGGCAGGGCCACAATGCCACCGATAGCGGCGGCGACCCCAACTACGTCGCAAGCGGGCCAAACGGCGCACCCGTCGTCAACTTCGACGGCAACGACTTCCTTGCCACCACCTACGACTTCAGGCCGGAAGACTACACCATCCTTACCGTAGCCCGGTACACCGGCGGCGACAGCAAACGCGTCATCAGCTCCAGAGACGGGCGCAACTGGCTCTTCGGATTCCACGACAACCGGGACGAGAGATGGTATGCCGACGGCTGGATCCACACCACGGGCAACGGGAATACCGCCTGGCACATCCACGCGGGCACCATGGACGGCCCGGGCGACCCCATGGCCGACTTCTGGAAGGATGGCGTTCTGCTGATAGACGACGGGAGAGGCTCCAGGAACGACTCTTACTACTGGCCACAGAGGATCCAGTTAGGCGGCTGGAAGGGCGGCAGCGAGATGTCCAGGTCCGAAGTCGCCGAGGTGCTCTTCTTCGACCGCGTCTTGACGGCCGACGAGCTGAACGACATCGGCGGCTACCTGAACTCCAAGTACGGCCTGGGGTTCGGCGGCTACACGGGCAGCTTAGGCCCGGTGGCCTTTGGCGATTTGACGATGGCAGCCGGGTCGCAGTTGTCGCTCAACAGCGACGGCTCGGGCGCTGCGTCGTTTGCCTCTATCACCGCGGGCCACAACGCCACGATCCACGGCCGTGTCACGGCCGCCGGCAGCGTAACTCCGGGCAGCAGCACCGGGACGCTGAACATCGACGGCGACCTGACGATGGCGACAGACGCCGTCTACAATTGGGAAATGGGCCCCAGCGTCCTCGACCTGGTAGCCATCAGCGGCAATTTCGAGTTCGAAGGCTCCTGGGACCTTAACATCATCAATGCCGGCGGCAACCCGGACCTCAGCGACACGTTCACCCTGTTCGAGTACGGCACGCTGAGCGGTTTCAATTCGGGCCTCGTCGACATCACCGGCCCGGCGAACTGGGACGTGACGACGGCGCAGGTCCTGGACGACGGCTCCGGGAAGAGGATCTATCTGACCGGCGTGGAGATCACAACGCTGATAAGCCAGGCCACCGGCAACTGGATCGACGGGCCCACCACCTGGAAATTTAGAGATGGCAGCCCCGGCGTGACGCCAATCGCTGGCTACAAGACGATTGTGGAGGACAACCACAAGGTCACTGTCGCCACGGCGGATGGAGCGGCGTATGCGCTGGAGATCAACGGCGCATCCGCCGAGGTCGAGATCTCGCCGAGCAGGACGCTGACGATCGGCACTGAGGTAGACGTCATCCAGGGCCTGCTGGACATTCAGGGGACGTTGAATGCGGATGAGGTCTCCGTCGAGAGCGCCGGGACTGTGGACGTGGCGGGAACGCTCAATGCGAACAGTGTGGGCGTCACGGGCGGCTCGCTGACGATCACCGGAACGCTCGATACGGCCACCATAACCAGCGACACCGTGACCGCCATCGGCGGGGGCGGTGAGCTGATCACCGGCACCGGCTCGCTGGCGGGAATGGCCATCACGGGCAACGCAACCATTAATAACAGCGGGGCCGTGACTGCGGGCGCGATCATCGGCGGCGGCGGACTTATCAAGGCCGGCGCCGGCACGCTGACCCTCACGGGCAACAACACCTACACCGGCGGCACGACGGTCAATGACGGCACGCTGCGACTGGATCTGGCGGCTCGTTCTGGCGCCGTCAATTTGGGTGCAGTATCAGTGGCATCCAGCGGAACGCTGGAACTCTACAACACCAATGCTGCAGTCGACAATGTCCTGATTACCGGCACGTCAAACATCATCGGCGCTGGCACCGTCACCAAAACAGGCCCTGGTTACATCGGTTTGTGGAACGACTCGGACACCATTAAAGACTTTGCCGGCTTGGTGGATGTTCAGGGCGGCACATTGGGGAGCAATGGCAACGGCTGGCAGAGCAGCGCAGGCCTGATGGACTTGAATATCGCTGGGGGCGCATCATTTGACATCCGCACCCAGAATGTCGTGATCAACAAACTGACCGGCTCAGGAACCGTGGGGAGTTCGCACAACACGGCGGTGACATTGTCTGTTGGAAACAACGATGGAAACTCCACTTTTGACGGCATCATCAGAAACGGTGGGACTTTCCCCGGCGGACTGAATACTGGCGTCATTTCACTGACCAAAGCCGGCACCGGTACGCTGACCCTCGGCGGCAGTAACACCTACAGCGGCGCCACGACCATCGCCGGCGGGACGCTGCAGTTGCAGGCCCCGGCGACGACGGCGCCCGGCAGCATCGCCGGGCTGCTGGTGCATCTGGACGCCAATAACGTCACCGGTGGTGGCAACCCGGCCGACGGCACCCAGATTGGTACGTGGACGAACCTGGCCTCCGGCGGCGCGGGCAACTTCACCGGCGGCACGTCCCCATACGTAAACTGGACGGGCAACCCCATGAACGGCAACAGCGTCGTGCACTTCTGGGGCGGCCTGCTGAGCAACAGCACGAACTTCGGCAACAACGTTACGGTCATGTACGTCGGCCGCATGGATGGTGGCTCGAATAGACGGCTCCTGGACGCCAGCGGCAACAACTGGCTGCTGGGCTATTGGGGCGGTAACATGAACACCGTCTACTGGAACAACGGCGGCCAACTGTCGGGCGCCCTGGACTACAACTCCCACATCTTCATGGCCACCGCCGACGGCTCGACTGGCCGGGCTTACAACATCGACGGCACAGAGGTCCTGTTCAACACCCGAGGGCTGGGCGGTGCGTCCCAAGGCCCCAACGGAATGAGACTCGGCGGCAGCACCGGCGAGCGTTCCTACGGCGACGTCGGTGAAGTGCTCGTCTTCAACCGGGCCCTGACCGCCGCGGAACGCTTGCAGATGGAGCAGTACCTGCAGGCCAAGTGGTACGGCGTGCTGCCCTCGAAGACGGCGGTGAACCTCACAGCCAGCGGCGCCACGCTCGACCTCAACGGCGTGAACCAGACCATCGGCTCGTTGGCCGGCGTGGACGGTAGCCAGGTGCTGCTCAACGGCGGCTGGTTGACCACCGGCCAGAACAACGCCAGCACGACCTTCTCCGGCGCCATCGGCGACGGCAGCACCGCCGGCGGCGGGCTTGCCAAGGTCGGTACCGGAACCCTGACCCTGGCCGGCACCTCGGCCAACACCTTCACCGGGCCAACCGTGATCAGCCGCGGCCGGATGGCGCTGTCCAAGGCCGCCGGCGTGACGGCGATCCCCGGCGACATCCTCATGCTCAACAGTCTCAGCCCCACCATGTGGATGACCGCGGACAACCAACTCGGCGGCAACGGCGTCCTGTCGTTCGCCGACGAGGTGAACGCCGACATCGGCAACGCGCGGTTCAATCTGATCGGCACGACGCAGTCGCTGGCCGGCATCGTGGCAGAAATCGGCTATCGAAACGGCGTCATCCAGAACTCGGAGTCGGCCTACGGCGGCCCGCACAATACCGGCACCTCGACGTTGGTGCTGACCGGCTCGGACGATTATTCGTTCAATGGCTACCTGCGGAACGCGAACGGCACGCTGCAACTGACCAAGACCGGCAGCGGCACGCAATCCCTGGTCGGCGACCGGATCAACTACACCGGGGCCACCAACGTCACCGGTGGCACGCTGCGGCTTACGAACGCGACCGGCTTCAATAGTTCGACCCAGATCGGGCCTGGGGCCACACTCGATGTGAATCTGACGACGACCTGGAATGTGCCGACCATGACCTTCAGCGGCACCGGCACGCTCCTCAAGAGTGGCGCCGGCACCATGATCGCCGGCCAGAACGGCAACACCTACATCAGCATGGGAGCGGGCGGCCTGATCGATATCCAGCAGGGCGTCCTGCGGAATAACAATCACAGCGGGAGATGGAGCGCCAACCAGGCCTCGATGAACATCGAGAGCGCCGGCCAACTGTGGCTGTATGCTGACAACGTCTACGTCGACGCCCTGACCGGAACCGGGGCGGTCTATGCCAACTACAGCGACAATGATGATATCCTGTTCGTGGGCGTAGCCGGTGGTACGGGTACGTTCAGTGGCACGATGGCCAACGGCGGCAGCGGGGCTTTGAACGTGACCAAGCAAGGCGCCGGCACGCAGACCCTGAGCGGGTCCAACATCAGCTACACCGGCGCTACCAACGTCAACGGCGGGGTGCTGGAGCTCACGGACAACGGCAGCGGCAGCGGCGACGCCTTCCGCAGCAACGTGACGAACAACGCGACCCTGTGGCTGACAAGCACCGGCCCCACGAGTGATTTCCGCGCCAACATCTCCGGCCCGGGCACCATCATCAAGAAGGGGCCCGGCATGGTCCGGCTCGGGCCCTGGGGCGGGGTTGCCCAGGTTACGGGATCCGGCGACATTACTATTGAACAGGGCATTTTGCAGTCCGCAGGCCGCTCGAACTACCGGATGTTCGACACCACAGGCGATCTGATAATCAACGGCGGCGCGAGGTTTGACTACTCGGCGCTCAATGACGCGAGTGCCGGCACGGCCTCGCGGTTCGGCGCGTTGATCGGTTCGGGGAACATCACCGTGGGCTGGGGTACGCACTACATCCAGTTCGGCAATGGCGATAAGTCCGGCGTTTTCTCCGGCTCGATCAGCGGCGCGATCAACGTCACGAAGATCGGCACCGGCACCCAAACCTTCAGCGGTGTCAGCACCTACGGCGGCACCACGGTCAACGACGGCACGCTCGAACTGAGTCGGCCGGGGAACAGCGCCGTCGGGACGATTCGCGGTACGTTGACCGTGAATCCGGGAGCTACCGTCAGAACCACCACCACCAACTCGTTGGGTTGGGGCGGCGGAACGCGCGTCACGACGCTCAATCTGAATGGTGGATTGCTGGACAATACGGCCACCGGCGACCAAGGGTGGGGGATCGCGATCAACATGACGGGCGGCAC
>SDBT01013588.1_pt1 | contig 13043 bp, 13 predicted proteins | sample 2277101 | NCBI WGS metagenome assembly SDBT01 (sample SAMN10404973, study PRJNA504765) | marine sediment metagenome | isolation source: marine sediment core GS10_PC15, 103 cmbsf | place: Arctic Ocean: Southern Knipovich Ridge | collected 2010 | reverse complement strand
TCTCATCATTAAGATCTTCTTTCAGAGCATTCCCTTGCGTATACGCTTTAAACGCTTCATACAATTTTTTGTTGTTGCTCACATTATCTATAAAAAAATATTCTATTTTTTCCTTTGCACTGTGCGCAGTATCACGCATTGCTGCATCTGGATGAAGATATTCCGTCGCTGCAAAAAAATTGTATTTTATATCAATATTTGAACGACTTTCTAAATCGTCAAGCGCTTTAGCTGTATTAGCAAAGGTACGTTTTTCTTTTGGTATCGCAATAATTGCATCAATTGCATGCTTTGCTTCCTGAATATACTTTTCGGTATCCCGCTCAATTTCTTGCGGTGTTTTGGGAAAAAGATTTTTTACATCTTCAATTGATTTGATGCGCTCACTCAGCATGCCAGGTTCTCCCGTTCGTGCACAATATCCAAAGGTAACTGTTAGCAATACAACTAATAAAGCTAAAGCAACAAAATGTTTGTTCACATTCATCCTCTTATTTTTTAGCACAAAAAAAATCTGAGTATGAGTATAACACATCAGACTCAGATTGAGGATCATGATTTAACAATAACTATTGCGTTTCTTTTTGCAGCTCCTGCCACTCAGCCCGCAAAGCAATCGCTGTCTCGAAATCTAATTTTTCAGCAGCTTGCGCCATGAGTGTTTCGAGCTCTAAAATACGTGCTTGCGCATTCTCTTTATTTTGAATTGCTGCCTTTACGCGCTTTTTCTTACTTTTTGACTTGGAAGCTTCCGCGATCAGCTTTTGAATATTGACGATACTCTTGGTTACTTCCCGCTTAACTGATACCGGCGTAATACCATGTTTCTCATTATACGCTTTTTGAATCTTTCTACGTCGCGTTGCTTCTGAAATTGCAGCCGTCATCGAGCGCGTCTTTTTATCTCCATATAAAAGCACCTTTGCCTCAGTATTACGAGTAGCGCGCCCCATAATCTGAATAAGCGATCGTTTATCGCGCAAAAAACTTTCAATGTCCGCATCCATGATTGCCACAAGGGCAACCTCTGGAAGATCGATGCCTTCGCGCAATAAGTTCACGCCAACCAAACAATCAAACACACCCAAACGCAGTTTTTGCAAAAGCTCTGTACGCTGTGGTGTTTTTAAATCACTGTGCAAGTAGCATACTTTGATTTGGCGATCTTCTAGATAGCGTGCTAATTCTTCCGCAAGCTTTTTGGTCAGCACCATTACCAAAGAGCGATACCCCTTTTTGGTTGTTTCTTTAATCTGTGCAATCAGATGCTCCATCTGACCAATACGAGAATGCAGTTCAATTTTAGGATCAAGTAAACCGGTTGGGCGAATAATCTGTTCCACCACCTGATCTGAGTGCGCAAGCTCATAATCACCCGGCGTTGCAGACACAAATAAAACATCGTTAAAATAACGCTCAATCTCTTCAAACTTGAGTGGCCTGTCATCAAATGCAGAGGGCAATCTAAACCCATATTCGATAAGTGATTTTTTTCGTGCACGATCGCCCGTATACATGCCCCGTAATTGAGGAAGCGCCATATGCGATTCATCAAGAATCAATAAAAAATCTTTCGGAAAAAAATCAAACAAACAGAATGGCGACTCGCCTGGTTTTCTCCCATCAAAATGCACGGAATAATTTTCAATGCCAGAGCAATAGCCAATTTCTCGAATCATCTCAATATCATGCATAACCCGTTTTTCAATGCGTTCACGATAGAGTGGATTTTCTACCTGTGGCAGCCAGTCTTGCAGCTCTGCTTGCATACTTGCAATCGCTGCTTCTTTTTTTTCATCGGTTGTCACAAAATGTTTTGCGGGAAATATTATCGTGTTATCAAGCTCCATTAAAAGTTCATTATTATGCTTACTTACCCACTGCAGCCCTTCAATTTCATCGCCAAAAAGTTCAATGCGTAGTTTCTCTTTTTGATACGGTAAATTCACTTCTATCGTATTGCCTAATACTTGAAATGTACCAGAAGAACGATCAACATCATTACGACTGTATTGAATAAAAATGAGCTGACGAATCAATTCAGCTCTGCTTATCTTTTGGCCCACTTGTAAGGCAAACGAGAGCTTGCGATAATCATCAGGATTACCAAGAGAATAGATACTCGAAACGGAAGAAATAACAATCACATCATTTCGGTTTATCAAAGAAGCTGAAGATTCAACTCGAAGCCGTTCAATCTCGCTGTTAACTTTTGTCTCTTTGGGAATATAAATATCCTGTGCCGGCAGATACGATTCTGGCTGATAATAGTCATAGTAGCTCACAAAATAGCAGATCTTATTTTCAGGAAAGAACAGAGAAAACTCTTCATAGAGCTGTGCTGCCAATGTTTTATTCGGCGCTAAAATCAGCACAGGTTTATTTTGTTTGGCAATCACTTGGGCCATTGTATAGGTTTTTCCTGATCCCGTTACACCCAAAAGAGTCGAGCGGCCGGGACGACCGCTCATCAATTTCTTAATTGCTTCTGGCTGACCACCAGAAGGCTTAAAAGGAGTGTGAAGTTTGAAAGTTTTATTCATAGGTAGTAATTAAAAAGAACGCCGTGCATCTGTTTGCACTTTGCTATTCATGTCATCGAATAATTGATTCTCATTCACATAAATAACAGCAGTGTTCATTTCTTTATCACTCTGACTTGTCATATTTGCAGAACCAACAGAAGAAACCTTTTGTCCATTTAACTGCCGAATCCAATACTTACCGTGATGAAGTATAGGAAATTTCCCAAATATTTTACTGTCTTTTTCTGGGTGTTCCACCTTAGCTCCGGCTTTTTTCAATCTTTTAATCAATGCTTTATTGGTGAGACCACTCCTATCTGCAATAACGGTAATAGTAGGCTTATTTTGTGATCGCGCCTTCATTACTTCTTCAATTGCAGCTACAATTGGCTCACTATTAAATGTATAACTTCCCAATACAAAGCTATCCGTTGGATTACTTGAATGTTTTAAAGATAAAATTCGTTGTGCTACCACTGCAGTAAGTTTATATCGTTGACTATCAAATGCAGTTGTTTTTTCTGGGGTGACAGGAAGCGTTTGTTTGTTGGTAATATCAGAAAGTGCAACCCTTCTACTATTCTCTGTATGGCTTGCCATCATTTGCCCATAAAGTTGCGGATCACCTTTTGTCATCACATCCGTTTCATCGTGGAAAAGTCCCAGCATTGTTGCATTGGCAGATCCCCCCATAACATATACTTGACCTGCAGTCTCTCGGGTAATCCGGCGATTACCCGGATCTTTTTCAGCTGCAATTATACGTTTATCATGTAGTCCTGAAGCACGAACATGCACTTCAACACCAACACCACGCATTTCATTAATAAATTCTTGTTTTGTCCGTCTCGTAGTATTCACGGATACCGTCACGCCTCTTTCTTGGGCATCAGTTAAAGATTTAACCACTCTTTTATCGGATATAATAAAGTGATCAACAGCAATACGACCAGCTGTAGGTATTTTATCCAACACATCATGGCGAATCTTACTCAAAATTGCTTTTTTCTTTGTATTAAAAAGAACTTTTGAGTAAGGCTTAAAACTGTTACGTAATAATAGAGAAAAAGGTGGCAACTTTTTCCTATCATTTTTTTTATTATGAGAAGGGCAAAAATTAGGGATACATACACTCAATAATGAAAGAAATGTAACCAGATATACTGTATATTTCATAAAAAACTCCATTTAAGTAAGGACTCTAATCCGAGTACTATAGTTAAAAATATAGCAGAAATTGCCAATTTGTCAAAAGGCTCCCTTTGCAAAAAATGATGCAATAGCGCCTCTCATCTGCTTCTCAGGAGGAACTCTATGAATCTTGACAAATAGACGCTCGAAATCGATACTAACCTGATAGTCGAAAACAGCTCAAAATAGCCTCTCAAGGAGTGTAGTGAAATGAATGAATCTCTGCTTTTTTACGCCACGATAACCCTTTTCGGTATTATCTATATTATACTGGCACTACTCCCCCGTAAGCCGGTCAAAAATAAAACTGACTACTTTTTAGCAGGAAGAAATCTTGGCGTATTTAAGGCAACCTGTACGTTAATTGCCACGCAATTAGGCGCAGGATTACTTTTGGGCACCTCACAACAAGCCTATAATATGGGCCTTTATAGCTTGCTTTTTACGTTTGGCATCAGTATCGGACTCATAATCTTGGGATGTGGACTTGCAGGAAAATTGCGAGCCATGCAAATCGTTACCACCACAGAAATATTTGAGAAAAAATATCACTCGCCACTCTTGCGCAAAATCGCATCACTTTTAGTAACATTCACACTCTGCGGTATTCTGGTAGGCAATATGGTGGCTTCAAAATCACTCATGCAGAGCCTCGGATTTGAAAATGATCTTTTTTTTGCGCTGTTTTGGCTCTTTATCATCATCTATACAATGATCGGCGGTTTACATGCAGTTGTCCTTACTGATTTGGTGCAAGTTTCTTTTATTGTGCTTGTCTTTGTAGGTATCACAATATTCAGCTTCTTTGCGCCGCATCATATATTTAGTTTAGCTACCCTCAAAACAATCCAAGAACAATTTTCTGGCCATTTGCCCGACACGTCTCATCTCATTAATATTCTTTTAATGCCAGCCTTATTTGCGCTCTTTGAACAAGATCTCGCTCAAATATTTTTTGCTTCAAAAACAAAAACCGTTGCAACCGTTACTGCCATTATAACTACCATCTTCATGCTCACCTTCGGCTTGATTCCCATTTATTTGGGCATGCAAGCAAAACTGATGGGCATTACAGTAGCACATGGGCATAGTCCACTGCTTGAAATCGTACATCACATGACAAACAACTTCATGCTTGTAATGGTAGCAAGCGGTATCCTGGCAGCGATTGCTTCAACCGCCGATGCACTCTTGTGCGCAATTGGCGCAAATATTACGCAAGATTTTTCGCTTAAGTTTTTAGGACTCACACCTGTTATCGAATCAAAAACCGTTACATTTGCCATGGGCATCATTGTATTTGGTGCTTCCTATCTGATGCCAAAAAATATTATTGATATTTTAGTAAGTAGTTATGCCATACCCGTAAGTTGTTTGCTCATCCCAATTGTAGCCGCTTATTTTATGCATCACGTTCGAAAATATGCCGGATTTGGAGGGGCACTTGGCGGCGCTTTTGGTTTGATTCTTTTTTATTTCTTTCCAGTACCATTTAATTCATTGATAACATTGCTGTTGTCATTGATTGGGTATCTAATTGGCCACGTTTTCCAAAAACCTACTTTGAGTAAACCTGCGCAAGCTGTTCAACAAGCTTAGTAATATCATAGGTATGTAAGGTATGCCATGCGTTTTTTTGTATCACCTCATACTGTCCTTGAGAAGAAAGTATCTCTTGGATTTTCTCAACCATTAAATCTTTACTTGCCACGATAAAACCATTTTTTCCCTGTTCAACACTATCTCGCTGTCCCGGCCCATCAAGCGCAACTACTGGCGTTGAGCAGGCCATCGCTTCTGCAAGCACAAGCCCTTGCGTATCTGTTTGTGAAGGGAATACAAAAAGATGTGCTGTGCGATATAACGCAATAAGTTTGTGCTGATCTGGTTTAATAATAAAACGTACTCTATCGCAAGAAAGCTTTAATTTTTCGTATGCATATTCTTTGAGAAAATCGAAATATGCGCCATAACCAACAAGAGTCAATTCATATTCTTCTGGAAGATTTGCCATCACATCAAGCAACACGGGAATATTTTTTTCTTGTACAAACCGCCCAACATATAAAAGCTGATATGGCTTTTTTAATTTTTTTTGTATGAATGGTTGCTGTGCAAACTGCTCTTTTAACCCACTGGGAATGATCGTCGTGTTATCAATATGATGCGTATGCAAATACTCTTTAATCGCTGAACTGGGCACAATAATTTGATCCACTTTTTTGCAAAATCTCAGTACAAGCCAACGCACCATCGGTTTAACTAAAAAATGGGGCAATGGCACATAATGCGTGTATTCTTCATATACGGTGTGATAGGTAAAAACTGTTTTGATACCCATTTTTTGTGCAATAGCGACTGCTATTGGCCCCAATAAAAAGGGATGATGCACATGAACCACATCAGGTTTGAGCTGAGTGATAATCTCATGTATATATTTTCCTGAGCGCCATGGAACTGCCATGTGATTCTTTTTATATCGAAAGCGCAAAAGAGATGGAACACGTTTTACCCATACTGGATCATCGTGCTGTGTGCCAAGAAAATTGAGCGTAACAAGCGTAACATGATGCCCCTGCTTTTGAAGCTCTTTCACGGTGGCATTGATTGAACTTACTACGCCACCCGCATATGGAGTATAATTATTGGTAACAAAAAGAATGCGCATGTAATAAGTGTCTTATCCAATCATATCAAAGTCAACTTCCAAGACAGGATACTTTTGCCATCCCTTAAAATTAAAATGCCACCATTCATAGCGATATGGCTCAAAGCCATGTTTCATCATTAGATCGCGGAGTATTTTGCGATTTTTTTGTGCTTCTTCAGAAATATCCTGGCAGGCAGAATGAGCTTTTTCCGTAAAATCGTCGTGATAGGTACCCATCTCAAGAAGTTTTCCATCGGCTAATTGTATAATTGTCAGGTCAACGGCAATGCCACGTGTATGATATCCTCCCTTACTCGGCGGCGCAACATATCGTTCATCGGGACAAACATCCCACAACCTTTTTTGTGCTGGTAACGGCCGATAAGCATCCCAGACAAGTAACCCAAGCCCTTTCTCTTCGAGCTCTTTTTGTACTTTGGCAAGCTGCTTCGCAACTGGTTTTAAAAGATAACAAATTGGTTTGAGATAAATTTGCTTGCCCGTAAAATTACGTGTGGTAGCATACACACAATCGATTTTAATATTCGGACTCACTTTTGCGATATCTATCAACTCTGGCATTTCTTTTGAAGCGAAACTTAAAGATACAGATACGAATAACCCTATCAATATCCCTTTTTTAAATATACTCATAAAAAACCTCTCTTTTATTTTTATCCCACTTTTTGTACAGATGCGGCTCCTGCAGAATCAATGGTTACTTCCGGATCACCCTTATAACTCACTACGGCCACACCACTTGCCTCAATTTCAAGTTGTTTGCGCACTGCAATAGTTACGCGAGATGCACCTGATGCTTCTATTTCTGCACTATCGCTTTTCAAGCTTCCTGCATCGTAATGCACTGAACCAGATATCTCTGCCTTTTGCCGATTCGTTTCCCCTTCAAGATACAACTTCGATGCACCCGAACCTTCGATTTCAACTATATCTGTTTTGATGCGTGCTTTAACTTTCGTGGCCCCTGCAAGCTCGAATTCTAATTTCTTTGCTTCAATTAAGCTGCTCTCGAGCTCCACTGCGCCAGAAAGTTTTATCTCTTCTATCTGCTTGAGTGTAAAATAATAGACAATGCCAGACTTGGAGCGAAGATTTGTATTGCGCTCGGGATGTATGAAAAGTTCCCCATCATCTACTTCAGAAATAATATGAGGAAGAATATTATCGTCGGCTTCAATTACAAGCGATTCAGTAGCACCCTGTTTTAATATCACTTTTCCGCTACCAGTTACTTTCAATTCATCTACATCTTTGATTGGTCGCTCTTGCCGAGCCTTGATTCCTGAGCCTTTAATCGTTTTTACCTTCTCAAACCAATCGCATGCAGGCAATAAACTTAAAAGAGAAATCAGCGCCAATTGTTTCATCGAAATCCCTTATACAAAAATCTTATATTAAGCCATACAAAACTATTTAGATTATAGTACAGGATTTATTGCTATCGCTAGATGGTTTGATCTTTTTTGGATTTCTTTTTTGTTGTACCATTTTACGCAATACTTCTTGCACTTCTTTAGGGGTTTGTTTGTACTTAGGATTTTCTTCACTTTCTTTTCTATTTACACGCATTTTTTCAAATTGCCGACCAGAGACAACATATTCTTGCTCCTTATAACGCACTATCAGTACCTTATCCCATCGGAGTATCGCAAAGTTTTCCAAATCTATACTTTTCACAGATAGCGCAAAAAACAAAGAAAGCAGATAATACCATTTTTTCATGAAAACCCCCTGTATAAAAAAGAAAAACAATGTATTTATAGTATCAAAATGAATAAAAATTACTTCTTTTTGCGAATTATTTCATCAATTAAATGTGCTTCCCATCCCGGAGATGCGCTTCCCATCCCAAAGAGGGGATTCTTTACTTTTACCTCTTCTTCAGGCTTCTGTTTTCTTCTTCTCCAAAAACTTTTGGAACGCTTTAATTCTGGACGTTCTGATTTCTGAGCCAGCTGAGACTTTTCTTTAAGGATAAACAGCTTTTTTACTCTACACTCATCACCAGTACCAATAACCAATACCCATATCTTTTCTTTCGGTACCTCAAGATATACATATTTTTTTTGGTTAATTCCCATTTCAACAGTTTTTTTTTCACTATTAGTGAGCCGATTCCATGTTTCCATAGAATTAAGTCCATTATCATAATGATGATAACGATATATTTTTAGAGCATCACAATAATCACCAAGTTTATCCAGAAAGGCTAGTAAAGGTGCAGTCGTCGAATCACTCAAAACTTTTTTCTGAACGGAGAGAGGTTTAGGTTTCTCTTCAGAATCATCAAACAAACCAACCAATGGATGCTTTTGCTCTTCCCCCATTGCACGCACGGGACAAGCTACCAACAAAAATATACCGAGCATAATCAGATTGCCATACATATGAATCCCTTCTTCATCATTGTAAATAATAATATGAAACAATATGATCGATCAGGATAAACTTGTCACTATTTTTTCTTTTTCAAAAAATCAGTGAACGGGGAAAGGAAGTTTTTTCTTAAGTGACTTAACTAAAAGAGCCCTTACTTTGTTTCTATCTTTAATACCCAGAATGAGAAAAGGTCCCCCCGTGTCCCCTTCAGTAATGAATACATAATTCTTCTTGAGTACTTCGTCATAAATCTTCCATTTTTCATCTTCAGTGGACGCTTCAAAGGAACCTTTATCAACAAGCTTCTTATGCTTATACTCATAAATAAAAGCTTTATTGCAAGGGGCACCATTATCAATAAAAGTTAGGGCAATATGCCCAAGAAGACTCATAGTGTATATTCCCAATTTAATTTTTTTAGCTCTTTCCTCCTTCATTGCATGCGTGACCTGAGCCATCATCAAGAATGCAATGCATATAATCAGATTGCGATTCATATGAAAACTCCTTCAGAATAAATTGGAAAAGTATTTAGGGAAATTTTCGAATTCTCAATTTCTTCCAATCAGTATCAAATTTTGCCATCCCTTGATCGGTAAGTAGATGATGCGTAGATTTTTCAAGTACATTGATCGGTATCGTTGCCACATCAGCCCCAGCAATGATCGCCTCATGCAAATGGCGCACCCCACGAATTGATGCAGCAAGCAGTTGGGTTTTATAATCATATTCGTCAAGCATATATCGTAAATTATACAATAGCTCTACCCCATCTACATCAATATCATCCAATCGTCCCACAAAGGGAGAAATATACTGCACGCCGAGCTTGCTCATTAAAAGCCCTTGGACCAATGTAAATACTAACGTAATATTCAATTTTATGTTCTCTTTCACAAGCTTTGCAATTACCTCATAATAATCAGAATGACAGGGAATTTTTACCACAATGTTGCGCGCTAATTTTGCAATCGCTTTTGCTTGCTTGTACACTGCATCAGGCTTTTTTTCAGTCACCTCTACACTTATCGCACCCTTGGGAAGTAATTTCGCAATCGCTTGGACCTGCTTGGTAGGATTTCCTCCTGCTTTGCTTAAATGCGTAGGATTAGTTGTCACGCCATCAATTAATCCCGTTTCCTTCCACGCTTTGATAACTTTTAGGTCTGCCGTATCTAAAAAAATCTTCATCGTACGTTCCTAAAATATAGAATGATGTAAACAGAACATAATCCATACAAACATTTTACTTACAAATTCACTAATTTTTTTCGAGCTTGCGTGATTGCAGAGGCCTTTTTATTAATATCTTTCCATGGATCACCAATACGAGAAATACGCTGAAATATATTTTTGATCGTATATTTTTGTGAAGTTGTTAATGCTGAAAGTTCGATCCACTTTAATGGCGTTGCAATCGGTGCTCCCTCTTTTGCGCGTACCGCGTAGGGAGCCACGGCAGTTGCCCCCCATGCATTGCGCAATGTATCTACAAATATTTTTCTTCCTCGCTCACTTTTTTTCAGCTTGAGCGTAAGTTTACTGGGATATTTTTCTACAAGATGTTGAGCGATTTCTTGAGAAAACTCACGAACATCATCAAAGAGATATTTCCTCTTGAGAGGAACTACCACATGCAATCCACGCGATCCTGTTGTCATCAAAAATACCGGCAAGCCCAGTGCTTCCAAAAGTTCCTTCATCTCTTTTGCCACCCATTTAACCGTGGTAAAACTAACACCGGGTGATGGATCAAAATCAAAAGTCATACGATCCGGATAATTAAGTTTGGGTTCTTTGCTCAACCAAACATGAGGTACGCAGACATAATTTGCCAGGTACACCAGGGCTGCCGCATTATTGATAAGCGGATAGTTAACGGTGCCCCCTGAACTTCTTTTCACTGGTTGTAACGCTATATAATCCGGAAAATAGTCCGGCGCATCTTTTTGGTAAAACGTTTCACCTTGAATACCATTAGGAAAACGGTTCATCGTAATAGGCCGATCTTTAATATGCGGCAACATAATTGGCGCAATTTTTTGGTAATATTCAATCAGATCAGCTTTGGTTAGTTTTTCTTTGGGAAAAAGTATCTTGTCTGGATTGGTAACTTTGACGGTATGTTTTCCTATCTTAATTTCTGTCATTTCTTTTTCTCTATTTCTTTGATTTTTTTCTTCCAATCCTTTATTGTTTTTCCCGTTTTAACTGATTCTGGCTGAGAAGAAACCGGATTTTTGCGCGCATGTGCATATTCATCACGCATTTTAATCAAAAGCCATTTTGATTTTTCAATTGACTTTGGACTCGTGCGTATCAACGCAAAACCCCCTCGAACTTTTTTGCCATATAAAAAAACTTCAATGCGTCCTTCTTTCAAACTGGTTTTCATCGATACTTCACGCAGATTTTTAAAGGTACCGCGATCCCATATAATTACCGGCCCAGCGCCATATTCACCCTTAGGAATTATCCCTTCAAATGCTCCATGTTCCATCGGATGATCTTCAGTCATAATGGCAAGACGCTTTGTCGCAGGATTTAAAGACGGCCCTTTCGGAACAGCCCATGAAACTAATACGCCACCAATTTCCAAACGCACATCATAATGCATTGCGCGCGCTGCATGCTGTTGTATTACAAACTTTGGACGCCTTGACACCGTTCTTTTTTTACCAGCAGGTTCTTTTGTTTTCTTAAAATCTCTTTTTTTTCGATACGTTGTGAGTAAGCGAGCCATCTCTTCTCCTTTTTTTATAAAAACAGACTGAAGCAATCTTCTTTTATAAAAATCTTGACCCAAAAGCGGGGGAACTACATAGTAGGACTATACTGCGTACTGAATCTTCAAAAGGAGAGTTTATGAAATTTCGTGCAGAATTGTGTTTGTTCCTATTATGTTTCTCAGCATATGCCTCTCGACATATTTCACTTAACGTTGGTCCCACCTTTCAATACACACGATATAAACAAGGCAATCTTCCCAAACAAGTCGGCACCATGGTAGGCCCAGCTTTTGATCTGCATATCAAAAAAGCATGGCGGCCTACTGCATACATTGGGTTTAGAGGTCTCTGGGATATTCCACATATCTGCTCAGATGATGGGCTCATTATTGACTCGAATGAATATGAGGTGAATGCGCATCTGGGATTTAATTTTGAAACGAGTAGTAAAACATTTAGCATCGCTCCTTTCACTGGCATCGATTTTATACATCTGAGCCACAAAATAAAAAATAACATTATTAGGCATAAATATTTTCAAATTAATGTTCCAACAGGAATCGAATTTTTTCATTATGCATCTGAATCATTTTCGTGGGGAATAAAAACCTATTACGATATTGATGCATGGACTCGCTTAAAAGTTTCTACCCCTTCACTCTGTGATACAAAGAATTGTAAAATAGAGCTCAAACGAAGCCATCGATTTCATATTGAACTCATTCTTAAATGCCATTATGAGACGAGAAAAGGCACCCATTTTGACCTCTCCTACATTCCCCTTTTTACCTGGCAAAAATTTAACTCTGAAAAAAAATGTTCCACGTCGACAGACTGCTCAACTATCTGCTCCACCACTTGTGATAGCACCGGAACCACAGACCTGGATGCATTAAATATACCAGTGCTCAAACAGTGGCATCTTGGATCCATAATAACATTAGGCATTAGCTTTTAAGGGAAAGTATGAATTATAAGTTAGTTTTCTTTGCAGCTATTTTTAGCCACATAGTATCAGCACAAGAACTCCTTCGTACCAATATTCAGCGAGCGCAACGACGAGCAAACAGTTTGATTGTGCGTAGTGCAGCAAACAAACTGCGCTCTCAAGAAAATCTACAAACGCAAACTACCAATGGCGATGACGCGCTGTATACAGATAAACGTGGAAGCTTTGGCAAATCGCTTGTTCATTTTGATACTGGCTTTATCAAGATCGACTCTTTCAATCAGATGCTTGCAGCAATTAAAACGGCTAATTCAACGTTGTTTAATCAAATCACCATGGGCACTTCACCAGTAGAACGACGTCTGGTGAGTCCACAAGCTGCATACGCCATAAATTTAGATGGAGCTGATGGGTGGATTCACATAATGCCTGCAGCTCCCACTCTTGCATCTGCAGAAACTGCCGGCGAGATGGTTGAAGTATACTGGCACACATTATTACGAGATGTTGCGTTCAATGATTTTGATACCGATGCTACTGCTGCTGCAGCGATAGCAGATTTAAATGGGTTATCCGATTTTAAAGGCCCCAAAGTAGGC
>SDBT01013587.1_pt1 | contig 13043 bp, 13 predicted proteins | sample 2277101 | NCBI WGS metagenome assembly SDBT01 (sample SAMN10404973, study PRJNA504765) | marine sediment metagenome | isolation source: marine sediment core GS10_PC15, 103 cmbsf | place: Arctic Ocean: Southern Knipovich Ridge | collected 2010 | reverse complement strand
GGCTGGAGAAAGCGCAGGAGCAATCGGATTTAAGGGTCCCAAGAAAGCCACTCCTTTTGCTGCTACCAAAGTAGTGGATTCTTTAATAAATAAAATACAAAAATTAAACCCAGACCAAGTTAATGTTTTTGTTAAAGGAGTGGGTTCAGGAAGAGAAGCAGCAATAAGGGCCTTAGCAGCCAATGGTTTGGATATTTTATCAATTAAAGACATCACGCCAATTCCTCATAATGGATGCAGGCCTCGCAAGCCTCGTAGAGTTTAATATGATAGATCCAAAATGTAAAAAATGTAGAAGAGCAGGTCAGAAACTTTTTTTAAAAGGAGAACGTTGTTTTACTCCAAAGTGTTCAATGATAAAAAAACCTTACCCGCCCGGAGTTCATGCTAAAAAAAGAAGACGAAGTCTATCTGAATATGGAGCCCAATTAGCAGAAAAGCAGAAACTTCGCCGAATTTATGATATTGGGGAAAGGCAACTAAAAAACTATTTCACAAAAGCAGCCAAAGCAAAAGGAGTACTAACTGATGTTCTTTTAAGTAAATTAGAAACAAGATTAGATAATGTTGTTTTTCGTTTAGGTTGGGCAGAATCAAGGTCAAAAGCTCGCCAGATTGTTAGCCATGGTCATACTTTATTAAATAATAGAAAAGTTGATATTCCCTCTATTGGTTTAAAAAAGGGGGACATAATCAAGATAAAAAAATCAAGCCTAAAAAGCCCCTTATTTAAAAACTTGGAAATAAAATTAAAGAAATTTAAACCTCCTTCCTGGCTATCCCCAGACAAGAAAGAACTCAAAGCCACTGTTTTAAATTTGCCTTTGGGAAAAGAGATTGAAGTCCCTGTTAATTTATCAATGATTATAGAATATTATTCACGTTAATAATTAATAATTAAATTTTAACAATTATGGAATATAAAATCCCTTTACCTCAAAAACCCAAAATTATTAAAAAACAAGCCCACCAAGCAGTTTTTGAAATAGATGGTTGCTATCCTGGTTATGGTATGACTCTCGGCAATGTTTTTAGAAGGATTCTTTTATCATCTTTGCCCGGGGCTGCTGTTACTGCAGTCAAAATAAAAGGAGTTAGCCATGAATTTTCTACTATTCCTTATGTCTTGGAAGATGTTATTCAAATAATTTTAAATCTAAAACAAATTAGATTTAAGATTGTTTCTCAAGAAGCATTACCAATAAAAGTTGGACTGAAGATTAGTGGTCAAAAGGAAGTTAAGGCTAAAGATATTAAAGTAACTTCAGAAGTGGAAATAATTAATAAAGATGCTTCCATTGCTACTTTGACTGATAAAAAAGCTAAATTAGAAATGGAAATTGAAATTGATAAAGGTTTGGGCTACGTGCCAGTGGAACAAAGAAAAAAGGAAAAATTAGAAATAGGAACCATTGCCTTAGATGCAATTTTTAGTCCAGTAAAAAAAGTAAATTATGAAGTAGAAAATATGCGAGTTGGGGAACGAACTGATTTTAATAGATTAAAACTTGATATTGAGACCGATGGTACTATGACCCCAGAAGATGCTTTTGCCAAGGCAGCTGATATTTTAGTTGAGCATTTTGAATTGTTCACTAGTCCCGAAAAAGAAGAGAAAAAAAAAGGAAAAACCAAAAAGACAGTTAAGAAAAGTAAAGTTAAAATCAATGCGACACAGAAAAAAAAGAAATAAATTAACGCGTTCTAAAGATCAACGCAGGATACTCCTGCGTTCTTTGGCTTCATCTTTGATTCTTAAAGAGAAAATTATCACTACCGAAGCCAAGGCAAAAAAATTAAAACCTTTTTTGGAAAAATCTATTTCTCGAGCCAGAAAAAAGACCTTAGCTAATCAAAGATTGCTGTTAAAAGATTTTTCTAAGAGAGTGGTTGATAAACTAATTAAGGAATTAGGACCTCGCTATAAAGACAGACCTGGTGGCTATTCTCGGATTATTAAAATTAACCCTAGAAAAACCGATAGTGCTAAAATGGCAATAATAGAACTTGTAAAATAAATTATGCCAAAAACCTATAAAATTGATGCTTCAAATAAAAAACTCGGTCGATTAGCCAGCGAGATAGCTTCTATCTTACGAGGCAAAAACCGAGCCGACTTTTTACCTTATAAACTTAGTGATAATAGGGTTATAGTTTTTAATACTGCTAAGATAGTTGTTACTGGCAAGAAATTTGAAGATAAAATATATTATCGTCATACGGGTTATCCCGGAGGAATTAAAGAAATTAATTTTAAAGATTTGTTTGAAAAAGACCCTAATGAGCCATTGAAAAGGGCAGTTTATGGGATGCTGCCAAAAAACAAATTAAGAGATAAAATGTTAAAAAACCTTAAACTTTATGCTAAAGAAGAAACCAGTTAAACCCGCCCGCAAAGCGGGCGAGGCCTCGACCAAACCTAAAGGTTTGGGCGGGAAAAAAACTAAAAAGAAAAACTTGTCTTCCGAAGCTCCGAGCAAAGCGAGGAGCGTAGGAAGATACTATGAAGCAGTAGGGCGGAGAAAAAGAGCAATAGCCAGAGTCAGATTGTTTACTTCTGATTCTTCTCAATCAATTACTGAAGGAAATTTTATAATAAACAACAAATCCTATAAAGAATATTTTCCTATTTTGGCTTTGCAAAAGAAGATTGAAAATCCTTTTCTAAGATTAAAATCAACAAAGAGATTTAGAGGGACAGTTAAAGTTAAAGGCGGAGGTCCAACTGGTCAAGCTGAAGCTGTTCAGCATGGAATTGCTCGGGCTTTAGTTCTTTTTGATGAAAATTTTCGCAAGAAATTAAAAAAAGCTGGTTATTTAAAGCGTGATCCCCGAAAAAAAGAAAGAAAGAAATTCGGTCTCAAAAAAGCCCGAAGGGCGCCTCAATGGAGGAAAAGATAGGGGATGAGCGGAATTTATTATACCTTCTTCAGACCACGAAGTTGCCGAGAAGAAATTAATTAATGTTTTACCCAGGCACTTCTCTATCTCGTCCCGCCATACTTTTATTATTTTTAATATATTGTCTTTGGTGGGCGGGACTGCGATATGGTCTTCAGAAGGTATAAATAAATTCCTTAGAAGAGAGAGATGGAATAATCGTAATTACGTTCGTAATTACGATTATTTGTTTACAAAAACCTTAATCTTTGCTATAAATAGGGTATTATGACTAAGAAAATCTTTATTTTATTAATATTGTTAATTGTTGTCTTTGGGATTAGGATAAGTCCTGTCCAAGGATATTTGGATGGGATTTTAATTAGAGCAGATGGATATGAAGAAGTTTATGTTTTAGAAGATGGCTTGAGAAGATGGATTATTAACCCTGATGTTTTTAATAGATTGGGCTATAAATGGACCAATATTCGAGTGATTTCTAAAGAAGCAGTTGATAGTTATGCTTTGGGTAATGACTTAACAAGTAGTTATTATTATCCTAATGGCAGTTTAATAAAAGCTGATGCTCCAGAGGTTTATCTAATAGAAGCAGGCAAGAAACGCTGGATTCCCAATCCTCAAATTTTTGAAGCCAAGGGATTTAGGTGGCAAAGAATTATAAAAGTAAATGATTATACTCTTAGAAATTTTTCACAAGCAGGGGACATAACCTTAGAACAAGAGAATTTAAGACCGAGCACTTTTATTACTGAAGGACCTTGCAGACAAGGACAAGATGATATTCCAACAATTGATTCAACAGAAGCTACTTTCAAGTTTTCAGGAACTAATCCTTCAGGACCAGACAAAGACCTTAGTTTTGAAACCTATGTTCAAGGTCATGATGAAAGATGGCAATATACTTATTCTTATGAAAGAAAAATTGATTTAGGACAAGGTTCTGGAATTTATACTTTTTATGTCCGGGCTAAAAATAAAGCTGGTTATTATGATAAAAGCCCGGCTTTTTGTAAATTTAAAACCAAAATTTCCCCTTATAAAGATAAAATAACTATTTATTCAGTTTCTGGTTGGGGTGATAATCCTGAATATGAATATATAACTATTGGTGCCAGTTATTCTTTAAATGAGCCAGTTAATATAACTGATTGGGCAATTAAAGCCAATAAAAGGAGATTTATTATTCCCCAAGGAGTAAAGAAATTTCATCCAAATTCAATCTATAATCACAAAACCGATATTTATTTAACAAGTAATAATAAAATTACTGTTTATGGAGGTCAGGCTCCGGTTGCAGAGAATGCTTTTGGCATAAATACATGCTGGTGGCATATTGATGATTCAGAAAAATACGAAGAGTGTTATTATGAAAAAAATTGGGAACCTGATTTCCTTACTGGCGAATACCAATTCTACCTCAACCGTACTTCAGAAATGTTTGATAACCAAGACGAAATAATAACCCTTTTAGACAAAGACGGCTTAGTAGTTGATACTTATTCTTATTAATTACTGAATTAATTCAGTAATTAATTCAGTAGCAAGACGTAATTACGGGCGTAATTACGAATAAGGTTGACAGGATAGCATCTTATATGCTATTCTTTTAATAAATAAAATATAAGGAGGTGAGAATGCCCAAGAAAACAGCGATTAAGCGTTCAGTAATTCCTGTGCCACAGAATTTAGACGAAGCAGCTAAGTTTTTGAACTTTATAGGACGCGAACAGCGCAAAATTGATAAGATTCAAACGACTCTCAATGAGAAAATCGAGACATTGAAAGAAAAGACAACAGATGATGTTAACTCGCATGAAGAGAAAATCTCTCAACTAGTTGAAGGACTTTTTGCCTTTGCCCAAAGTCATCGCGACGAACTGACTGACAGCGGCAAGCGCAAGACAGTAAAAGTGCCTACTGGCTCGTTTGCGTGGCGTTGGACACCATTGGCTATCTCGATCAGTAATATAGAATTAGTAGTGGCAGAACTTAAGTCGCGAAGGCTAAAGCGATTTATTAGGGTCAAGGAGGATCCAGATAAGAAGGCAATGTTGAAAGAGCTACAAGTAGTCAGGAAGATTCCTGGCATTTCCATTAGCCAGCAAGAGATGTTCGCAGTGACGCCAGCAGAACTGAATTTGAAGATCGAATACGACATCGATACACTCAAGAAAGCCATGTCTTGAACCAAGGGGTTGTTGAGCTTGATTAACAGACTTGACAACCCCCTTTTTATTTCTATAATGAAGTTATAACGCTTTTTAAAAGGAGGTGAGAAAAGATGCGGAAAAAGAGAAAGATGTACAGAATAAGAGCAGGTGTCTTTGCGGAAATTTGCAGAATCGCCAAAGAAGATACAGATCACTACAGATATCGGGAAGATTTAATCGGAGGATTTCTTAGACTTCTTCGGATCCTTAGTCGAGATGGTCCTTGGGTTTCTGCAATCGGTGTTGTAGTGTTAAGGGATATTTGTTTAAATGGAACAAAGATTAGGAAAGGAGATCACATATGTCTTCGCAAAGTTTTTCTCAAATCAATTTCTCACATCTAACCTAATGGCACGGATTTGGAAAAAAACCGAATCCGTGCCAAATTTTCTTTATCTCTTGACAAGGTTTTTTGGTAAAAAGACTTGACCCCGCACCTATCAAGAATTAACTAAAAGTTTAATTTGGTGCCTTGCACCAATTCTTAATAGATGCGGGGTTGACAAATATTTTAATAAGAAGTAGGATGCTTTATGTGGGTTAAAACCCAGTGATTAATAAATATATGAAAAATTTTAAAGTTTTAAGGAGAGGTTTTAATTGGCCAATTTTTATTATTCTAACCGCAACTTTAGTTGTCAGCGGTTTTTTTATTTTTATAAACAAAGCCCAGGCTACTACTTTAGACGTTTGCCCGGAGGGATGTGCCTATACTTCTATTCAGTCAGCCATTACTGCTGCAACTGCAGGAGATATAATTAATGTTGCTGCTGGGACTTATGAGGAACAATTAACAATTGATAAATCTTTAACACTTAGAGGAGCAACTTATGATATTAATAAAAATGGATATGATGTTCCTATAGATTATGCTTGGAATGATGAATCAGTTATTCAGAATCCAAGTAGTGAACCAACAGGAACTGTTGTAAAGATTACAAGTGATGATGTAACTGTAGAAGGCTTTGTTATTCAATCTCTGGATAGAATAACTAATAATTATGGAAATTTAATTGAGATTCAAGCAGATAATCATGGTAAGGATTTAGAAAATATAGATATAATCAACAATGTTATTGGACCAAATACAAATACAGAGTCGCAAGATGGAACAAAAGGAAGGATGAATCTTTATATTGCTTTGAACCAATACCAAGAAACCCCTTGGGGATTAACAGACAGTTTAATCTCCGGTAACAAGATATTTGGTTCAGAAGGTAATGGGAATGCTGTATTCATATGGGGTGCATATTATGCATATGGTGCCAGAAATCCTTCTCCAATGACTGGAACAATAATAGAAGATAATGAAATTAGTAATGGTCATAGAACTGGTATTGAAATTGCTGGAGGTATTTCGGATTTAACCATACATAATAATGATATACATAATTTCAGCAGTCTTCCAACAGATAGTAATCCTACTTTATTAAAATATGGAAGCGGCCTGGTTTTAATAAGGGGAAGTAGCGATAAAACAGATTGTAATGGACTTTCTCCAGAGGGTCTTACAATTCGAAATAACAAAATCTACGATAATGAGAAGAATGCTATTTATATGGGGCCAAAAAACAAAGATGACGTAATAAGGGACAATGACTTGTATAATAATGGTTGGGATGGAGTAAGGTTGGATTTAATAGGTAATTATTGGAATCCTGATTTTGAAACCAGCCCAGGACCATATACTTGTTTAGACGGTAGCGAAAATATTGTAGCTAATTCAAATAAAATCTATGACAATGAGGAATATGGTGTCAGAGTTATTGGAACACCAACAAATGGTTTTGCATTAGACTCAAAAAATAACTATTGGGGAGCTGCAACTGGTCCCAATACAGAAGGATCAGATAGTGTAAGCGCAAATGTTGACTTTGCTCCTTATTATACAGATTCTGAAATGACAACATTATCAACAGAGTATTCTGTTTGTGATGTTGGTTGTAATTTTATAAATATCCAAGACGCAATAGATGCAGCTAGCGACGGTGATACTATTAATGTTGCTGCTGGGACATACACCGAAAGCGTGCTGATCGGCAAGCCGCTCACTCTTCAAGGACCGAATGTGGGTATCAGCCCGAATACAGGGCGGGTCGCGGAAGCGGTCATCACCGGGGTGTCGCCGTTGGTCGAACTGGCGTCTGGCGCGGATGTGAATCCGCTCACTATCGAAGGGTTCACATTCTCAGTCCTGAACGCGACGGCCGAACCCGTGGGGGGAAGTCATAATGGTTCCGTAATCTTGGCGGACGGCGACAGCGATGGTTGGGGCAATGTCACAATTCGTTCCAACCGGTTTATCGAAAACTACGGACCGGCCATCGGCGTCTGGACCTCTCCGAGCGAGGCGGTCAACCCAGCCGACTGGATAATTACTGATAACCTCATCGATGGAGTGAGAGGAACGAACAGATCGGGCATATATCTGGATCTGGTTACCGATCTGGCTACCGGCTTTAGTGGCTGGGAGATCAGCAATAATACGATCAAGAACACCAAATACGGCGGAATCATGGTCCATGGCGCGGTTGCCATCGTCATCTCCGGAAACACCATCGAGGACGTCCAGAAAACGGGCATCCAGTCCTCGGGGATACAGGGGAACGTGACGATTACGGATAACGTCATCACTAGAGCGATGTTGGCTCGAGATGAGCCTTTTAGGGCTGGTATCCGCCTCTACGGCGTTGATCCTGCCGACGAGTATGGCCCGAGTCAGCTCATCGATCCGGTATGGGTGACCAACAACACCGTCACAGATTCTTACATTGGGTTCGTAATCAAGGATGGCCATGACATCACTGGCAAGGTGGTCCTCGTCAACGACAACAGCTTCATGGGGAACTCCGAAGCCGGCCTTCGCCACCTCGGCGACGGTCTCCTCGATGCCACCAACAACTGGTGGGGCCATCAAGATGGACCACGACATTCTACTAACCCAGACGCAGATGAAAGTGCTGATAGTGTAAGTGATAATGTTGATTTCAAGCCTTGGTATGCTAATAGCGAGATGACTTCTTTAAAAGCTCCAACTACTACTGATTCAGAAACCGGTGATACGGTTTTAGAATTAGAGCAGTCAATTGATATTATTGCTAATAATATAACTGTGAGCATGCCAGCAGGGATTAGTATTACTGCCACTGCTAGTTGGGAAGGTATTATTGATGCTCCATCTATTGAAACAGTGGCCCTAGATACGCCTCCACCAGAATCTGGCTACAATACTGTAGTTGATACAATTATTGAAATAGGTTTTTTTGATATAAAGCTTGTTTTTAATAGAGCAGTGAGAATATTAATTCCCAATCAAGCTGGCAAACGAATAGGTTATACCAGGACCGGAGAACCATTTACAGAGATAACCAGTTTTTGTCTTGATGATACTCAGGCCAGCAATAATTTATTACTAGATGAAGGAGATTGTAAAACAGATGTTGGTGGCAATGATTTGGTTGTTTGGACCAAACACTTTACCCAATTTATTGTTTATAGTTATTCATATATTATAGTTGGGCCTACTTTTCGTGCTGAGACCCTACCTGAGCCCGAACCTGAAGAGGAGTCAAGTCCTCTTAGCGAAGAAGCCCAGAAACTTGATACTAATAAAGATGAGAAAATTGATGATTTAGACCTCAAGGAATTATTTGCTAATTGGGGAAGCATAATTTTGGATAATATTGCTGACTTTAACAAGGATAGCAAAGTTGATGTTTTTGATTTTAATTTATTAATGATTCATTGGGCAGAATAATATGAAAAAGATTTTATTTATAAGTTTATTTTCAATAATGGGGGCAGCGGTTTTACCTCTGTCAGTTTTGGCAGCTACCAATCTTTCCTTTTCTCCAGTAAGCATTGACCTTGAACCAGGAGATGATTTTACAGTAACAGTATCAGTTGAACCAGAACAAGCAGTTTATACTGTAAAATTAGAATTGAATTTCCCAGCCGAGCTTTTAGAAATAAAATCGTTTATTTTTAAAGAAGGTTGGATTCCGCTTTCTCAAAACGAGTATAATTTGGTTGACAATGAAAATGGTCTTCTTGTTAAAACAGCTGGTTATCCTGGTGGATTGGTTTCAGCATCAGAATTTGGCACTATTTCTTTTTCAGCTAAACAAGCTGGCAACGGGGTGATTAATATAAGCAATAATTCGTTTGCTCTTGGTTCAGAAAATCAGAATATTCTTAATGAGGAATTAGCTCAATTGGCTTTGAAAATAACTACTCCTGTTTTGGTTCCAGAAATAACGCCTCCAGCAGAAGAAGGAATTGAAGAAGAAATAATAGAGGAAGAAGTAATTATTCCAGAAGAAGAAATGCCAGAAGAAGAGGAAGAAGGTGCCATAATCTTATCCGAAGAAGAGGAAGAGGGAAGAGTATCTTTCTTAGCAGCAATTATTAATATAGCTAGTTTTGGAACTGGCAAGGCCTGGATAGCTATTGTTATAGCAATAATAATTTTAGCTATTTTAGCTTATTTGGTTTATTACTTTAGCAGAAAAGTTCATCGTAAAAAGTTTAAAAAGATTAACTAGAAGCCCGAATAATTATATGATGATATAAAAAAATTCGCCGAGCTGGCGAATTTTTTTATATCTGATACACGTCCATCTTTCTTTTTTTCTTCTTTTCTCTGCTAATTTCCATTCTTCTTAAAAATAATTCAAGTTGGTCAGGTTTGTAAACTCGATAATTATTGATTGGGTGGCGGTAAGCTCTAAGTTTACCCTTTTTATCCCAATTTCTTAGAGTTAGGGGAGTGACCCCTATTATTTTAGCTGCTTGTTTGATTGTATAGTATTTTTTTTCCATATATGTTAATATTATACTATAATTAATCATATAACAATAAATCTATAGTTAGATTACCATTTTTAAAATCAATTAAAATCGGCGAGAGAGGGGTTTTTAAAGATGTTTCAGCCTTGGATAGAACTATAAAAACTCTTATCTACATTCTGGTAATTCTTATTCCTCTTTGGTTTTTACCGATTACGGTTAATGCCATTGATTTTAATAAACAAGCATTAATGGTTCTATTAGTGGTTGTGACTTTAATTCTTTGGTTAATAAAGATTTTCAGTCAGGGGGAGATAAGGTGGAAAAGTAATTTCTTGAATGTTTTTCTTGGCGTTTTCTTGGTTGTCTCGGTTTTAGCTACTGTATTTTCTCTACGAACTTATGGCAGTTTAGTTGGCTGGCCAACTCATTTAAGCGGGAGCTTGATAAATATTTTAAGTTTTCTGGCTTTGTATATTCTAATTGTTAATAATTTCCGAGGACTAAAACAGACCTTTAGTTTATTGTTTGCTTTTTTGATTTCTTCAGCCTTGGTTACGATAATTGGTTTACTTCAGATTTGGAGTAGTTTTATTTTTCCCTGGAATTTTACCAAGCTTGTTTCCTTTAACACAATTGGCACAACAAATACTTTGGGACTTTTTTCAGCAGTAATTCTGACTTTAATAACAGCTTTACTTTTTGTTATAAAAAGAAACGAAATAAAAATCTTTTTAATGGTTCTGGGATTGCTTAATTTAATAATTTTAATTAGTTTAAATTTTTGGGTCCTTTGGTTGGTTTTAGGAATAGCAATGGCAATTATATTGATTTTTGGTTTAATGCGAATGGTTGCCCTTGAAGAAAATATCAGCTGGGTTGCTCTGCCAATGGTCTTTTTGGCAATTGCTCTTATTTTTATGTTTTTTAGACCAGCTTTACCTTTTGGACCCACTTTACCAGTTGAAGTAGGCTTAAGTCATAAGACTGGTTTAGAAGTAACTGGAAAAGTTTTACAAACCAAACCAATTTTAGGAACTGGTCCGGAAACATTTGCTTTTAATTATGCTAAACATAAGCCAGAGACAATTAATCAAACAGTATTTTGGAATATCAGATTTTCCAATCCGCCAGCTGAGATTTATTCAGTAACTTCTGATTTAGGAATTTTAGGATTGATTTCATTTTTAGCAATTTTGATTGTATTTATAATTCAGGCGGTGAAGAACCTAATCAGAACCGCTACAGAAGAACATAATATTTTAAAACGATTTTTAGAAATAGGATTATTTGCTGCTTGGGTTAGTTTAGCAATTAGTTGGTTCCTTTACCCTCAAAATTTTGCTTTAATTTTTACTTTCTGGTTATTATTTGCCCTTTATTTGGCTCAAAGCTCAGTTTCTAAAAATAAGGTTTATAGTTTAAGGAAATCGCCTAAGATTCTTCTTTTAGCCAGTTCCTGTTTTGTGATTTTAATGATAGTTATAATTGGCTTTCTCTATGTTCAAGGGACTAGATTTGTGGCTGAGGCAAGATATAAGAAAGGTTTGGATATAGTCCAGATAGAGGGAGGATTGGATGAAGGAATAAACAAGATAATAAGGTCTACGATTATTAATCCTTATGAAGACCGAACTTATCGAATGCTTGCCCAACTTTTTATTCTCAAAATGAATCGAGATGCTGCTTTAACTCACCTGGATGAACAGGAACGTTTAAATCTTATTCAGGTTGATGCTATTAGTGCTATTAATTCAGCTACTCAGGCTACTCAATTATCGCCTAAAGATGTTTCTAATTGGCTAATAAGAGGACAGGTTTATCAGCAAGTAATGGGCTTTATTAATGGAGCTGATGAATGGGCTGAAACCTCGTATCAGCGAGCAACAGAACTTGAACCTTTGAATCCATTTATTTTTACCCAATGGGGAACGATGTATCTTGCAAAAAATGATTTAGAAGGAGCATTGGAGAAATTCAATCAGGCAGTTGATATAAAATCCAATTATGCAGCTGCCCATTTCCAATTAGCTTTAGTTTTTGAACAACAGGGCAAACTAAACGAAGCTATTGCTAAAATGGAAATCAATAGACAGCTTCTTCCTCAAGATACTGGTGCAGCTTTTCAATTAGCAGTTTTGTATTACAGGACTGAAAAATATGAACAAGCCAAAGCTGAATTTATAAGGGCTCTGGCTTTGGACCCTAATTTTTCTAATGCCCGTTATTTCTTGGGATTGCTTTATGACAGAGAAGGAGATAAAGAGGCAGCTCTTAACCAGTTTGAGAGAATTGCTAAACTAAATCCAGATAATGAAGAGATTAAACAGATTATTGCTAATTTAAAAGCTGGTTTACCAGCTTTGGGTTCTCCAGAATTGGGACCACCAGAACAGCCTGGGGAAATTCCAATTGAAAAGGAACCAAAAGAGGAGGAAAATAGATAATATGAGTTTAGACGAACTGAAAAATTTAATAAAAGAAGGAGTTTTTCATAGCCCTAGCAAGGGTATTTTGAATTTGAATCAGGTCATTAATGAATTAATTAATTATAAGAAAAAGGACCCTGAGGCAAAGTATAAAATAGTTATTGGCACTGATTCTGAAACCCGAGAAAAGGGGTCAGATTTTGTTTGTGTGGTAGCGGTTCATAGAATAGGAAGTGGTGGCCGTTATTTTTGGTCAAGACTTTGCGACGAAAGAAATTTAGATTTAAGAAGCAGAATTTACCAGGAGGCAACTATTTCCTTAGCTTTAGCCGGTGCTTTGTTAGAGAAAGAACTGGAACTTCATAAGATGAAGGTTGATATGGGACAGTCAATTACTGACATATTTAAATCTTTGCAAAAAGATTCTAAAAATGATCTAAACAAAGAAATTATCTTTAGTAATGAATTAGAGATACACGTTGATATCGGCCCCAAGGGACCAACTCGGGAAATGATTAAAGAAATTACCGGAATGATTAGAGGTAGTGGTTTTTATGTTAAGATAAAGCCCGAGGCCTTTGCCGCTGCAAATATAGCTGATAAACACGTATAGGGTTTATGTTGCAAACCCAGATTATAATTTTACTTATTTTAATTCTATTTTCAGCTCTTTTTTCAGGAATTGAGACAGCTTTAATGTCTCTTAATATGATTA
>SDBT01013586.1_pt1 | contig 13044 bp, 8 predicted proteins | sample 2277101 | NCBI WGS metagenome assembly SDBT01 (sample SAMN10404973, study PRJNA504765) | marine sediment metagenome | isolation source: marine sediment core GS10_PC15, 103 cmbsf | place: Arctic Ocean: Southern Knipovich Ridge | collected 2010 | reverse complement strand
TTCGACCGGCTTCGAGAGGCGGCGCATCGTCGCTTCGCGTACGGTGCCTAACGTTGTGGAGTCTGCCCCGGGCGACTGGTCCCACTACGCCCGTGCTCCATTGCTGCGCCTCCAGCACGAGACTCCGCGCGGACAACTTCGCGGGATGGATTGCATGGTCACCGGAAACATCCCGATGGGGGCGGGGCTCAGTTCGAGTTCGGCGATGGTGGTCGCTTTCGCCCAGGCGGCTGTGGCGCTGAACAATCTGGACGTGACCATGCGCGACTTTGTCGACCTGTGCGGGGAGGGAGAGTGGTTCGCGGGGACGCGCGGTGGCCGGGCCGATCACGCCGCCATCAGCGCCTCCAAGCGCGGGACGATCTCGCGGATCGGTTTCTTCCCATTTCGCCTGGAAGGTCAGGTGCGTTTCCCCTCGCGACTGCGGGTGGTCGTCGCTCACAGTGGAAAGCGGGCCCTCAAGAGCGCCCGCACGAGGGACGTTTTCAATCAGCGACTCGCCTCATACGAGATAGCGCACATGCTGCTTCGCAGGGACTGGCCCGTCGCGGGGGGGGCGGAGCACATTCGAGACATCAGTCCCGAAAGGCTCAAGGTGCGCGACGCGGAAATTTACAGAGGGCTGATGCTCTTACCGCATCGCGTGCGGCGGGGGCAGCTCAGACGCATGTTCACCGGTCGGGGTCGCGAACGCCTTGAGGAGCTTCTAAGTACGCATCACGATCTCGGTTCGTACGACCTGAGAGGGGTAGCGCTATACGGGATCAGCGAGTGCATTCGCAGCGAGCGGTTTGCAAAGGCGTTTGGGCGGGGCGACCTGGAGTTTGTCGGTAAAGCCATGCGAATCAGTCATAACGGCGATCGGCGTTTTTGGTTCGATCGCACCGGGGCGAGGCGGGGATGCGTGGTCAGAAGGGACGATGCGGCGCTACGGAGGCTTATGGAAACTAACGCCCCAGTCGCCGAGCAGCCAGGGCGCTATGCGTGCAGTACGGAAGCGATCGATCGACTGGTGGATATCGCGCACCAGACGCAAGGTGTGGTTGGGGCGCAATTGGCGGGGGCGGGGCTCGGTGGATGCATGATGGTTCTGGTCCACACGCGAGCACTGGAGGGGCTGCTGCGATCGCTTCGGAAAAACTTCTACCGCGCGCTAGGCCTTGACTTCGACGTCCACGTCTGCCTCCCCGTCGCCGGGGCCGCCCTGATCAAGCTCTGAAAACCACTCCCGGAAACCCCCTGGCTCCCCGGTGCGTCGTTCCAGCGAGGCGAGCGGAGATTGAACGTCACGGGGAAGCTCACCCACCGGATTCCGGAGCAGTATCGTTGAAGGATTCGCTTTCAACTGCCCCAACTTTCCTGCTCGTGTACTGCCACTCACCCGGGGGCTTCTGAAGCTTAAGGGATGCGGTGAAATGGAACGAACTACCCTTGCCCACCTCACTCTCCACCCGAAGTTTCCCACCCATCTGACTGACGAGTTGAGAGGAGATCGCCAATCCCAGACCGAGCCCTTCGTGCGTTCTCGTGTACGACTCCTCGACGTGGCGGAACCCGTCGAAAATGACCTCTTGTTTCTCCGGGGGTATCCCGATCCCGGTGTCCGCGACGGTGAATTCCAGCACGGCGCCTTCGGGGGTCCACTCTGCTGTTTCGATCCGGACAGTGATGGATCCGCTGTCGGTAAACTTGATGGCGTTGGTGACGAGGTTGACCAGGATCTGGGACAACCGCCCCGGGTCGCCTATGATCCGCTCTGGGACGTCGGGGGAGATCTTGCAGATCAGGTCCAGTCCCTTGACTTCGGCCCGTCGCCCCAGCGTGCGGATCATTCGCCCGATCTGGTCGCGCAGTTCGAACTCGACGGTTTCCAGTTCGACCTCTCCGCGGGACATCTTGGAGAAATCGACCAGATTGTTGATCATACCCAGCAGCGATTCGGCCGAGTGCTTGACGATACCGAGGCAGTCTCGCTGCTCCGCGGTCAGCGGGGTGTCCATCGCCAGTTCCGTCATCCCGATTATCCCGTTCATGGGTGTGCGTATTTCATAGGAGACGTTGGAAATCAGTCTGGATCGGGCCTCTTTGGCGGCCCGGACCTGCTTGGAAGCCTGAGCCAGGTGCGTCTTGGCCTCCTGAAGTTCGTGGGTGAAGATGTCCCTGCTGGAGACCATACCAACTGAGACCCCGCCCTCCATGATGGGGAGGTGGCGGATACTGTGGGCTCCCATGATCTGCTCGGCCTCTGAGATGGGCGTGTCCAACGAGCACGTTACCACGTAATCGGTCATGATCTTGCGGACCTCGGTGGTCGCTGGGTCCGCTGAGGTGGCAACCACCTGCTCGATAATGTCCCGCTCGGTGATTATCCCCACCACTTCGTTCGCGTCCACGACGACCAGGCAACCGATACCGTTGGACTTCATTAACTTGGCGGCTGCGGCCACCGGCGCTGAGGGCTCGATCGTCAGGACACGGCCCATTCGCTTAACGAGATGCTCGATTCGGGTGACTTTGGACATAACCAGAATCCTCCAGGTACACCTACTGTGACATCCGCTGCATAATCCCGCACATAGCGCGAGGCCTGAGTTATTATCGACCTCGAGAGAGGGCCTCCTTAGGAAGAACTCTGAGAACTTCGACGAGTGCGACAGCCCCCTCTGTGCCTCAACCATCGCCCTTGGAGGAAGTTGCGTCTATTCCGACGGTGGGGCGACGAGTTTCAGGTCCAGCTCGGTGAGTTGCTTTTCCTCGACGCAGGACGGGGCGGAGGTCAGCGGACAGATCCCGCGCTGCGTCTTGGGAAACGCGATCACCTCCCGCAGTGACGACTTGGCGGCGAGCAGCATCACGATGCGGTCAAGCCCCAGCGCGATCCCTCCGTGCGGGGGCGCCCCGTACTTAAGCGCCCTCATCAGGAAGTCGAACTTCTCGTGGGCGTCGGTTTCGTTGATGCCCAGGAGGGCGAAGACTTGCCTCTGGACGTCCACGCTGTGAATACGTATCGACCCGCCGCCCAGCTCGGTCCCGTTGCAGACGATATCGTACGCCCTCGCCCGCACCGCGGAAGGGGCGGATTCCAGTCTCTCCATGTCCTCTACCTGCGGGGCGGTGAACGGATGATGGAGCGAGTCCCAACGCTGCTCATCCGCGTTCCACTCCACCAGGGGGAAGTCCACGATCCAGCACCACCTGAAGTCGCTGGGATCGTAAAGGTTCAGGTCACTGGCGAGCTTCGTTCGAAGCGCCGCCAGAACGCGGTTGACGACCTTCGCCTCGTCGGCGATGAAGAGCAGGATGTCGCCTTCGGAGGCCCCCAGAACATCTCGGAGGGCGAGCTGCATCCCGGAAGGTAGGAACTTCGCCACACCCCCGGTGAATTGCTCGGATTCCACCTTGCACCACGCCATTCCCTTCGCCCCGTACTGAGCGGCGAAGGTAGTGTAGGCGTCGATCTCTTTGCGCGTGAATTTGGCGCCTCCAGGTGGGCAGATCGCCTTGACGATTCCCCCCGCGCTGATTGCATCGCGGAAGACCTTGAACTCGCCCTCCTTCACGATCTCGGTGACGTCCGATAGCTTCAGATCGAATCGCAGGTCGGGTCGGTCGGTCCCGTAGGAGGCGATCGCCTCGCTGTATGTGAGCACGGAAACTTCATCGGGGAAGCGCTTACCCCCAAGTTTGCACACCGCCCGAAGCACCCGGTTGGTGATTTCCATCACGTCGCTCTCCGCTGCGAAGCTCATCTCCAGATCGAGCTGCGTGAATTCCGGCTGCCTGTCCGCCCGCAAATCCTCATCACGGAAGCAGCGGACTATCTGGTAGTAGCGGTCGATCCCTCCGATCATCAGGATCTGTTTGAACAATTGCGGGCTTTGCGGAAGCGCGTAGAACATTCCCTGCTGGGTACGCGAGGGAACCAGAAAGTCGCGTGCCCCTTCGGGGGTGGACTTGGTCAGAAAGGGGGTCTCGACCTCCAGGAATCCTTCGGCGGAGAGGGTGTCCCGCATTGTCTTGCATATCGCGCTGCGCAGAGTGAGCACCCGAATCATCTCCGGGCGGCGTATGTCGATGAAGCGGTATTTCAGGCGCGTCTCTTCCGAGACATCCGTGAATTCGTCCGGTTCGAACGGTACGGGTTCGGACTCGTTGAGCACGGTCAGTTCATGGGTGATCACCTCGATTTGGCCGGTAGGAAGCTTGGGGTTCTCACGGTCTTCGCCCCGCGCGCGGACCGTACCGGCCGCGGAGATCACCCATTCGTTGCGCAACGACTCCGCCAGGGCGTACTTTTCCGCTTCGGCGGGGTTCGGGTTCTCACCCGGGGTATTGAAGACCACCTGCGTGATCCCGCTGCGGTCGCGGAGATCGACGAAGATCACCCCCCCGTGATCGCGATAGGACCGCACCCACCCGCAAAGGCGCACCTTCTTTTCGGCGTCCTCGATGCGTAGCTCGCCGCAATTATGCGTGCGTTTCAGTACCTCGTCACCGAAAGTTCTCATAGGCGTTCTCTTTTATCACCGGGGTACAAGTCGCACAGTCTAACGCATTTGCCCCGAAGTTCAACACGCAAAGTCCGGGCGTTCGCAGTTGGCGTGCGGAGCGAACAGCATGATCCGCACCATTCCATGGGCTCCTATAAGCACCAACGCGGTCAATCTCTTGACTGGATATTCATTCGGGCGTAGCCTACAGGTTGCTCAACGTCATCCCCACTTGCAAAGCAGTAATATGTTGGTGGTAAAGGAGCCTTCCCATGGAACCTGTTCGTCTGGGTGTAATCGGATGCGGGGTGATAGGCCCGAAGCACTTGGCGCTGGGGTGCAATTCAGAGTGGATTGAGGTGGTGGCGGTCGCGGACCTGATCGAGGATCGCGTCCGGGCGGCCGCCGAGAAGTTCAACGTTCCGAGAGTTTACGCGGAAGGCGACGATCTCATCGAACAGGACGACGACGTCGAGGCCGTCGTCCTCGCTTTTCCCACCGCAGGACGCACGGATATGGCGCTGCACGCGTTCGCGAAGGGTAAACACGTACTGACCGAGAAACCCGTCGCCATGAACGCTACCGAGGTCACCAGGATGATCGAGGCGCGCGGGGACTTGATCGCGGCGTGCTGCTCCTCGCGAAAGCGATTCCAGGTCTGCGCTGCCAAGGCGACCGAGTTCGTCGCCTCCGGAGCGCTGGGCGAGCTTCGCAACGTGCGATGCCGATTCTTCGCCTCCGCACGAGAGACGCCCGAAAAACTGCGACCGTCGTGGCGGTTGAGAAAGGCTGAAAACGGTGGGGGCATCCTGGTCAACTGGGGCTGCTACGATCTCGACTGGGTCCTGGGAACCGTCGGTTGGTCGCTGGAGCCCAGAACGGTTCTCGCGCGGACGTGGCGAATCCCCCCGGCGTTCGAGTCCTACATAGTTCCCGACTCCGACGCCGAAACCCACTACGTCGCACTGATCCTCTGCGAGGGTGGGACGGTTATCACCATTGAGCGCGGAGAGTATATGGCCGCTGCCCCGGAAGCGTCCTGGGAGATCGTCGGGTCCAACGGTACGCTCAAGATGATCTTCGCTGATATGCATCACATGGAAAGAATAGTCTTCGACGAGGGGATCACCGGTGAGGGCGTGGTGACGAAAACGATATGGGAAGGGGCGGAGGACATATCGAGAATGAAAAAAGTTGGACCCGTGGTGGACTTCGCCAGGGCAATCCGCGAAAAGCGGGCCCCCATGACCAACCTCGAACAATCCATGGTAATTCAGAAGATCACGGACGCCGTTTACGCCTCGGCCGAACAAGGTACCGCCGTTGACATCAACTGAGAAAGGAACGCTGAAGATGAAGTACTCATTCATGACATTTTCCACCCCCCAACTGACGCTGGACGAGGTGCTGGGGCTCGCAAAGCGGATCGGATACGACGGGATCGAAGCGCGCGCGGCGAAGGAGCACGCCCACGGTGTGGAACTGGATACCGACGCTGATCAGCGAAGCGAGATCAAGCAGAAGGCCGCCGATGCAGGAATAGCGATCTGCTGCGTCTCCGCCTCAATCCGCTACGCCGATCCCGCCACGAACCCCGAGGCCAGGGACGATACGTTGCGCTACATCGACCTCGCCGCCGACGTCGCCGCGCCGATCATTCGCGTATTCGGAGGACCCATTCCCGAAGGTATCACGCGCGACGCCGCCAAGGACCTGCTAGTCGAATCGCTTTCCTCGGTCGCCGAACACGCCACTCAGCGCGGGGTGATTGTCTGTATTGAAACGCACGACGATTGGTGCGATCCGCAAGACCTCGCGGATGTCCTCTCTCGCGTCGATAACCCCGCAATCGCTGTCAACTGGGACATCATGCACCCGATCATGAAGGCGGGGGCGACGATGGATGAGGCGTTCAATACGCTTAAACCGTGGATACGACACCTGCACGTTCACGACGGTGATGTCCGCGACGGGAAACGATCGCTAGTTCCGATCGGTGAGGGGAAGGTGGACCACAGGCGGGCGATCGAGCTGCTCCGGACCATCTCATTTGACGGGTATCTTTCCGGGGAGTGGATCAAGTGGGATGATCCGTACGAATCGCATCTGCCCCGCGAGCTGGCGACGTTGAAGGGATACGAGAAGGAGCTTTCCTGAAGCCTCACAACCCGCCCGGGAAGGGTCCACCGCGCCGATATGATGCGACGGCGCGCCGAAAATCGCGAACGAGCTTGGCGTGGTAGCGGCGGTGTCGCATGAGCTTTGGAAGAAGTGTTCGCGCCCCGCGCTGGCGGATCCGGGGGCTTGAACCGTCCTTCTTCTCATCCCGCGGGTGGCGTGTGCGATCCCATTCCTTCGAGGTATCGTGTGTGACTTCGTCGATGGGGCCTTGCATCTCCGCGAGGATGTCTGCGGTGCGTCCGAGAGACTCCATGATCATTTCCCTGGGGCCCTTCCTGTCCCTGTACGCCCCCGCGAGTTCATACGCCCGATACGCCTCCGCGAGGTGCGAAGCGCTATTCAGCGCTGTTGCAATAATACGCCCGGAAAGCAGATACGCATCGAACTCGCCCTTGTGTACCTTTACCTTCTTGCGCGCCGCGCGCAATATCGAAACGCACTGGTTGGCCTTGGGGGTGCGCTTGGCGAACCCTTCCAGCCCCGTCAGATTCAGCGCCTGATGGATATGCCCGGGGTGATCGTACATGAGGTAGTTCAACTCTTCCCTGGTGAGCGTCAACTCGTGAAGCTCCCACAGCGCCCGCCCCGCTGCGACGTCACGTAACCCAAAGTGCTTCCTCGCGAAATCCCGGGCGAATCGCAGCCTATCGGGTCGGTTTCCCGCCCGAAGAGCCCGGCCGGTGTAGGCTGTGGAAAGCGGATGGGTGTCTCGCAGGTTGCGGGCAGGTTCCCACCAGCACGCGAGGACCCCGAGACAACCCTTCGGTGAGAGGCGGCGGGCGAGCGTGACCGTCTCATCGACGTTCCGGAAGGCGGCCGCGTCGGGCTGAAGTATCCTCCCGCAGGTCGCGGGGCTGCAGAGTATCTCGAAGCCCGCCTCCACGCTTGGGACGATCCGCTCCGCCGGAACTTCCCGATAATGCCAATGCGCCATCACGATGTCTTTGGGGAAGGCTCGAAGCAGTTCGGGATGTCTCTCGACGGAATCCGCCCACATTATCATCCGCTTCCCGCACGAGGTGACGATCCGGTGGATTCTCTTGACGTGCTCGGCGAAGACCCACCATGAGGGGTGGTTCCTTCCGCGCCTCCGGCATCGCGGGCACTGACCGAGGTCGGCTTCGTCCAGCCCGGCGTGGAAGTACGGGCTTTCGAAAAGCTCTGCGACCTCCAGGATGATATCTTTGAGCAGCGGGATCGTCTCGCGGTGGGATGGGCAGATTGCGTTGTGTCCAAACGGGTCCCCGTCGAACAGGTGTGAGTATTGCGGTAAGGCGGTAATCGCCAGGGAGTGCCCCAAAGTCTCAAATTCCGGTATCACGTCGATCCCCACTTCTTTCGCAGCCCGGATAAACCGGCGCGTCTGAGCTTTTGTGAAGGCGTAAGGTGACGCCAGTTCCGGGTGCGTCTCCAGCTTCAATGCGAATCCCTCATCGTCATTGAAATGCCACACGATCGTGTTGAATCCCCAATCGGCCAACTGCGGCAGCAGATCGAAATAGAACTCGTGTCGCTCAGTCAACCTGGCCGGGTCGAGCATCAACCCGCGTATCCGGAACTTGTCTTTCCTCGATTTCTTCACCGTCACACGCTCCTCATAACGCGGCGTTTGCGAAAGACACTCGCTTTACAATCGCTCCAGCGCCTCGCGCAGGATTCTTCCCATCCTCTCGGTCTGGAAGGCGATGGCTTTGTTACCGAGTTCCGCGCTGGCGTGGACGCGCGGGTCCTTCCCGGCGACACCCAGCAGCCGCTCGTCAAGATCGGTGGGTAAGTTCTCCATCTGCACGAGGTCCGGGCGAAGCACCATCATCAGGGACGTCTCGTTCGCACCTGCATGGTCGCTCTGGATGCCTAACCCCTCTCTACTGTGCTCGTCATCGCGACAGTGGAAGCACACCAGATCGAACTTCCCCTTCCACTCGTCGATATGTGCGCGAAAGCATTTGGTCGAAGGTCCGTGCCCGTGAGCGACGACGATGCGAAAACCAGCCCGCCTCAGTTGCTTGAGAATCGCCTCGATAAGGATCTCGAACGTCTCATCCGGAACCCAATAGGCGCTGCCGGGAAGCTGCTGAGACGGATACCGCCGCCTCTCGGGCATGTGCTCGCATCCGATGTCCATTCCGTAAAGCGTGCGGTCTTCCTCTTCGACGACGCGGCACGGCCCGAGAAAGAGCATCGGTAGTACGATCCCTCCGGCTTCGCGGGCGAGGTGCTCGAAGAACCCCTGAGATTGCAGCCCGTCCGCACCGAGCGGTAGATGCTCTCCGTGCCACTCCAGCGTCCCGAGGGGTAGATACGCTATCGGTGCAGCCGCGATCCGCTCTTGAAACTCCTTGGGAGTCAGTTCCGCATACAGGACTTTCTCGGTCATCGGGGGTGTTCCTTTCCGCAGTCAAGAATCCCTGATTGTAACGAAAGGGCTCTTGTTTGGAACCCACGTACCGGATTTGCCCCCCCGCACCTTTCCTGCGCCAACCTCGGCCTACCGCATCGTCAAGTACATCAGGGCCTACCACACGATCGTCCTGATCGGCGGGGTCAGTCGATTGACGATTCGCCGCGATACGCTGGAGGCTTCGGGTCGAGCCAGTTGACAATCGCGTCCTTGATATGGAACGCGAAGCGGTGGTTGGCGTAGGGCGTAAAGTGTGAGAACACCGCGGCATCCGTCGCCTTCACGTAGAACCGGTACCTGTACTCGTCCTGGGACACGGTGTACGCCTTGTGCTCCTCAATGGCCAGGGGAAGGTGATCGATGACCGTCATGTTGTGCTGCTTCAGATAGTCGACAAACTCCTGGTCCCTCCGCACCCCGCTCTTCATATCCCTCAGCGTCGACGACATGCCGTAACCCAAGATCACCGCCAGCTTGCGGCCGTTGGCCTCGGCCCAGGGGCGCATCTTGTCCAGGATATATGCACTGGCCTTCGTCCCGTAGAGGTACAGCAGCCGGTCCGCATCTTCCTGGCGTTTCTGATCGTCTCTGAGGTCCACCTCGATGTTCAGCGCCTCAGCAACACGCTCGAGGTGATCGATGGGCGCTTCACCGCCATTCGCCAAGGTGTACAGGTGGACGATATCGTCATCTTTGAACAACTCGTAGACGTGATCGGGGTCCGTGAGCTTGGCAAGGTCATCCGTGGTCTTGCAGACTCCCGGTTTCTCAACAAAAGTCCCCTTGTCCAGGTCGTACTGGACATGCGCCCACGGAAACCCGTGGATCGGCCGCGAGTCGTCGCTCGGTGGATACCGTTTCCGCTGATTCCACGCCGAATGAATCCAGCGGGCCGGGAAAAGACTGCGCGTATGATCGTTGCCCCAGATGTAGAGAATCACATACTCCGCGGCGAGTTCGGGATCGGCCTCGATCCGCATGGCGCGTCGATAGGCCGTGTATACTCCATACCCACCGACACCGAAATTGCGGATCGGCTCGCGAATATGCGCTGCGAGAATCTCTTCCCACGTCTCCCCGTCACTGCTCTGTTGGGACATGGTGTAACTGTTCCCGTAAGCATTGATCCGGCAGGGCTGGTCCGCATAGTTGATCATCTTCCGCTGGCCGGTCGGCTCAAACGTGTACTTCGTATAGCTCCCGTCAAAACCGTCCCGCCCAATGTAGTCGGCTGGAACATATCCCAACTCGGGATCGAATACGAACGGGCGCGGATGGTTCGGGTCCAGCGCTTTGCTCATGCTGATCGCGTTGTACGTGGCCGTACGCAGGAGTTCTCTAATGTCAAGTCCCATAGGTAAGGTCTCCAGTTTATGTCTTCCGCGAGGGTGGGAATCCAGGGGCGCTGAATCAGGCAGCTCTATTTGGAAGTTGCGGGCTGGGTCATAGGCGTTTTCACTTTAGTTTTCGGCGGGGCCTTCAGGGACAGCAGCTCGAAATAGATTCCCTGCTCGGTTCCCTTGACGTATCCCACCGACGCACCGAAATACTTCCTGATCATCTGGAAGTCCGGGAGCGTGGTGAAATCGATCACGCCCTTGAACATTTTCACAATAAGCCCCGCCGGGGACCCCCCAGAGGAGAATACTCCTCCGGGTCCGAGACTAATCGTCGACTTGGGGCGTGGGTTCTGCGCGGGGGTGGGCTGGTCGGCGGACTTGCGAGCGGTCTCTTTGAGTTGGACCCAGAGCGCCTCGGTGGTGATCTGCTGGTTCTCGTAGAACCACGCTCCCGCCTGGGCGGGTAAGCGCGGAGCGACGTATCGGTACATGGGATCGGCGGCGATTGGCTCGATGTCCTTTCGCCGCAGGTCGCGAATCGCCTGTTCGACACCCGATACCTTCCCCGCCACAAGGTTGCTTCCCGCGACGGCGAAGGCGTACGCGTCCTGATCTGTTGGACCCTGCTTACCGCCGGGCCCGCCTGGAAAACCGGGCATGATCCCGGGAGCGCCCATGATCGCCATTAACACGGATTTCGCCTTGCTCGGTAGCAGAAATATCTTCATTCCGAGCAGTTCCCGGTTGAGTTCGTCGTTTCCACGGGCGATGAAAGTCTCGTGGATTCTGCTCAGAGCGCTCTCGAGTGTGCTCGGGTCGCGCACCGCCATGCTCAGGAGTGTCCTGGACGAGTCGGGGCTGATGTAGGGTTTGTCGAGGTGGGTTATTATCGTCAATGGGGCGACGAGCTGCCCGAGCACCTCGTTGCGCAGGTCTACGGGCGGGCGGCTGGCCGGATCGTTCAGGGCGGTCACGGCCATCCTTTGTTGGAGCATGATGCTGAGGTCCGGCCCGCCGGCGGCCTGGACGATCTCGTTGATCTGATCGTAAACCTTCCCGAGATCGTAATTGGCTACGATGACGCCCGCCAATCCCTTCGTCAGGCGCTTATTGTCGGTGGTACCCGCGGAGATCGGGCAAAGCAGCCTCGGAATGCCCCGTTTCTCACCGCGGACGGCGAGCAATCCCTTAATCCCGAGCTGCTCCCGCTCGTTGTCCGCGATGCGCACGACGATTCCCAAACCCGTGACGTTGTCGAACCCGAGCGCCCGAATCATCGAATCGGTTTTTTGCCTCTGCTCCTCAGGCGCCAGCGACTTGATAAAGTCGATGATGGTCCTGACGTTGAGGTAGACGCTGGCGTCTCCGGGTCCACCGAGCGATCGCAGGACTCTCTTCATGTCCGCGTCGTCCGCCAAGCTCTCCGCCCCACCTCCCGCCATCCGAACCAGCACACCCTTGAGCAGGTCCGCGCTGGTGGAGACCAGTGCGGTCTTGTCCTTGAAGGCGTAGCAGATCGTGGTCTGGGGGGGGTTGAAGGGAACCTGTGCAGGTAGACCTTCAGGGCGTTTGGGTGGCGGTGGGGTGAGTATGGTCACCTCCGCTCCGCGGATGGACTCCTTCTGGCGCTTGAAGCCTTTATCGATGGCCTTTTCCGACGCCTGGGCGACCAGGTCCTTCAGCGCCGAGATATTCTCGCCCATCTCCAGAATCCCCACGATATGCGGGGCGGGGATTTTAATCTCTCTCGGGGGGATAACCATGGGCGGTCCCTGGTCCATTTGCGGGGGGCGGAATTGGGGTATCTTGATAATTCGCGTTTGCATCTGTACGGCGAGCACGGCGCGGCCGGTGGGCCAGGGAAGTTTCTTGGGTGGTTCCTCAATGGATAGGTTCGTCCATAGCTTCTTGAGAGCTTCGTCGAGTTTCTCGCGGACCGCCTTCTCCGCCGGTTCGACGAAGCGCTGCATGCTCGGGTCCTTGTAAAGGGACCACATGGAGGTCTTCTTTAGGTCCGCCTTCGCGGTGCTGACGTTGGGGATAACCGCGTAGAGAATCGTATCTGGCGGGAGCAGCTTGAGGGGGTCTGCCTGATCCGCAGCAGCGACGGGCCCGGAAGTCGCAGCGACGGTCGAAATCATCAGCGCGATGGGTAAGTAGCGGTTGAGACGCCTCGAAAGACGCATGAATATTCCTTTCTATTGAGAGCTCTGTGCGGAGGCGCTGCTCTGGACCGCTTCGATCGAGGGGAGCTTACCGGGAGGGGGGGTGTCGGTATTCTTCCGACCCGCCGGCTGGAGGTAGCGATATCCGCTGTTGGGGTTGTCCTCGTCGTAGGCGAAGGCGTCGCGGTTGATGATGAAGCCCTTGACGACGTCGACGGGGATGGCGAAGTTCAGCCCGCCCAGGAACAAGTATCCCATCGACGTCACACCGAGGACCTCCCCCTTAAGATTGAACAGCGGCCCGCCGGAATTGCCCGGGTTTATGTCGGTGGTGGTCTGAATGTACAAGCGGCCTTCAAAATTGCGGTTCTTGGTGGAGATGATTCCCTGCGAGACCGTCCTGGTCAGACCGAGCGGGTTCCCGATAGCGAATACCTCGTGCCCGACCTGCTCGGTGTCCATATCAC
>SDBT01013585.1_pt1 | contig 13044 bp, 29 predicted proteins | sample 2277101 | NCBI WGS metagenome assembly SDBT01 (sample SAMN10404973, study PRJNA504765) | marine sediment metagenome | isolation source: marine sediment core GS10_PC15, 103 cmbsf | place: Arctic Ocean: Southern Knipovich Ridge | collected 2010 | reverse complement strand
TGTGGTTTGTTGGTAGCAGCAAAAACGCTCGCCGAAGCCATCGCCGCATGGAACCGTCGTTACGTAACAAACGACAAGAACGGGAAGCCTGTGTTTGCGGGGGATAAAGTTCGGCGTGTCCCATATACGGGCGACCCGAATCCGCAACCATATCAACTGGAACGAAGGACGGGAACGATTGCTTGGCATCACGGATTTTTACAATGGTGTTTCCTTGATGACAAGACGCAACACATGGACGATCTTGTGGACTCAGAGATATTTGAAGACGGAATCGAACTCATAGAGGAAAGTGAGGCTCGCAATGAAGAATAGAACAGCAGAAGAATACCTTGCCCTTGGCGACGACCACGGCCTGAAAGTACCAGAAGATATTGATGTTGCCGACGAATTGCAAGTACTTGAAGATTTGGCACGATGGCATGAAGAGTCTGCAAAGACAAATTATACTTTTGTATCAACCCTTGCCATAATCGCCGTGTGCATGGCAATGGCTTATTTGACGGGAGGTGTAGCATGACAGACGACAAAACAGTTTACCCACACACAGAACAAACTATCCTCAGTGAGATCGACGACAAGCTGGACAGGGTGGAATCCCGTGTTGCTTGGATAGGATGGATTATGATGGTAATGTTTATTGTCCTGCTGATAGCTATTTGTAGCGGGTGTGGACAAAAATCCCTGCACGAACGAGCCTGGGACGCCGACGGCAACCTGATTAAGAAGATTGACGTATCCGTGTGGTCCTGTATGCTCCACACGGAGGCCCGAAACATCATTGCCGTTACGCAGGACAAGTTCCTGTTCGTGGGCGACCTGTCGCAAGTGCCGGACTCTAAGGCCCTTGCCGCGATTGCCGAGGTGTTAGCTCCGTGGTGGATGAAGGAGGTGATGCCATGACAATAAAAGAGCTGATACAATATATGCGGCAACAAACTGAGCGTATCGAGCGACTTACAGAACAACTTGCCGCCGCCAAGGAACGGGCCAAGCGGTTGCGAGATGTGTTGGAGGGCAGTAGTAGAATCGTCGAAAAATACAAAGACGCTTGCATGGAATGGGCGAAGGAATCCCACCATAAAGGCGGGCGTCAAGACACGGAATTTTGGGAACGACGAGCAAAATCTATGGCGATTTTGTTGACAATGAACGAACAAGCCCTAAAGGAGTGAAACCATGAGCAAGCAAAGACCATATCGAGGCAAACCCGTCGCAGGCGGAGAAATGGTGTATGGGTGGTATGCGGAAATTTTAGTAAACCTCAAGATAACATCTTACATTATTCTTGATGGTTCACAGTATGTAAATGCAAGTCCAGCAGGTACAAAAATATCAGGCATGATTGAAGTCATCCCATCCAGCGTCGGGCAGAGTACGGGGCTGAAGGACAGGAAGGGAGAGGAGGTATTTCAAGGAGACATTGTGCGAATAATGACAGGGCAATATCTTGGCGAGTCCCCAAAGTACCGGACACACACAGTTGTAAACCCGTGCCCTGCCTGTGCAATCCCATGCCCATATGTTTCGGTTGACACTATACCTCAATGGGAAGTCATCGGAAACACAACCGACAATCCCGAACTATTGGAGAAACAGACATGACCTGCTACCCATACGATGAAAAAGCGAAACAATTATTTGGTGAATTTGCGAGGCTAAACAATGTCTAAATTGAATTATCGAAAACTGCACAAGTGGAAATATGAATTATTGGAGGCGACGAGTTGTGAGTTGAAAGGGCTGGGGTTTGAGCTTGAAACTGAGTATATCAAGATCAGTGCCGGTGTGTTGACGGTCAAGGCCCGTTATGCTTGGGATGGAGCGTCCTTCATTGCAAGAGACACCGAAAACTTCATGCGGGGGTCGCTATTCCATGATGCTTTATGTGGACTCGTTGCCGATGGCACGATTCACAAGATTTATCGCAAGTACGCCGACAAGCTACTCAGGCGGCACTGTCTTGAGGACGGCATGAGCAAATTCAGGGCATGGTATGTCTATCACGCTGTCCGGGGATGGTCGCGGATGAAAGGGATGTAGTGAAACGATACCTGACAATCACATACGGGTTCATTCTGGGCTACGAGAAGCCTTTTCAGCGATAATCCGATCAAGTTCAGCCTCGATCAAGACCCGCTGGGCACTATCAAACAGACGGTTACGGCCTTGTAATTTGACAGGTATAAGGTCAAGTTTCGTGACGGCGGATTCGACCTTGTGCCGATACTTCCACATATTTCGGGCCTCTATGATATCCGTGATGGTGTGTAAGTCTTTCATGGTTATTCTCCAATAAGTGCCCCCTTCCAGCGGCGGGCCGAGAAAGATGTTAGTTGCCCAGAACCGACCTGACAGCCCCGCGAAATCTGTCATGCAAAGCATTTCTGGCATTGTTCAGGGCTACCCATGTTGGCGAATCATCGCTTATCTCGCCGTCTGGGTCATTATCTCGATCTTCGTAGGCTTTCTTGTAGTCGTCGATAGCGTCCACAAACCATTCTATTTCGTCGCTCATTTTCCTTACCCTTTCAAAATATAATAAGCCATTACCCTTGCCCGCCGCCGACACGGGCGCGGGTGAAGGCTTATTTTTTTGAGATATGTAAATCGATTCGGCCTCGAAGGCGGGGACTATGGGCGTTACTGCGAACCCAAACCCATAAATCCCATTTGTTTGAGGGGGGTACGTGGTAGCGACTGCGGCCACACAACATATTAAAGCCTGTTTTTGCGTTCCAGTTGGTGCGCCACGCCGCTAAAACCACGTCGGGCACATGATAGATTGAATTAACCTTTTCCATTTTTCCATTCTCCAAATAAAACAACAATTCCAATTATACCCCTGTACTGGAGTCGGACCAGTGAGCCGGGCAGGGGCCGAGAGGTGTCAGGTTTCGAGTGATTCCAACATAACGCCAGAATCAAGATCATTGGCGATACGGATGATTGTGTTGTAAATACCAATGTTGGTTTTAGAGCCCCACCCAGTCATCCAGCGGGTCTTATGGGTGGGGTCGTGTTGCAAGCCGAGAATGGCTGCGATTTCGGCGCCGAGCTTGTCCTGCTGTTCGATAGTGGGTGTTTCGATTATAAGTGGGTCTGTTTCCATAATACACTTCCTCTCAATTAAAGTAGCATTAAGCCGTCTAACAACCTTCGGCCTGATTCATTGCGTTCTGATAGTCCATGTCAAGCAGTCGTTTTCGGCCCGTCCGCTCGACCATTGCCAGTAATATTTGCAATACGTTGCGGCGTTTTCTGTCAGCAAGGGCATTCCAGCGAGTGCGCGTCGATACGGCCAACATCACAGTTGTTGTATCGAGGAGTTTTGCAAGTTTGTCGATCAGTGTTTTGTTTGCCATTGTCTCATTCTCCAATAAAAAGGGTGTCATTTTCAGTGGGGTCAAAAAATCGGTCTGGCTCTGGAGTTTCCTGTTCCATTGTTGGCATGTTCAATAAAGCCCGCCGTACAGCTTCATCTTTACTTGGTGCAACTGTCCAGAAATTGCGGTTATCTTTGTATTCCCAAAAACGTCCTTGTCCGATGCCGTGACTTTTAGGCCTGATTCTTTCGGAGAGTTCCATGTTTCACCTCTCAATTAAAACTCAGTTATCCGTTTGTCTCACTAACTATACTATATCACATATCGGATTAAAGTCAAGTGGAAAATACAAGAAAATGCAAAATATATTGCAAATCGGCGTTTGGGGGCAGTTAAGCGGGAATATATTTTACTGTAGTCGAAAGATTTTAATTGACATGCCCCGTTCCATAGAGTAGTATTTATATACTACCTCGGCGGTTCGTCCGCTGAGCCCCGGTATTCTGCGGACTGCCGGACGCCGTAGTAAATCCGCTGCGAAGTTGATTCGCGAGGCTTCGCATGGGTAACGGCAAGTATAGTCCTGCAGACATGCAGGCAAGAAATTTAGATTGCCCGGAGATGTCCGGGCCGCGAAGATAAACTTGAACAAAGGATTAGTTCGAGAATGAATATGCTTAACAACGAAATAAGAGGGCTGTCGGGAGTCAGTTTTAGCGAACTACACTCTGGCAGCCCTTTTTATATATCGCTAAGACTGACAAGGATCGGTTGTGTAACCATACTTCCCGATGTAAAACAAAGAAGGTCTCCACATCTATGAACACACGCAAAGGCCCGTGGCGCGTCAATCTACTAAATTAACCAAAATCGCGCTAGTAGATGATTAAAGAGTACTTGTTGAGGAAACACTGCTACAAGGGCGCAAGGACAGTAGTAGGGGCGGCCTTTAAGTAAACAGGTGTAAGAAAAAGCCAAGTGTACGATATCACCGTACAGATGAATCAGAAGAGCTTGAAACATGACAGATAAGACAAAACAAGCCGACAAGGGCAACCAGGAAACTATCGAATTACTCGATGAATGGTTCTCAGAGCCTGACGATATGGGCGAAAACTTCTGGCAAGAATACGAGGAAGACTTAAAGCGAAATCCAGTCAGAATAGGATAAACCATGCAAGATAAACCACTAAGAGACACGAATACAGTAAGCATAGAGCAAGTGCCGTATGAAGTAGACGGAAAAACACTGTTTACGGAGACTGTAGACAGGATATGTGAGCAGTTTAAAGATGTGTTCAGGGCTTTTGGGAGTGAATGGGAAGAGCTAATCGAACAGACATGCAAAACCTGTAGGTATGCCGGCAAGATATGCAGTGTTGTAAGGTGCGGCGAGTGCAACAGTTATGAAAAGGCTGAGCAATGCCAAGCATAAGCGATCCAAACACAGTAAAGGCATTGGCAAGAGGCTATCTGGTGTCCGGCAAGGTAAAAGAGCAAGGATTGCTTGCGGCGGAGTATAAACCAAGCTATGCAAGGTCGGCAAAAGGTATGAAATTATATGAGAAACCAGCAGTAATCGCGGCTATTGCAGAAATAGAGGCGGAAACCTGTAAAGAAAGTAACCTGAAAATCAAGACAAGGATGCAAAGACAAGACTTTTGGTCAACTATGATGGATGATTTAGGCGCGCAAAGGTGCGATCGCCTCCGTGCCTCTGAGCTTTTGGGCCGGTCTGAAGCCGACTTCACTGATAACATCAACTCTAACGTCCAGGATGAGCCTAAACCCATCACAGACGAGGACAGGGCGATACTTGCGGCGCAGGCCAAAGAACTGAGTAAGCCTCGATTAGTGAAGGAGACAGGATGAAGTGTAAAGAATGCGATACAGTGCTGACGGGCCGTCAGCGTGAGTTTTGCTCGGATAAGTGCCGAAAGCGCGCAAGCAGGGCCGAACCGAAGCCCCAGAATGCCTCAGGATCGCCGAACACGGACAAGAAGGCAGTTGAACACGGACAAACCGAAGTCGGACAGACAACCCGGACAGCCTCTCATTATGACTACGACATGCACCCGGAAGACTACGCCCCCCGCACCGAGCCCGACAAGCTCAACTGGGGCGAATGGATGGACGGCGCCCAGCTTGCAGAGGCAGGTCTCACGGCCAACCGTGTACCGCTGCCCGGCGACTGGGACTACAAGGGCGTGTGTAAAGAAGTGGATGGGGAATGGGTAGTCAAGCCCGATCCGCCTGCACCCGTGGCCACGCTGTCAGACGTTGACCTACAGCTCAAGCTCAAGTCATACCCGGGCTCAAGCTGGGTAAACAGTCCAGAGCATAAGGAAGTACTCAAGAGGCGGGCAGCACAGCCGACAGGAGCCTGGTCATGAGTAGTTGTAGGGCTGAAAGAGCGGTTCTTTCGCATGTAGCACCAGACGATGGAGCGAAACCAGTCTCTGGTTGCATGATACGCCCTACTACAAGCCACCACTTATACAGTGAATGCCCCAATCAGTGGTGCACGGCCGGATGGTGTAACCCATCATGCTTATGGTTGCCCTCGTACATGCAGGTTGCAAGCCACACAGACACGCGCCACGTCCACGCAGAGCCACGAACAGGGCAGGACCGGACACAAACAGCCATGAACAGAACCAAAGCCACAGAACAGGAAACAGAGGGTGCCACCCCGGGGGTTGGCGGGGGTAGGCAATGTACTATATAGAGCACAGATTAAAGTAATCAGGTTTTGCAATAGTGGATACTAATGGGCGGTAATAGTAGAACAACTGAGCGTGAACGTTCCCGTTATAAGCGGGACTACATCCGTCTCTACAGGGAGTCTCATTGCGGCGAGGCCCGTGCTGTTTGTTTAGACTTCCATCATAGGGACCCTGACACGAAGAAGTTCGCCCTGAGTGATGCCGAGACGCGTTCTATTGCCAATATAGACCGTGAGATTAAGAAGTGTATCTTGGTTTGTGCTAATTGTCATCGTGTTATTCATGCTGACGACGCCCGTGATGGCGCCGTAAAGTCTAAGCCGGAAGAGATTTATCCTCTCTTAGATATGTTATAATTTTTACCAATACAAAACCCGACAAGGAGAATAGAGGAATGGTAAAGTATTGTTTGATTCTCATATTATTCATTGCTGGTTGCCATAGTCCTATGGCGAGTTCTGTCTATTGGGATCGTGTTGCCCCTGCTGGCCGTGGTGAGATAGTGAGCATGTTTTACGATAATTATGTAGCTTATGGTTTTGGCGAAATGGAATGAAGATACTACTCGAAAACACAGAAGGCGGGGACTTTTTTATCCGCAACAAGGAATTGTATTTAGCCTCTGAGGATATGGACAAGAATATCCGGGTCCGGGACGGCAAGGTGGAGTCCTTTACTATTGATGATTTCGGTAATCGTGCTGTCCGTGTAGTGCGAGGCTCTGCGTTAATTATGGCATTGGGGCGATTGAAGAAATGGTAATATGAAGAAATTTCGCCACCTGTGGATTGAGTTATATGGTATCAATATCTATTACATACAGTGTCCACGGTCCGATTATGAGCGGCGGGTTAAAGCTGTGTTTGGCTGCGATGCTCCGAAAAAGAGTCGTTCTTGTACTGGCAAATTTGAAGTCTATGAAAAAGGTGATATCGAGATAGGCGTTATCTGGTTATCGGAAAAGGCGGGTATGGGCCATTTGGTGCATGAGTGTTTGCATTGCACATATTATTTCATGCAGGATGCCGGTTTGTTTTTGTCTGATAATTCAGAAGAGGCTTATGCTTATTTGATTCAGCATATTTTCAAGAAGACAAAAGGGATATTGAAGTAATGACACAGAATCTTGAACAAGCTCGGAAGCGTTTACAGGAGGCCCGTACAGCGATCTTCTTGGAGACGGGTAATGTTCTGAACACGATTGAGCAGGAAGAGGCCCTTGAGGCTATGAGCATTCTTATCAACGAAGTGGAGAGTATGATTAACGCTTATTAAGGGAAAAGAGAATGGAACCACCAAAGGAACCCGAACAAGATGTTGTGTTGGATAACGCCCGCGAGTTGGCCAGAAAGCGGTCTATCCCTGTTGAAAGAATAGATTCGTGGCTCAGTGATTAACGCTTATTAGGAGAAAAAAAAGATGAAAGTAATATTGATATTTGACGATGCCAAAGAAACGAAATTGAGGTGGTATGAACTACAAGACCATTTTATTGATGCTATGCGACGTAAAGAATGGGTGTCGATAAATTTTTGTCATCCTGACGCCGGTGAAGTTTTTGAGGCAAGGATAATGGAAAATAAGGAGTAACCAATGCCGGGCCATACCCCTAAAGAAAAGAAGAAGAAACACAGGAAAAAAAAGAAGAAATCGTGATTGACTACAACGACCCAACCTATTTACAGAACCTTATGCGGGTAGACCCCTGCTTCTGGGCGATTCGTAATAAGATCAAGTTGCTGGGTGGTACTATCTTTACGCTTGAGGGCTGTGAGTATATGGGCGATATCATGCGTGACGTGGCCCGGCACATGGCTGTTATGAAAGGCGCGCAGGCCCGAATTACCACGGCTTTCATGTTGAGAGAGATACACGCTCTGGAGAATTGTCTGTATCCACAAGGTGCTATCTATTACTTCCCGACCGAGAAGGCGGTCGAGGGTTTCAGTAAAACACGTATGGGTCCGCTTATTAGCGACAATCCCTGCATTAAGAGATATGTGAAGAATACGAACAGCGTTTCCATTAAAAGGATTCATAAGACGTTCTTGTCTCTTTTGGGGGCCAAGGCTACTACGTCTATTCAAGGTAAGAAGGATGGCACCTCAGTAAGGTCAACCCCTGCCGATTCGATAGTCAGGGACGAGCGTGATTTGTTCGATGACGATATGGCCGATATGACTGAGGACCGCCTGTTGAATTCAAAGTTGAAACGTGAAGTTGACCTTGGTACACCTACGATACCTGATTTTGGGATTGACAAGGTGTTTGGTGACTCCGATCAGAAGTTCCGCATGATTAAGTGCCAGGCCTGCAATGGCTTTACCTGTATAGCGGACGAGTTTCCTGAATCTGTCAAGTACGGCAAGGAAGATTCTCACAGCAGGTACGAACCGTTTTTCGGTTGCATCAAGTGTGGCAAGAAAATTGACGTGATTAACGGCGAATACGTGGCAAAGTTTCCCGACAAGTACAATGACAAGTACCCGATGGAAGGTATCTCCGGTTATCACGTTAGCCATTTTATTACGCCTAATTGCGATCTGACTCTTGTAATGGCTAAATGGGAAAAGGCCCTTATCGATCGAAGCCTGATGGGGTTGTTTTACAATAAGTATCTCGGCTTCCCGTTCATTGCGATTGAAGACCGACTCCGGCAGCAGGATGTATTTAATTGTTGCGGCGATAATATAATGCAGTCGTCATCTACCGTTGGTACGGCTATGGCCGCTGATATAATGAAAACCAATAGAGTTGTCATTGCCGAGAAGAAGGGCGACGAAAAGGCAAAGATAATTTACATGGCCCGTGTTTCAGGTTTCGATGCTTTGTTTGATCTGGCATTGAAGTTTAATGTAAAAAGTGCCGTGGTATGTTTGCGGCCTTACGAGGAGTCTGCCCGGAAATTTCAGGAGCGATGTTCTAAAAAGGGCATCAAGGTTTACCTCTCCGAGTATCGCGATAAGCAAAAACAACTGACAAAGACCGACGACGAGAGCGGTTTGTATGTTGTCCACCGAACGGAAATGATGGATAAGTCTCACGCATGGGTAAAGAGCGGCAAACTTGAACTGCCGCGCAGGTGTGAAGAGGTTAATGTATTTGCCAAAGAAGTCTGTAATACTGCAAAGACTCTTGAAGTTGACGAGCGCACTGGCGACAGGATTTACAGATACCGGCCCGTGGGAGACAAGCAGGAGCATTACCGCCATTGTCTTAATTATCTCCTGCTGGCACTAATGAACTTACACGATTACCAGATCGGTTACGAGCCGGTACTTGTCGGTTCGGATGATGATTATAATCCTTTGACTTTTGGCTTGTAGGAGAAAAGAGAATGGAAAAGGTTATTACTTATCACGGCGAGGATATTGAAACATTATCAAGAGAAAAACTTCTTGAGTGCATAAGATTTTGCAAGACAGATATTGATGCAAGAGAAAAAAGAGAGTCTGATAGAATGAAACATCTTTTTGATTGAGGATTAACCCATGAAGGTTAAGGATTTGATAGACAAGTTGGCTGTTTTTGATCTGGAACTTGAAGTTGTGATAGCTGGCGAAGATCAGCCTGCGAGCGAGCCTGAATATGACGAAAAAACAAATACTGTACAGATATAAGGAATAACCAATGACAGGTTCAGGTACAAAAGCAAAACTGCCACCTCTGGCAGACCCGATACCAATTCCGGAGGACATCGACACCCAGGCTTTACAAAAAGGCGAAGCCGAACGCCGGAGACTGAAGAGTCGCAAGGGCAGGCGGAGTACGATACTGACAGAAGGTACGTTGGGCGTTAATGAGAAGAAATCACTGTTAGGTGAATAATGGCTGACCAGACAATACAACAAAAGATAATGACCCGCCAGAGCAAGTTCGAGGAAATCCGCGAGTTCTATGAGAACGGGATGTGGAAAGATATTGGCCGCTTTGTAAATCCTCGCCGAAAAGACATATCTGTTGAATCGGAAACCAACGATAAGGGTCGCAACCTCGGCAAAGAGGTTTACGACGGAACGCCGCTTGGTGCATTGAATACATGGGCTGACGGTATGCAGGGTTTTCTCGTATCGAACAGATGGTTCAAGAGCCAGATGGATAACCCTGCCCTGAACAAAATTGACAATGTTCGGCAGTGGCTACAGGCTTACGATATGAAGATGTACTCCGCTTTTGATGCTGGTAATTTTTACGCTGTTCTGCCACAGTGGTTCAGAGACGCCGGTTCTATCGGCACGGCAACGCTCTTTACTCAGGAGGAAGTCGGGACAGGCAGGATATCTCATACATCGATTCATCCGAGAGAAGTGTTTATTGCCGAGAATATGTTCGGTGAAGTAGATACCGTCCACAGGAAGTTTATGAAAACCGCCCGCGCTATCGTTGAACAATTTGGTATCGAGAATGTATCTGATGCCGTAAAACAGAACGCCGAAACATCCCCCGACAAGCTCCATGAGATCATTCATGCAGTATTCCCGAACGACGATATATACTACGGTAAGATGACCGCCACGAACAAGCCGTTTAGAAGTATCTACATGGAGACGAAGAGCGGCAAGGAAGGCGGAAAAGGAACGAATATCCTCAGGGATTCGGGCTTCGACGTTAATCCTTATGCTGTGTGGCGGTTCCGAAAGAACTCAGATGAGATTTACGGCAGGAGCCCGGCCTCCGATGCACTCACTGAAGTATTCGGATTGAACCAGATGGGTAAGACTTTACTTGAGGCTGGACATAGGGCAGTACGGCCTGCGCATAACATACCAGTAGAGATGCGGGGAAAGGTAAGACTTGGCCCTGACGGCAAGAATTACTATGACAAAAAGGACCGGGTGATAACCCAAGTCTCCTCGAATATGCAATATCCTATCGGTATCGACCAGCAGGAGCGATTACAAAGGTCAATGGATGATAAGTTCAGGGTTGAATTTTTCCGGGCGTTTATAGGCAGGCAGGGCGAAGCTACGGCCACAGAGATAATGGCGATCAAGGGCGAGCAGGCTGGCCTGATGATAGCCCAGGTCGATATGCTGTATATTGAAGGACTCAGGAAAGTATTCGGTATAGTATCCGATATCCTTGACCGAATGGGCGCGTTCCTGCCGGAGGCTGGTATGCCTCCGATTCCTGACGAGATAATTGAGGCGGGTGGCACGATCAACTTCTTATTGACAGGGCCATTAGCGCAAGCACAAAGACGAGTAAGAGAACTTCAACCTATAAGTGATACTCTTGATGTGCTTGCGCCTATTGCTGCCGTGCTGGGGCAGGAAGTGCTGGATGTCATTAAGAAAGATGAAATAGGAGAGTTTATTGCCGAGGCAGGTTCTATGCCGCAGCAGTTAATAAATTCAAAGGAAGAGCGCAAGGTAATACGAGAAGAACGGGCGGCGATGGCAGAACAGGCGAGGCAGCAGCAGCTTATGCTGGAGGCTGCGAAAATTGCACCAGGATTGTCAAAGAACATCGAACCTGATTCTGCATTGGCACAAATAGGAGCCGCAGTGTAATGGCCAAGATACCATTTTATAGAACTGCCAAAGAGCGTGAAATGTTAGCAATTGAATGGACGGCCTATGAGGAAAATCGCACGTTTGATATAATGAAATCGATACGAAACAGGACAATGAACAAGGTTACGTATGTCAAATTAAACCATTGGCTAAGAAAATTCGTGTGGTATTGTAAACAAAATAAAATTTACCCTATAGGAGCGGCAGTTGGCTAAAGAACAGATAGATAATACAGTCGTGGATTACAGGCGATGCTTCTCTACCGATGCCGGACAGAGAGTGCTTGGCAATATGCTAATTGAGGCGAAGTTCTTTGAATACACCGACACGCCAGAAGAACAGGCTGTAGAGAATTTTATGAAAACGGTTCTGACTAAGTGCGGCGGGTACTGTGTTGGGAATATCGACGAGTATGTAAGAAATCTAATGGCACTGAAAATGGAGACATAATGGCAAAGAAGAAAGCAGTAAAGGCAAAAGTAGATAAAGCGGTGATTGGCGATAGTAACACAGCAGCAATCGTGATATTGACTAATGTGATGGATCGGCATGGCGACGACATAGAAGATATTGCTAAGCGTATCGACTATTTCGTCGAAAAGATAGAAGAAAAAGAGGATGGTAACAGAACTGTCTTGATCAATAATTTACTTGCAGAGGCAAATACGGCAATGTTGCGTATTGCAAAATTAGAACAGCGCATCGACCGTATCGTCGAAGCACATGAAAAGTGCAAGAGTTTAAAAGGATTATAGGAGAATTGAAATGGCAGACGAAGGATTGTTGACAGAAACTACGTCTTGGATGGAAGGTATATCCGAAGAGAACAGGGAAGGCGTTAAGGATTTTACTTCACGAGACGCCCTTGCTAAAGGCTATGGCGCTCTCTTTCAAAAGATGGGCGGTCAGGTCAAGATGCCTGACGATCAAACTTCTGACGAGGACCGCAGTGCGTTTTACCAGAAACTCGGCAGGCCGGAAAAGGCGGACGGATATTCCCGTCCCGATCTTGCCGAAGGCGAACAGTTCGACGAGGCGTTCTTGACGGAGATGGCTGCTGTTGCTCATGCAGAAGGCATAAGCGATAAACAGTTCAGGAGCCTTATTGACAGATACATAGCTCGCGAAGGGCAGGTTGCAGAAGCAAAGGTTGCTTCTGAGAACGCCGAAACCGATGCAGTACAGAAACAGTTACATGAAGAGTGGGGCGGTGATTACGAAAAGAATCTTGAAATAAGCAAACGGGCTTTAAGGGAACTCGTACCCGCCGATATGAAAGATGCTTTTGTCGCATTGATAGTGGACAAGAACCTTGATAATAATTTTCTTTTTATCAAGGCATTTCATTCTGTAGGCAGTAAGATGATGGACGATACACTGGTGAAGGGCGAGTTGCCGAAAGCAGAACCGGGTTATAAGCCTGCGAACGTAAATAGTCCGGAAATGTATGCAAATGGAGAAAGTGAAGAGTGTATA
>SDBT01013584.1_pt1 | contig 13045 bp, 14 predicted proteins | sample 2277101 | NCBI WGS metagenome assembly SDBT01 (sample SAMN10404973, study PRJNA504765) | marine sediment metagenome | isolation source: marine sediment core GS10_PC15, 103 cmbsf | place: Arctic Ocean: Southern Knipovich Ridge | collected 2010 | reverse complement strand
ACCGGGCGTGACAAGAAAACCGTTTGATGATGAAGGACTCTTCGGACCAGCTTCCAGCCCAATGATTCTTTTTGATGCATGCCTGAGGTTCCAGCTAACCCTGTGTATTCCTTGTTTCGCAGGAGTGGTGATACGGTTGACAACATTGTCATGCTCATCTTTGATGGTAAACAGAAGCATCGGCTTATCTTCCGCCTTTTCCTCATCCAGTGCCTCCCATCCCGGGAAAGATACATCCGCCTGTTGCTTTTCAAGTTCTCTTTCTTTTTCTTTTCTCTTTTCTTTACGGGTAGTTATATCATCCTTCAAATAGTAGGTGAACACAGCCCCAAAAGGTGGATTCTCAGCCACATAATCTGAAGCTCCCTGGGAACTGATCACATTTTTTTGAATGTACCACCAGGCATCCTTAACAGGGAAAAGCACTGCTTCCTGGTTTAGAAGATCCTCCGATATGGTGCGCAGTGGTGAGTAATCGTCCAGAATAAAGAAACTCCGTCCAAAGGAAGCGGCTACCAGGTCGCTCTCCCGACGCTGAATGGTAATATCCCGGAATGAGATGGTTGGAACCCCTCCAGTGAGTTCAATCCACTTCCGGCCTCCATCCAGTGTAAAAAAGATCCCAAATTCAGTGGCTGCAAACAACAGCTCCCTCTTCAAGTGGTCCTGCACCAGCCTCCACACCAGGGTACGCTCCGGCAAATTCCCGGCTATGCTGCTCCAACTCTTTCCTGCATCTGTACTCTTAAGGAGGTAGGGCTTGAAATCTCCGAATTTGTGATTATCCAGCGCAGCATAAACCGTTTTCGCATCGAACAGGTCTGCCTTGATGTCATTGACAAAAGCTGTGGCAGGGATTCCCGCAATGGATCCTACCTCCATCTTTCTCCATTTCTCTCCACCATCCTCTGTCACCTGGATAATCCCGTCATCGGTTCCAGCATAGATCAGTCCTTCCTGAAGTGGCGATTCAGCAAGTGATGTAATGGTATTGTAGGTGGACATGGCATTAAGGTCCCAGGCGTTATCCCAGCTTTGAACCCTTCCCATAATGGGTAATGAAAGGCGCTCCTGGTTTTTGGTCAGGTCCGGAGAGATGGCTTTCCAGCTATCCCCCCTGGTATCGGACCGCCATACCCGGTAGGAACCTGTATAGATCCGGGCAGGATCGTGAGGACTCACCAGAATGGGCGTATCCCAGTTAAACCTTTCAAAGGGCTCTCCCTCTCCGGCTTGAGGCTGAATGAAAACCTGCTCTCCTGTGGTTCGGTCAATGCGATGCAGTCCGCCTTGCTGGGTCTCTGCATAAACAATGTTTGGATTCCCGGGCTCGGTTGCCGTCTGGTGTCCATCGGCTCCCAGGATCTTGAACCAGTCCGCATTCCTGATACCATTCACGTTATCGGTTCTGGAAGGACCGCCATGGGATCCATTGTCCTGTGTACCCCCGTAGATATAGTAGAACGGTTCACTGTCATCCACTGCCAGCTTGTAGTATTGTGTGAGGGGCAGGTTGGCAATAAAACGCCAGTTCTCTGCGAGGTCAAAGCTTTCGTAGATACCTCCATCCGTACCAATCAGCAGGTAACCGGGATCGTTCTCCCGGAAATTAATGGAATGGCTGTCGGAATGTTTGTGCCGCTCCTTCATCCTGCGAAAGGTCTTCCCGTGATCATCAGAGATCTGGATGTTGACATCCATCAGGTAAAGTCTCCCATCCTGGTGTGGTGAGGCATACAACTCCTGGTAATAGTGTGGTCCGGTAGCACCCGATACTGTATTGGATTGCTTCTTCCATGTTACACCACGGTTCTCGGATATAAAAACCCCACCAGTTGTTCTGTCCAGCTCAATGGCTGCATAGATTATATCGTGGTTAAAGGGTGAAATAGCCAGGCCGATCTTACCCAGGTTTGAACCGGGAATCCCGGTGGACATCTTTTCCCAGTTCTCACCCCCGTCATTGCTTCGATATATGGCTGTGCCGGGTCCGCCTCCCATATAGGCAGCCACATTCCGGTGCCTCTGCCAGGTGGCCGCATACATCCGGTCAGGATCCACCGGATCAATCACCAGATCCGTTGCACCGGTCCATGAGTCATCACCCAGAACTCTTTTCCAGTTTTCCCCTCCATCGGTTGATTTGTACAATCCCCGCTCACCGCCTTCGCTCCACAGCGGACCCTGAACAGCCACAAGAATGACATCCGGATTTGAGGGATGAATAACAATCTTTGAGATGTGTTCCGATGAGACAAGTCCCATGTTTTTCCAGCTCTTTCCATCATCGACACTTTTATAAATCCCATCTCCAAAACCTACGTGCCGTCCACCCACATTCTCCCCTGTGCCAACCCAGATGGTATGCGGATTGTTCGGATCAATGGTAATACATCCGATGGAATAAGAGGTCTGATTGTCAAATATGGGAGCCCAGGTTACCCCGGCATTCACAGTTTTCCACACCCCACCCGATCCAACAGCCACATACCAGCAGTTGTCGTCTTCGGGATGGATGACAATATCTGCTATGCGTCCTGAAGCAAAGGCAGGTCCGATGTTTCGAAATTTCAAACCACTGAATGTACTGTCAGAAAAGGGATCATGCGGTTCCTGCGCCGGCAAGGTTACTGAAAGCGCCAGAAAAATAACGGATAGGAATTTCATAATAAATTCGTTTGGTGAATTACATAAAGAAAAGTCTAATATACGAATTCGGGCTATTTTATATAAATTCGGGCAAATGATTGCCATCATCCATGAACTCGTTATCGCCCTTATGCTGGGACTCATTGGAGGTGTGATTCCGGGACCGGTTGTGACTGCGGTTTTCACTGAAATATTGCAATCGGGCTTCTTCAGGAGTTTAAGAATTATTTTCATAGCCGTGATCGTCGAGACCCTGGTTGCTGTGGTTAGTTTGCTCATACTGGTATCCATGAATTTTCAGGAAGCTTTTTTCAGGGGGCTGTCCCTGGCTGGAGCTGCCATACTTATCTGGATCTCGGTATCCATCTGGAAAATCCGAACCATGGATACAGAGGAGAAGGTACATTTTGGCATATGGAAAATAGTACTGATGATCCTCTCCAACGGAGTGTTGTGGACCTATTGGTTTACCATTTGCATTCCCAAAGCCATCCTGTTGAATGAACATATGAGCCTGGGAGCTTATCTTTTCATGGGACTGGTCCAGCTTGGATGGCTCATTTCCACCATATTGCTTGCATTTCTCTTTTCAAGATTCAGAACAATCCTTTCCAGGCCAAAGATTGTACCTGTGGTCTTTAAAGTTTTTGCGCTGGCCTTCGCATATTTTGCCTTAGATATGGCCTATAAAAGCATACTCTTTTTTATCAGGTAGAAAGTGAATAAACCATGCACACATTTGATGTTACCATCGACACTACTCAGCCCATCCATCGGTGAGGGTTTCAAGGAATGCCACAATATCCTCCACCTCCTGGTTGGTCAAACCCAGGTTTCCCATTTCATCCACATTCATGTTCTCGGTTACTTCCGGTGAAGGCCAGGGAGCCACATCCCGTGTGTTGTAAAAGGAGACCACCTGGTACAGGGTTTTAAAGACTCCGTTGTGCATATATGGTACAGTGACAGCCACATTCCTCAACGTGGGAACACGGAATTTTCCATTTTCAGCCGGATCGTCTAAAAAAGCCCCCAATCCCATATCCCTGAAAGCGAATCCATCAGGATTGTACAGAGGGGGAAGCAGGAAAAAAGGATTTTCCGGGTTGGATGGAGCACCCAGGTTATCGTAAGTAAAATCGGTGAAAAGTGCAGGAGTCCCGTCCTCCAGTGGTGTATGCGGATGACAGGCAGCGCAATTGCCCTTACTTTCAACCACAAACAACATGAATCCCCGTTGCTCCTGATCGGTTAGCTCAGCCTCACCCTTTTGCCAGAGGTCGAACCTGGAACTGAATGGATTTACTTCGGCCGACCGTTCATAGGTAGCCAGTGCGTCGGCCATATGATAAAATGCAGAATCAGGATTTTCAAGTGCACCTGTACCATAGACCTCCTCGAATATATCCGAATAATCAAGCGATCGGATCTTCCTGGCTATGGACAGGGTATCCGGATTGGCCATTTCAAGGGGATTCAGGGGTGGTGCCATGGCCTGCTCGGAAAGTGTATTAACCCTGCCGTCCCAGAATAAACCTCCTGACCAAACCTGTTCATCCTCATTAAATTGAAGAGGAGGAACGTACATGGAATAGGAGACGGTCATGTCGTTCCTGCTCCCGTATAATCCTTGTTTAGCTCCCCTTGAGACAGGAAGGGTAATTACGGGATCGGCAAACGCTACAGCCGGATCGTGGCAAGAGGCACAGGACTGTCCTCCAGGAGTGGAAAGGCTTTCATCGAAGAAAAGTAATTTGCCCAGCTGTTCCTTCTGAGACAATTCAGAAGCTTCTGAGCTTCCTCCTTTGTTACAGCCTGAGATCAAGGCGATGGAGATAACCGCCAGGATCATGCATCCTTTTAAAGAAATAGAATTGGGGTACATAATAATATGTCAGCTTTTAGATCCCGGTCAAACGGGGAACCGGAAAATTACTAATTTTAGCGCAATTATGCTAGATCCAAAGAACTTTAAATATACATCAGACAGCATCATTGAGTGGATTGATCGCTATCTGAATCAAATTACATCTTACCCTGTAAAGTCGCCGGCCAGACCCGGGGAGATCTACGAAAAGATACCCGATCGGGCACCGGTTGAGTCAGAATCGCTGGACAGCATTATGAAAGACCTGGATGATATCATTCTTCCCGGTATCACACACTGGCAACATCCCAATTTTCATGCCTACTTTCCAGCCAACAACTCTGTTGAATCGATCCTTGCTGAATTTATTACCTCTGCTGTGGGAGCCCAGTGCATGATCTGGGATACCTCCCCCGCTGCTGCAGAACTTGAAGAGCGCATGATGGAGTGGCTCAGGGATGCCATGGGACTGCCTGCCCGGTTTGAGGGAGTGATCCAGGACAGTGCCTCCTCTGCTACTCTTGTGGCATTATTAACTGCCAGGGAAGTGAAAACAGGCTTCCGGTCCAACGACGAAGGGGTGCCTCAAAACCTGAGGATCTATTGTTCCAGCGAGACACACTCCTCCGTCGAAAAAGCGGTTGGCATTAGTGGCATCGGAAAAAAGAACCTGGTGAAAGTCGGTGTGGATAACCAGATGCGGATGCAGCCCGCAGCACTTGAAAAGTGCATACAATCAGACCTTCAGAATGGTTATATTCCCTGTGCTACTGTAGCAACCCTTGGTACCACCGGAACACTTGCTGTGGATCCGATTGATGAAATAGGGAACATATGCAAAAAGTACGGTCTCTGGCTGCACGTGGATGCAGCCTATGCGGGGACTGCTCTGCTACTTCCTGAATACCAATGGATGGCTGCCGGGATTGAAAAAGCCGATAGTTTCGTATTCAATCCGCACAAATGGATGTTTACCAATTTCGACTGTTCAGTCTATTTTGTGAAGAATGCAGATCTGCTTATCAAAGCCTTCGAGGTTCTTCCCGAATATCTGAAGACAAAATCGAGGGGTAGCGTGAACGATTACAGGGATTGGGGTGTACCCCTGGGAAGGCGGTTCAGGGCCCTGAAACTATGGTTTGTGTTGAGAAGCTTTGGATTGAATGGAATCCGGGAGCGGTTGCGGTACCACATTGAACTGAATGAATATTTTTCCACTGAAATTCAGAAAGTTCCCGGATTTGAACTGGCCATTGAACCTTTCATGAACTTCACCTGTTTTCGTTTTAATCCCCAGGGTATTGATGATCCTGAAACGGTGAATAACCTGAATGAAAAGCTCCTGGAAGAGATCAACCAGGGTGGAGAAATATTCCTGACACACACTAAGATCCGTGGACAATATATCCTGAGGATGGTGATAGGGCAAACCTATGTGAAAAAGGAAAATATTCAGGTTGCGTTGAAAGAGATCAAAAACGTTTCGAACAGAATAAAATAATACAATAAAATGTGTCCAGGTGAAAAAAAGCAACAAACTATTCATTGCTTCCATTATTTCCCTGGCATCTGTTTCTGTCAGTCAGGCCCAGCCAGGTTTCAGGCAAACCCAGCAATCATATCCACGTTTAAGGGATGCTTATCATGTGAAAGGAGATTCCATGAAAGCTCATCTCTCCGCATTTCAGCTGGATCCCGAAGAAATTGAACTCTATGGTCAGATTTGAAAACTGCCTGCGAACTATTTCACAAACAGTGATCCGAGTCCAAAAAATATAGCAAGCCAGACAAGTCCTTTAATTAAAAAGAAAAGAAATCCTATGATCCCGATCCTCCTGAACCAGATCCTTGCTTTTTTCATCACCTCATTTAAACTGGTAACAAAAAAAAACAGATAGTGTTCCAAACATTTTTATCTAATTTTACAGAATCATGACAGAACAAATGGGAAGATTGATCATTCGACCTGAAAAACCGGATGATTACGAGGCGATCAAGAAGATCAATGACCTGGCTTTCGGGCAGATCCCGGAGGGGGTATTGATAGAGAAACTGAGGCTCGAACCTGCGTACATCAGGGATCTGTCGCTGATTGCACTTATGAATGGGAAACCCGTGGGTCACATTCTTTTTTTTCCTGTAAATATCGTAAACGGGCAGCAACATGTCCCCTCACTCTCTCTGGCACCCATGGCAGTAACACCTGAATTTCAGAAAAAAGGGATTGGCAGTAAACTGGTGCAGGAGGGATTAGAGATGGCGAAAGCTTCGGGATTCACCTCAGTGATTGTGCTTGGACACCGTACTTTCTACCCCAGATTTGGCTTTGTGCCAGCTTCAAAGTGGCATATCATATCTCCCTGGGATATGCCCGATGATCTCTTTATGGCCATGGAGCTTACCGAGGGAGCCCTGAAGGGTGTATCAGGCACTGTTGATTATTCAAGTGTGTTCAATGATGCCATCTGATCCACACCATAACATATTTGTGGTTACAGGAAAAGTCCACGCCGGCAAGACCACCTTTGTCAGCAATCTTGTGGAGCGACTGAGGGAGAACAAAGTCAGCATCGCAGGCATTTTGAGCAAGGGTGCATTCTCTAAAGGAGAGAGGAGCGAATTTACATTGATTGACCTGGAAACCGGTTTGCATCTTCCTCTTGCCTCCATTGAACCCAAACAAGGATGGACCAGATTCCGTAAATTCTATTTCGATCCACAGGCGCTTAGAATGGGTGAAAAGATAGTTGAAGCCGCCCTTGGAAAAGATCCTGATCTGATTGTCATTGATGAGGTTGGTCCCATGGAACTGCAGGGCCAGGGATGGTCCGATATCCTGGAATTACTGGATGGGGAGTACGGAACCAACCAACTCTGGGTTGTGAGGGACCGGGTGCTTCAGGAGGTTCTTGAACGATGGAACATTCCGGAAGAAAATGTATACATGGCCGAAGAAAGTCAGGCCGAAAAGCTTAGTGATCGTCTCCTGGATCAGTGTTAAAAACGAAATTAATTAAATTTGTGGATCAGTATGAAAGCAAAACATCCAGAGGTTCCGGAAATGATGCGTGCTGTCAGGCAACACTCTGCCGGTGGGGAATTGTTGGTTGAATCTACACTGGTCCCGCATCCGGGTCCCGGTGAGGTGCTGGTGAAAATGGCTGCTGCACCCATCAATCCTTCGGACCTTGCACTGTTGGAAGGCAACTACCTGGCCCGCGATTATCCCTTTATCCCCGGTCTGGAAGGAAGTGGGGTTGTGGTAACCGCAGGGGGTGGCCTCCTGGCTGGAATGAGGGTTGGGAAACGGGTGGCCTGCACTCCCAATCCTGAAGGTGACGGAACCTGGGCGGAATATATGAAAACTTCGGCCATGCGAACAGTTCCCCTGCCCCCCGGTGTTGGATCTAAGCAAGGTGCAATGATGCTTGTTAATCCTATGACAGCAATGGCCTTCTTTCAAATTGCATTGAAGGGTGGACATAAGGCCATGGTCAACAATGCAGCCGCCAGTGCACTGGGGAAAATGCTCATTCGATTGTCCAACCAGAACAGAATCCCTTTGATCAATATTGTAAGGAAGGAAGAGCAGTTCCCGGAACTGAAAAGCGAAGGAGCTACCCACGTTCTGAATAGCAGTGATGCGTCCTTTGAAAATGATCTGCAGAAGCTTTCCGGGGATCTGAATGCAACCCTCTTTCTGGATGCTGTGACCGGTAAACAGACTTCCATCCTCCTTAAAGCGGCGCCCCGGGGATCAACACTGCTCGCATATGCAAGACTTTCGGGAGATCCCATCAACGTAGATCCCGGAATACTGATCAAAGAAGAGAAGCGGATCGAAGGATTCCAACTGGGCAACTGGCTGCATACAAAGGGTATCCTGTACAAGTTCCGTTTTATCAACAGGGTAAAAAAGCAACTTTCAGCTTCACTCACTTCCCATATCAACCGAAGCATGTACATGGAGGAAGTGGAGGAGGCAATAAGCAGCTACAGGGAAAACATGTCGGCGGGAAAAATAATCCTGCTCCCCGGGCCATGAGAACCTTCCGGCTTTCCATATTCATAAGCCTCTGCACATGTTCAGCCATTCATGCCCAGGATTATTCCTGGTGGAACCAGATACACAACTGGGACGGCCATACATCCTGGAGCAGTTACATGATCGTTTCACCTGCATTTATGGGACCCAATGCACTACCTGTACCCGAAGTGAATAAAGGGATCCTTCCAAAGGACAGGTCCTTTGAAGTGGGACTTGACGGGCACTTCAGCCCCGGAGATCAAACCGGGAACCTTTTTACCGAGCTATTCTTCCCACTCTACTCAGACAGGGTTGGAATATCTGTTTCTTATGTTCCGGTGGAGTTTTACAGGACTGACACCATCACCCGCGACCTGCGGCGCTCGCGTGAATATGATGCCCGGGGAACAAGTCTTGGGGATGTATATATCAAAACCTTCATTCACCTGGTCAGGGAACAAGACCGGATCCCCGATATAATGTTGACGGTGAACTTAAAAACTGCTTCCGGTACCGGTTTTGACGCAGCAAGGCATACAGATGCGCCAGGTTATTATTTCGATGTTTCCGCAGGAAAAAAACTATTGACCGGTGACGGTGCGCTCAAATACGTCCGGGCATATGCCATGGCGGGTTTTTATGTATACCAGACCAACCTGGTTAACTACATGCAAAATGATGCATTTTTATATGGTACAGGATTTGATTTGAACTTTGGAGAACTACAGATGGAACACCAGCTGGGCGGATATATCGGGTACCTGGGAAATGGCGACAGGCCCATGGTATACAGGATGAACCTGACCTGGAACAGTGGTTCCGGAGTGGATCTGAAGGTTCGCTTTCAGCAAGGATTTTTCGATTTTAATTACACTTCATTGAGATTGTCTACAGTGATTAGTTTCTGACTTATAACTACTTTTAGTTCATGAATCTTAATATTGAACGGATGACTAAGAAAGTATATTTAAACGTATTGCTGTTTTTTGCTGCATTTTCATTGTTGACCCTGACCTCCTGCAAACAGGGCGCCAAAGGAGGCAGAGAAACAGGGAAACCCACTACAGCATGATCAATTTCGAATTCAAATACAATGCTACCGATCCCTGTGAAAAGCTATTTTCAACCTACTCAGATCATTTAAACGGAGCACTGAAAGGGAAAAGCGTACTCAACTATTTGACCTCACACGACGACGGAGAACCCTTTGACAAGAGGCGGATCAAACCCATGGAAGCGGCAACAAAACTATTGCTCTCCCCCGGAGCCTCCCAGGTCTATTATGGTGATGAAAGCATTGTTCTGCTGGGCCGGAAATAGAGACTATCCATGGAAAACCATTCCCTTGATAAAGGCAGCTACAGGGAATTCCCCCTCTCGGACTTTCCCGGAATCCCTGAAGCAAGGATCATGGAAATATTCTCCCTTACAGACCTCTCCAGGATTACGGGGATAGGAGCTGTGTTCGCAAGGATCGTTGTTGAGGCAGGCATTCGTTCTGTGAAGCAATTTGCAAACACAGATGCCTCCACCCAATGTAAAAAGTACATGGATATCAGTGAAAAACATGGATATGCCGCTGACCCTTTTGTGGTAAAGGATATACAGTGTTGCATTGATTATGCCAGGGTGATCATAGAAAAAACAGGAAACTTATGACAGGTATGACACGATCAATCCTTTTTTCAATCGTTGTGATGCTGGTTTTCCAGCAGCAGGTGTTTGCCCAGCGGAATTTTTCAGATTCAGAAGTTACAAAGCTTATACTGCTGGGTACCGGGAATCCCAATCCATCACCGGAACACTCGGGATGTGCGCTTGCCCTTGTGGTAAATGATACTCCCTATATCATCGATTTTGGGCCCGGTCTGATCAGAAAAGCTGCTGCACTAACACCAAAGTATGGAGGATCAATTGACGGCCTGGAGATAAAAGAGATTAAAACAGCATTTCTCACACACCTTCATTCTGACCATACAACCGGGTATCCAGATCTGATCCTGACTCCCTGGGTGATGGGAAGGGATGTGCCGCTCCAGGTATATGGGCCCGTCGGAATGCTGGAAATGACCGATAACATCCTTAAGGCTTACCGGGCCGATATAGAATACCGTGTCAACGGTCTTGAGCCAACCAACGACCAGGGCTGGCGGGTGGAGTGCCAGAAATTCACCCGGGAAGGGGTCATTTATAAGGATAACAACATAAAAGTTGAAGCGTTCCCGGTCATCCATGGCTCGTGGCCCAATGCCTGGGGATTCAGGTTTACAACCCCTGATAAGGTGATCGTAATTTCAGGTGATTGTACACCTTCGGAGAAATTACTGGAATATGCCAATGGAGCCGATATCCTGGTTCATGAAGTGTATAGCAAAGCTGGCTTTGACACCAAACCGGAGGCATGGAAAGAGTACCACAGGGTGCACCACACTTCGACCGTTGAGCTTGCCGGGATTGCCAGCAGGGCAAGACCCGGAAAAGTGGTGCTTTACCACATCCTGTTCTGGGGTGCATCAGAAGAAGAGATCCTGGAGGAGATAGCATCCGGATATTCCGGTACTGTCATCGTTGGCAGGGACCTGGATATATTCTAAACCCCGGTATTGTGTCAAGAGCCCCTCTAAAAATCCTATTCCTCATATTTTTCTTTCTCATGGCTATGGGTGTTTCCGGGAAGAGTCAACCGGGAAAGGAAACAATGATCTACCTGTTCCCCGGACAGGGTTCAGATGCCCGTCTGTTCAAACATCTCAGGATCCCGCCTGGATTTGACACCACAACTCCCTTTGTACTGATGGGTGTGTCCCTGGGTGGCATGATCTGTACAGAATTGGCTGACACACTCACCCTGGAGAGGGTGATCATTGTTTCCAGTGCAAAGAGATCCGCCGAACTACCTGGCAGGTATACCTTCCAACAAAAAATACCCATCAACAGGATCATTCCGAAGAGACTTATCAAAGGGGGAGGCAGAATCCTTCAGGGATTAGTCGAACCCGACCGAAAACATGATAAGGAGACTTTCAAGGAGATGCTGAAAGCCAAAGATCCGCTCTATTTAAAAAGAACGGCTGACATGATCATCAACTGGAACAGAACGGAGTACCCTGACCAGGTTGTCCACATTCATGGGGATAAAGATCATACGATCCCCATAAAAAACGTTCAATATAATTATCTTGTTGAGCATGGATCGCATATGATGATGGTCACCCGGGCTAAAGAGATCAACCCGATCATAAGTGAAATCCTGCTTCGTGAATAATATAAGTGCCTTTCAGCATCCGAAATACATACACCAGAAAGGTCAGATCCAGCAGTTCGGAATCACAGACAGGTTGCCGATGGAATGACAATGCCTATTTGATTTTCATAACCTGGATCACCTCGCTTCGTTCATTGGTTACGATCCTCAACAGGTACCATCCTTCCCCCACTCCACTCATGTCCAGGATCTAATCAATGTTAAAATAGGTGACATTTTCAAACTGGGCAGTCCATGCCCAGTCGGCTGCTGTATAAAAAACGGGAGACTCAAGCTTCTCTCCTCCCCGTTTTCCGCTGACTGCTTCGCCAAAAATAGTCCAGTAGGTACCTGTTTCATCCTTCATGATGACCGGGAACTCCCCCTCAACCGGTTCCATTTCATACCCGGTCTGGAATGCGACCATATAATGATGGAGGGTACTTCCGGCCACAACCACCCGGCCACCAGGCTGAACTGTGGTCGACAGCAAACTGATCTCCCCTGGAAACATTTCCAGGGTGAATAATTCCACTTCACTCCTGCCGGGGATTACAGCCTGGCTGATTACACCAAACTCCTGGCCAATAAACAATCCATCACCTTCAGCGTTGCCGCCGGTCTCCGCTGCTTTGAACAGACTTTCGTTGATGTACACACCTGCTGAAGGAAAATACTCCTGTACTGTTCCCCAGGTAGTTTCAATGATTGGCAAGGTACCAATCATGGCCCTGTCGTGTACACCGCGCATTCCCTCTAAACGCATCTGTGACCAGATGCTGTTGCTGTTCACATCCAGAGGCATCAGGTTGTCCCGAAAGAGGTAACCTGAGGCCGTTAACAGCAGGGTATCGCTCCCCACTACCCTGTTCCAACCGATGCCGCTCCGTGTAATGGGACAATATGTAATGGCCATTAACACTCCATGGCCATCTTCGTTTACAACCTCGACATGCATGCTGCTGACAGGATATACCAGCACATACCCGCACGCCTTGGAAATAAATACCGGTGCATCTTCATTCAGAAAATTCACTTCATGCACGGGTGAATAGGCCGGGTGCTCAATTAAACTGAACGGGTTCAAATGACCGCCAATTTCACCTGACTCAAGGTGCTTTTGGAATAGATCCACAGAACCCTGCTGTTCAACATCCTGATCCGAAACGGTTTCACAACTTAAGAGGATCGATAATCCTGAAAAAATTGCTACGATGATCTTTCCCTTCATATCTCCTGTGTATTGATCCGTTCATTT
>SDBT01013583.1_pt1 | contig 13045 bp, 26 predicted proteins | sample 2277101 | NCBI WGS metagenome assembly SDBT01 (sample SAMN10404973, study PRJNA504765) | marine sediment metagenome | isolation source: marine sediment core GS10_PC15, 103 cmbsf | place: Arctic Ocean: Southern Knipovich Ridge | collected 2010 | reverse complement strand
GAACTGGTTCTCAGGTTATGTTGAATAGACCGGCATTTAAAAAAGGTTGGGAAGCTAAATTTAAAATATTAATACTTGATGAAGATAGACTTCCTCAAAAAGCATTAGGAGAAATACTCGAATATGCTGGTAAATTTGTAGGCATTGGAGATTGGAGACCGCATTTTGGTAGGTTTGAAGTAGTTAGTTTCGAATAGTCAACCCCCAAGCAAGTGAAAGTGCAAAAATGGCACAGTTAGGGTGTGGTATGGTGCAGTCCGGTAAGGTTAGGTAAGGTACTGCACTGCCTTCGGGCAGGTTTTGGCGTGGTATGGTGGGGTTAGATATGGCGAGGCATGGTGCGGTAAGGTGAGGTATGGTGCGGTAAGGTCTGGTGAGGTGGGGAACTGCTTTCGGGCAGGTTATTAATAGAAAAGGTGATGTTATGAAAACAAAATTAACTTTACGGGAGAGAATATTTATTGATGCTTATATTGAGAACAATGGAAATGCCACTAAAGCATATCTTACTATGAATCCTGAATATGAAGGGAAACAAGCACGTAAATTAGGTTATCAAATATGGACAAAAATAGACATTTCGATAAACGAGATTGCGGAAGAAATGGGGTTGACTGATCCTATTATAGTTCAAAAAATAATAGATGGCCTAAGTGCTACCAAAGAGTCAGGAACAGCCTTTCAAAAAAAAGAAATAACAGATTATGCCGCCATTGTTAAATATATAGATATAGCTTTGAAACTAAAGGGCAAATATCCATCTGAAAAACATGATATAAATGTTGGAGGAGAAGTTACAATAAAAGTCGAATTACCGAAAGAGGAAAATGCAGACGACAGTTGACCTTAAAAATTTAAAGGAATTATCCAACCCCGTTTACTATCCGCTGTTCTGGGATAAGAGCAGGTATATGGTTTTATTTGGGGGTGCCGGGGGAGGTAAAAGTTATTTTGTGGCCGAGAAAAAGCTAATCAGAATCATGGCCGAGAAGGGTCACCGAATCCTTATAGTCCGCAAGGTAGCCCGCACACTTAGGCGGTCAGTTTTTCAATTATTCAAAGACTATATGACAAGGTGGGGTGTAAACGGCCTGTTCACCATCAACAAATCCGATATGGATATCAAATGTAGCAATGGCAATATGTTATATTTTGTGGGGGTAGACGATCCTGAAAAATTAAAGAGTATTGAGGGGATAACATCAATCTGGATAGAAGAAGCATCGGAACTTACCTTGAAGGATTTTCAGGAGATTGACCGGCGGTTGCGTGGCAAGACAGCCAACTATAAGCAAATCATCCTTACCTACAATCCGATATCCGTAATGAACTGGACACAAAAGCAGTTTATTGAAGGCATACCGACACCGCCGTTAAATAAGATAATGAATGAGCCGGATAAAAAGCTGACTGTATTGCGTACTAACTATAAGGCTAATCGGTTTATAGACAATGAATATAAGGAAATTTTAGAAGGCTATTCTGGTAATGCCCGGACAGTTTACACTTTAGGGGAATACGGCAAGCTTGAACATGCTGTCTACTCTAACTGGGATATAATTGACGAATTCCCGGAAACCGATAAAGAGATATATGGGCTTGACTTCGGGTATATCCATCCCAATGTTTTAGTACGATGTTATTTAAGGGAAAATGATTTTTATTGGGATGAGGTAATCTATAAACGCAAACAGACCAATCAGGATTTAATCGAAGATATGGAGGCTGAAAAGATACAGAAAAAGATTATCATTGCTGATAATGAAAGACCGGAAGCCATAGAAGAAATAAAGCGGGCAGGGTTTGATAATATCATTCCCTGCAAGAAGGGTAAGGGCAGTGTTGAAGAAGGCATTCAATATCTACAGAGCCTGAATATTCATATCACCAAAAGAAGCACTAATCTAATTAAGGAAGCCCAGAGTTACCAGAGGAAGGTTGACAAGGATGGGAATGTTTTAGAGGCAGTTGAAAAGAGTAATGATGATGGAATGGATGCGGGGCGGTATGTAGGGTTTACGCATTATTACAACCCGGAAGGTAGCCCACGAGTGAGGTTTATTTAGGAGGAAAAGCAATGGAAAAGGAATTTCTACAATATATAAAAGAAATGGAATATCACGATTTGCTGGGGATAAGTGAAAAGAATATATTAAAATATAAAAACACTCTACACTATAAAAAATGGCTATTGGAAAAAGCATGGGAAGATTTTATAAAAGTTATGATGGAGACAAAATTAGGAAAAGCGATGGTATCGATAGCCGAGTTTTTGGATAAATGAAAATGGTTAAGGGCTATCCTAGAATCATTGTTTTAAACTTGCCTGCCCTGTGGCGTTCTGTTGAAAACGCTGATGGTCAAAAGCTTAATACCGAATGCAAGACCAGTTTGGAATGTAAGCGAATCAGGTAAAAATCCTGTCAGGGCAGGCAGTTAACCAGAATTATTATTTTAGACCATTTGACATCCCCGACATATTATGCTAGAATAACCATAACTTAAACTTTCTACGCAAACTAACACCGTCAGTCATAATGAAAGGAGAACTACCGTGATAGTCATTAAATTAAATAAAACAACATACAAGGCAAGGTAAGCTGACTGAGGTCGGCAGGCTTTGCCTTTTTTTATTATGAAACAAAGGAGGTGAAAGGAGATACTATGAAAGAATATATTTACAGTGAAGGAGATATTCGTGATTCAATAGAAGATGTGAATGAAGAAACTATAAATTTAGGGGAAGATTTTTTAGAGGCTTTTATAGAAAGGGTTAAAAATAATCTTAGGGAATATACTAATCTACATCGTTTTTATGATAGAAATTGTTGTGGATGCGTAGGTGGAAACGATGAATGTGATTTTGCTCGTGGTAGAGGGGAAGCAAAAGGTGCTTGGGAAAAAGCGAAAGCTGGAGAGATGTTTAATTGTCCGGTAAGAATTAACGGCTCACTACGTTTTGACACAAATCATCCAGAAAAGGGAATTGAAAAAATAGATATTTCAGATAGAGACAAACCACCATATCCCATCATTATGCAAAAAATAATTAAGTAATATAGATGTGCGGCGAAAGAGCATCTAAAAAATATAAAGGGAAAAAGATTAGGATGGTACAAATCGATGTTAGTCTATAGAAGGATACAGGAGGTGATGCCTTATAAGTGACCCTACTATGAATCACTTTACATAACGATGAAATAGAAAGGAGGTGATGCCTATGAACCTAACCTGTTTCAGCTGATAATAAATGATTCAATAAAAAAGAAAGGAGATAAATAACATTGAAGAAAATATTATTAATTTCATTAATTTGCTTACTCGTGATTAGCCTTGCAATAACAGTAATGGCTAAAACAACAATAACTTATTGGACATTCCCCAGACTCGCTATCGAGGGGCTGCAGCCAGGGGAATATGAGCAAAACATGATAGACCGGTTTGAGAAGGAATATCCTGATGTGGAAGTCGAGCTTGAGATATTCCCCTATGATGGTGGTATAAAAAAAGTTGACCTATCTATTATGTCGGGCAGCCCACCGGACATTCTCATTGATAATGTATTCCGAGTGGGCAAGTATGCAGATGCCGGGCTACTCGTACCCTTTGAGCTAACCGAAGAAGAGAAGGCTGACTTCTACCCATTCGCAATAAAGGCAAGTACATTTAATGGCGAGATGGCAGTCTGGCCTACTGTAGTTTATACTCAGGGATTAATTGTTAGCAAAAAGATTGCAAGGGAAGCTGGGGCATTAGACCTACTACCACTTGACAGGCCTGACAGAAACTGGACAGCAGACGAATTTAAGGCTTTCCTACAGAAGGTGGCCGCTGCCAATCTACCGGAAGTCAGGGGGCTTGTATGGCATCTTGCAGATGCTAATGGCCAACAGAATTGGATAATGCTAATGATCCAGAGCTTCGGAGCTGTGCCTTTTGTCTATGAGGATGGCAAGTATAGAAGTACTATGAACTCACCCGAAGCAGTCGAGGGGCTTGAATTCTTTATCGACATTTACAACAATTCACCCGGCTCTTTCCATGAAGGTGCAGAAACCTTAACTTGTTTCGATGGTGGCAGATTAGCTGCTACGGGTAATATAGTGGTAGGACATGGTGGAATAGCACCTATATTACAGGGGCTCGAAGGAATAAGTCAAATATATGCAGATGCCGACTATTCCATATTCCCATATCCCTCAAAGGAAGGGATATCTAATGGTGCATTATTATCTATTGAGACCTACGGGGTATTTGATAACGGTGATGCTGAAAAGGCTAAATATGCCCAGCTATTTGTAAGATATTTCTGCGAGAATGCACCGAATTTCTTAACTGTTCAGGCTAACGGGTCACCTGTAAGGAAGTCAACACCGATAGCAGATGTATATAAAAAATATGAAGATAACCCGGAAGTGCAATATTACCTAACACAACTTGCAAACTACGGCAAAGACTACGGGACGATGTGCCCTGCCTATCAGCAATATAAGGAGCTATGGACAATAACCATGCAGGGTGTGGTTACAGGAATGATAACACCAAAGGAAGGGCTTGACGAGTTGACCAGAAAAGTCAATAAGGTACTTGATGAGCTGTATGAGGAATAAGTAAAAGGAGGATATTGCCTGCCCTGTGGCGTGGTAGCCCGAGACAATGATCGATAGTGGTTCGACTCCACCAATCTCACAGTACCAACTGTCAGAGTAGGCAATTAATAGGGCAAGGCAAAGAAGTAAAATATAAAGGAGGCGTGTCAGCCTGGTGCAAGCTGGGCTGGCATGGAAATGGAGGCAGAATAATGGATAATTTAGAATGGTTAGAGAAAATGAAAAAAAATGATGATACGTATAAATATGATGAATGTGGGTGGCCTACTCCTGAATGGAGAATTAAATTTAGACATACAAAAGCTCTTGAAATTATTGCAGAGGAATTAATAAAATCAAATAAACGTGAAAAAGACAAGGAAGATTCTATTGAAGTTGCTTCCAAAGGAACAGGGGGGCATGAACAAGGAGGTATGATATGATAGCTAAAAGTTATATTAAAATGTTTGAAAAAGCATATCAAATAATTGATACATGGAAAACAGACCATATTCCCCCGACACTCGTAGAACTAATAGATATTTTAAATGATGAAGTATCTCAACCAGGGACAGCATTATTCGCATTGGGGAATACTTATGAAAGTAACAAATGGGGGTTAGATTACCATAACTGTACTAAAGAATATGGTATACGGTATAATTTTGGTTACCCCTTTTCTAATAGGACTTCTAAAACACCAGAAGAGGCATTGTTGAGATTAATAATGTTAATAAAGTGTAATAAGCAATGGATAAAAGATGAGTGGCAAATATCAAAAATCGATTGGACACATTGCGATTAACAAAATCTGGACTGGAAAGGATTGGAAAACTATTAAAGGAGAATAAATAATGGCATACAAATTAGACATCCAAAAAGATGCAGACCTGATTGCTAAGATGGATAAAATGCGTACCAGAATATCACACCTTATAGATGAAACAATTGAAATAGCTGGCCAGAAGATAATATGGCTTCATATGGTCAAAAATAGGCTTGGCATACCCGAAGATACCGAAATCAATTATAACCCTGTAAGCAGGGAAATTACAGTAAAGGAGAGGGAAAATGGATATTAAAGAAATCTCAAAAATGGGCAATAAAGAATTATTAACAAACTTCAGCCACTTATCCCGTATTGAAGGTAGGAGTGATGTATTGAATAACCATTTTCCCGATGATGGTTTATATGTTGATATAAAAATTATGGAAAATGAAATAATGAAAAGAATGAGCAGGGGAGGAGTAATAGACAATACAAGTTTCACAGCTAATTAACCAAATCAAAAAGAATAAGATCTGTTACCTTTTCCTTGCACCGTATACCATACCGTTTACCATATTCCTATGCTATCCTATCGTACAGGCTGTCAGGTATAGCTTCTACCGCCTGACTATAAAATCGTTTAGGTTTATAGGCTTTAAAAACTATGTAGATATATTTAGCGACCCGATATTCCGCAAGGCAATTGTAACGACTTGCTACTTTGTAATCGGGTCAGTGCCATTTATTATCCTGCTGGCCGTCCTGATATCCGCCTTGCTTATTAGGGTAAATGCCAAGTTGAGGACGGTAACGATGGGCATCATATATTTGCCGGTGGTAACATCAATTATCACTTTTACCTTGACCTGGAAATTGATATACTTTTACCCTTACGGAATATTAAATTATATTATGGGGCTGGCAGGCTATGAAAGTGTAAACTGGCTATCCAACAAAAATACAGCCTTGCCGGCTATGCTGGTCATGCTGATATATCTTTCGCTGGGCGTGCCGGTTATATTATACGTATCGGCAATGACAAATATACCGAAGTCCCTATATGACGCCGCAAGAATAGACGGGGCTTCCGAGTGGCAGTTGTTATGGCATATTACAGTGCCGTTAATTAGGCCGACCACGCTATATCTGCTAATCGTGCTGACCATCGGGACATTCCAGACTTTTCTTATTGTGCTACTTATGACAGGTGGCGGACCATACTACAGGACTACGACCCTGTCATATCTATTAGTAGACGAGGCATTCAATTATGGCCATTATGGGGTGGCGAGTGCAATGGGCATTATATTGCTTATCGTGATTGCGACATTGACCATTACACAATTTAGGTTTTTTAGCAGGGATATCGAATATTAGGAGGGAGGAGCAAAATGGAAAAGACAAATGTAGTGGATTATGTAATTGGGCATATTGAAAGGGGAGCTTGTAAATGTGGAGAATGTTTTGATGCTGTCAAAAATCCAGAAAATAAACAACCAAAAGGGCATGCTGCAGACTTGGTATTTTTTAAAGTCAAGAAAGTCAATAATCCTAATGCAGAAGAATTTAGGGAATTAGTAAAAAAAGAATTCCCTAATTGGCTTGATGGCAAAGAACATTCTTATTTGCAAACTGGTGGGGATATTGGTGACCAAGGTTTGGCTTTAATGGCAATGGGATTAGGAGAACTATTGGGAATATGGGAATTATTAACCCCAGAAAATATGATACCTTTTTTAGATAAACAAATGAAAATGCAAATGGCTGGGGCAGGATATGTAAGTATAAAAACAATTTAAGGAGAGCACCCATGCCCAAACTAATAATCATAGCCATTATAATATTAATATTCATATTCCCCTTCTACTGGATGATAGTAATATCGCTTGAACCATTATCCAACGTAGTCAGTTCCACGCCGCACCTGTTACCGAAGGATATAACACTTGATAATTATAGATACCTGTTCTTTGAGGTGAGGGGCTTCTACCGCTGGCTATTGAACAGCCTGTACCTACCTACCCTGACGGCATTTATTAACTGCCTAATAGCCTCGATGGCCGGGTATGTCTTTGCTAAAAAAGTGTTTCCCGGAAGCAAGATATTATTTTATTTCATGCTGGCCACGATGGCCATACCGGGCAATTCGATTATACTTCCTCAATTTATACTGATGAAGGATTTAGGGCTGTTGGATAGCTATACATCCCTTTGTGTCGTGGCCATAGTCGGGGCGGGTGGCATGTTCTTAATGAAGCAGATTATAATGACCATCCCAAATGAGCTAATGGAGGCGGCTAAGATAGACGGTGCAAGTGAGTGGCAAATATATTGGAATGTTGTTATACCGATAATTAAACCTGGCCTTATCGTGTTGGGCATATTTACCTTTGTAGGCACATACAATAATTACTACTGGCAGTTGCTGATGATCCAAAGCACGGCTATGCGGACATTGCCTTTAGCCATAGCAAACTTCGTTAATTTTCTTGAGCTGGACGGCAACCCTGTGATCCAACTGAAGATGGCGGCGGCGTTCATAGCGAGCTGGCCACTGCTGATATTGTTTTTTGTATTACATAAATATTTTCTGAAAGGGATACGAATTGGAAGCGTTAAGGGATAAAAATAGGAGGGGTGAAGGGATAATGAGTAAATTATGGCATTGTAATTATATGGAAGATGGCGAACTTTACACAGCACATTTCTTAGTTGATGATATGTTATTTACAGAATATTCCTATATAGAAGCATTGAAACACATAGGCCAATATATGATGAAATATCATTCAACTGGGAAATATAATTAATAGGTTAGATAGGGTAAGAAAGTGAGGGAGGTGAATATAATGGATACTTTTAAAAAACCAGAATTAAAAATGCTTCTTGATAGTATGGTAAAAAATATGAGGCTTGAAAATAGAGAGATGTCTATGAAAGAATATAGCTTAATACAAAAGATAAAAAATGCTATAGGTAGGATATAATAACCAAATAAGGAAAATATAAGGAGATGAAAGGATGACAAAAACTGAAGTCATAAAAGTTTTACAAATAATGGCTACTTCAGATGGAGGATGCTATTATTGTGCGGGAAAATTATATGATTATTTTATTGATGATTTTCCAAAATATGAAAAATTAGCAAATAAAATATTTACAGAATTATTTGATGGGTTGACTATAGAAAAAGCAATAAACTAAAAAGGAGCAATAAAATATGCAGAATATAAACGATTACAAGATGGTATCTATCATCCCGGCAAGGGGTGACAGTCAACGTATACCCCGCAAAAACATAAAGGTGATGGCGGGCAAGCCTATGGTAGCCTGGTCTATTGAGGCAAGCCTAAATTCTAAATATATTGACAGGACATTCGTATCTACAGAAGATCCTGAAGTGAAAAAAATAGCCTTGCAATACGGGGCGGAAGTGGTAGACAGGCCTGCCAAGTATGCCACTGATACAGTAGAACGGCGTGAATACGAAGGTTCAGGCTTGCTCTGGCACTTTAGGGAGTCCTTATGGGAATTGGGATACACGCCAGACTACCTTGTCTTTATATACCCAACATCGCCGCTACGAACCAGTCAGCAGATAGACGAGGCTTTCGAGCTAATGATAGAGCGGAAGTGTACGAGGGTTATGTCAGCCTACCAAATACCACTTGAGGTAGACGACTATTATATTATGGATAAGCGGGGTAGAGCGGAACTGATATTTGGCTATACTCCGCCTAAAGAATTTTATCTAAAGACATTCAAGGTGGAGCTACAAGAGCCGAGATATTTAGGGACTCCCGATATAATTATTATGGAATGGATAAACATCAATGCCAATACGGGCATTAACTATGGCGACTTTACTTTGTATCTTATGGATAAGGCAGATGTGGTCGATGTGGATACGCCATTAGATTTTGCGATGGCGGAATATATATTGAAGGAACGGATAAAAAAGGAAGGAGGTAAATAATTGAAATTAAGTAGAAAAGGATATCTTACAGGAAGTTTTCTTTTAGGAACTATGGATTTAAAAAAACACGAAGTAGAAATTGAACAGACCGATGACGCTATAAGTATTCATGTTGACGGTAAATTATTTGCAATAAGATACGAAAATAATATATCGAATGAAAGGAGGTTAAATATAATGACAGAAGTTGAATGTGCCAAAAAAGCAAGAAATATTGTTGAGGATATTGATAATACCGTAGATGCAATAAGCAAGCAGGTATGTGAAACACACGATAGGTTGTTGAGTCTAAACACTGCTATACTGGGTACTAATCCTGTATTAGATTCGACGAAAGAAAAAGAAGATAGCCCCGACCTATCAGGCTACATACAACTACACTTACAGAAGTTAGGCGATATTTCAAGGCAATTAGTTGAAGTAAGTAAATTGTTGAAACCGTTAGAAGAACAGTTTTTGGGGAAATAAAACAATTAGCCCTCTCGGTTATCGCTGGGAGGGCTGAAATTGACTAAATAGGCTGGCTGGTGGGCTGATAAAAATAAATTTGACAACCGATTTTATCTATGTTAATATTGGGGTGTGGGGGTGAGAAGATGAATCATCAAGAAATAATTAATTTTATGGAGAAATTGATAGACAAAGACCAACATTTGATGAAATGGGATGAATTTGTAGAATGGAAAAAGAAGAAGGAAGAGGTTATTGAATATATTAGAAAGTTAGCAGGGGTGAGGAAATGAAAATCTTAAAAATTGAGAATTGTGGTAGTTGTCCATATTTAAGATGGAGTTGGAAAACTGATGCTTGTGTCAAGAAAGATAATAAGAAAATTAAGGATATAAAAATTATCCCTAAATGGTGTCCATTGGAGGATTATAAAGATGAATAACAAAAAAACAATCCCAGTATGCCCTAAATGTGGCAGTAAAGAAATCCGAGCAAGAATAAAGACCGGTGAGTTGTGGTGCCGGCGGTGTGGGTATATTGGGAAGAAAGAGGAATTTTTTAAGGAGGTAAACTATGATTAACATAAGAGGATTAGCAGAAAAAGACATTGGGCGTAGAGTAAAATGTAGTATGTATAAAGGGATAGAAAATTTTGGAAAAATTAAAAATTGGGATGATAATTTTATATATATAATTTATGATGACTGGTGTTCTGATGAAGGAGAACCTGTATATCCTAAATATCTTACTTTCGTTGAAGAATATAATTAAAAAAAATTATAAGAAGAAGGAGTATTTATAGAAGTGAATAAAATAATATGCGGTGATTGTCTTGAGGTGATGAAGGGGTTACCTGATAAATCAATTAACTTAATCATAGCTGACCCACCGTACAATATAGGCAAAGCTGACTGGGATAAGATACCTAATTATATCGAATGGCTGGGTAATCGATTATTAGAAATGCAAAGGGTGCTAAAAGATAACGGAAGTTTCTATCTATTCCATAATGATTTTTTACAGATGGTAGAGATACAGGATTGGATAAACAAGAATAGTAAATTCGTTTTTAAGCAGTTGATAGTTTGGAATCAACGTTTTGAAAATATGGAATGGACCGACAAAAACGGTAGAAAAAGAACATATAAAGATTACTCAGCAATATTAACCAATGATGGTTTAAGGAATTATAAGAAGATGGCTGAATATATTTTATTCTATACATTACAGGATGAAACAGGGTTAACAACGGTGAAGTTCGACACTAATAATTTTTCTACATTAAGAAGATATTTTAAGGAGTTACAGGAATTTATAGGGGTGAACAAAAGACAAATAATGGATAGAATGGGGCAAAAAGCAGACCATTGTTTTAGATGGGAAAGTAGCCAATGGGATTTACCCACAAAAGAAACCTATAGCGAATTAATAAATAAATTAGATATTAATATCTGGAGTGGATTTAGGGAATACGAAAGTTTAAGGCAGGAATACGAAAGTTTAAGGTATACATTTAATAATCAAAAATCCCATCATTCAGTATGGAATTATGAGTTAGCAGAGCAATGCGGGCATATCACACCGAAACCGATACCGTTAATCAAGAATATATTAAAACATTCAAGTAATGAAGGTGATAGAGTTTTAATTCCATTTGTTGGTAGCGGAAATGATTGTATAGCCTGTAAGGAATTAAAGAGAAATTATATAGGGATAGAGAATAAATTAAAATATGTAGAGATAGCCAGAAGGCGAATCAAGGCTATACCAGAATTATTATTTTACGAGGAGGAATGAATGAAAGCTAAAGAAGCGATAGAGTTTGTAAATCTTTATAGTGGGTGGGATTTGAATACTCGATATAAAAGAAAAGGAGTTATTGCATTGCTCAAGCGTGGCGAAAAGTTTGAGAGGATGTGGAGGGAGTTAGATGAGGAATATGGGCACATTGATTTAATGCCACTTGGGGTGAGTAAGCCTTTATCCCAGTGGATGGTAAACTTCGAGCAAAAACATTTCCCGGAATAAATAAAGGGGGTAATTATGGAAGTAAATAAAATAATATGTGGTGATTGTTTAGATGTTATGAAGGGGATACCTAACAAAAGTATAGACTTGATTGTAACAGACCCACCATATTTTTTACCAGCAACCCACTACCAAACAAGAAAACAATTTAGTAGAAATTTTAGTGATTTGGGAATATTGGAACATTTTTATAAAGACTTCTTTAAAGAATGCAATAGGATTACGAAAAAGGTTATTTATTGTTTTTGTGATGGGCAGAGTTACCCATTATTTTACTATCATTTATACCCTTTTTGTAAATCCATTAGACCTTTAATTTGGGATAAGAAAACAAGTATTAATGGCTATAGCTGGCGACATCAACACGAGCTTATTATTTTTGCAGAAATGCCTAATATAAAACCCATACCTTCTGGGGATGGAGATATATTAAAATATTCCGCTGTAAAGGTAGATAACAGAACCCACCCAGCAGAAAAACCGATAGATTTAATTTCTGCTTTAATAACAAAATCTTCTGATATAAATGATTTAATTCTCGACCCTTTTATGGGAAGTGGTACAACTATAAATGCTTGTATTAATTTAAATCGTAAATATATTGGTATTGAATTAAGTCCAGAATATTGCGAGATAGCCAGAAAGCGGATAAAGACTATACCAGAATCATTATTTTAAAGGAGGTAAATAATGGAAACTATAAGTGCAGGCGTAGAAATAGTTTATTTAGAAAAAGGAAAGAATAAAAAGTTAAAAGTAAAAAGATATCGAGCAAAAAGTGATTCACTTAATAGTGTTAAAGATTTGTTAAAAAAAGAGATAGATAATATTGCCGATAAATATAATTTTGATAATGTAGTATCTATCTCAATAAAATTTACTGGGTAAAATAAATATTTGACAACCCCCAACATAGTATGTTAAAATAACTATGTATGTTAAAAAGGAGTAAAAAATGTAATAAACCCCAATTAAGGCGGTGGTCACTATAAGCATTTTAACGAACATTATAGACGGCGTTAAAGCAATAGCAAATGGCAGTCTAACCCAGAATAAACTGCTGTATTTACCCAACTGGGATTACGGTAAGGAATATATCGACCCCAAAGATTACACCTATACAGAACTATTGAACAGCTATAAAAGCTGGATTTACGTTTGCAGTAGCAAGAATGCCGCAACGACCGCCAGTTTTGCCCTCCGACTCTACGTAGCCAAAACCTCTACAACCAC
>SDBT01013582.1_pt1 | contig 13046 bp, 9 predicted proteins | sample 2277101 | NCBI WGS metagenome assembly SDBT01 (sample SAMN10404973, study PRJNA504765) | marine sediment metagenome | isolation source: marine sediment core GS10_PC15, 103 cmbsf | place: Arctic Ocean: Southern Knipovich Ridge | collected 2010 | reverse complement strand
CTCAAATTCGTGTAGTTCTGAGAATTTCTTTACCATTCGAAATAGTTGCCCTGTATAAAATTCTCTGGCTGGGGCTGGTTGGGGTAGCTTACTCTGAGAACAGCCATTGATTACCAAAACTTTATGTAAACCTGTAATTAGCAGTAATAAATTGGAAAGTTGCAGAAATAAATTGGAAAATTTGCAATAATAAATTGGAAAAAATGTAATTTTGAGAAAGAAACTAGAAATTTTGAAAAATAAAATAAAAAATTTTGTTGATGATAATTTCTGAATCTTAAAGATCTAAAATCACTAATCACTCCCACTATTCGCCCTTATAAAACAAGTTAATCTAATATCCATATTAACAGAAGCATAAAAATTAGGTAAAATTAAAATGAGTAAATTAAAAGAAAAAATAATAGAGACTGATTTTGATGGAAACTTCTTGAAATGTCCTCATTGTAATTTTATAACTGGCAAGCGGTCTAAAGCAATTATACATTTTCTTAATGAGCACCGTAAATTTGACCAAAGATGTCCAATATGTGGTTATTATACTAAAAATATGGATGATGTTATGAGTCACCATTCGACTTACCATATGGACATATCTTTAAAAGATTTAATTGAATTAGAATTAAAGAAATTTATAACAATTAACAAAGAAAACTAATGTTAGTTCAACTGAAATATAACTATTATTTAATCAATTTATGTTTTAACATCCTTTTTTTTAAGCAATACTGAGCAACTTCCTCAGATGGATATCCATAAAGAATTCCAGACATTTTTTTTAGATATAAAGTAAATTAAATATTGGATTTACATTATCATAATCATGACTGAAAAAGATTTATTTATTCAATTTAGCAAAATTTTATCAGAATTACGCAAAGATTGCAAATTTAAGGATTGTTTATTCCCTGATAAATCAAATTGTTCCACAAAAATAGTTCAAGCTCATTCAATCCAAAGGAATAAAATTCTAAACAAAGTCGCTGAAAATGGCATTGTAATATCATATAATGCATTAAAAACATTTTTCACTGACAACCTTGAAGAAATTGGAATAAAATCAGCATCTACTTTTTACGGTTTTTGCAATTACCATGATAGTTCTCTATTTTCCTCTATAGAAAATTATAACTATACTCAAACAGACGAACAAAATTTTCTTCATGCTTACCGAGCATGTGCAAGAGAATATGCTTTGAAATATGAAGCATTTAATTTAAGTAAAAAACTAATTCCAAAACGCCCTGATTTATATGATTTTCTAATTGAGGTGCTAAAAGCAGATCATCAAGCATCATTAGATCTTGTAGCCATTTTAGATAAGTTTCACCTTGAATTACAGAAACCAGATAATTCTGGAGATTTTAACATTATTACTACTATTGTCTCAAGGTTTCCTTATGAATCATTAATTGCAGTCAATTCAATGTTTTATATATTATATGATTTTGAGGGAAACATCATCAATGATTTGAGTGATACTTCAACCACACCCTCTCCTACATTTCTTAGTGTTTTTCTTCAAAAGGGAGAGACATTCGTTCTTTTATCATGTTTTACTGATGAATTAGCTAAGTTTCAAAATATCTACTCTCAATTAGCAAATTTAAATCAAGAAAACTTAGAAAATTTTTATTCAAATTTGATAGTTACTCATTGTGAAAATTTTTTCTTATCTCCAAATAAGTGGAATAATCAAACACTAGTCAAACAAAAGGAATTTGTTCAAATATTTAAGCAAACTATGTTTAATCAAAATGATAAGGATTATTTATCTAATAATCCTCCATTAAATCTTTTTGAAATATGTAAATAAATAATTTGCAATATTATATTGAAAGAAATTGATGGAAGATGGACTATAATAGATATTTATTTAGCTAAAAATTTATTTCTTAATTATAAGATAGAACCTTGATTTGTACTCCCATGATATCTCTATGTATTAAATATTCAGGTCTCAAGTTTAATTACATTTTTGAAACAGATGATTTCGTTTTTATCCCGATAAAAGGATTAGAAGATTCAGAGAAGGATAGGTTAGAGCTTGAAGAAATATTTTCCTGCGAATACGATAAGAGTTCAGATTTCTATGTGCTGTTAAAAGAACCAGATGAGCATAATTTTACTTTAAAAGAATTTTCTGAAAAAAAACTTTATCAGTTCAAGTTATTAGAATCGTTACTTAATCTTTTATTTTCTAATTATCTGAAAAGAGACTGCATTTTTGTATTAGAAAAGAAAGATTCAGTGTTTAAAGTAAGAAAATTATTTAAAAACTTATCTGAAGAAACGATGAGTGATAATAAACCGCTTTTATGGAAAGATAAAATCGTTATTAAATATTTACAAGAGATTATAAATATTTCCTTTAATAAACTTAAGGATATTACTCAAAAAGAAGATTTCGCTCTAAGATATTCTTTTTGCGTTGATATGTATCTACGAGGTAAGTTTGAAAAAAAACGTCTACGCTTTATTTCAGATTTATGGATAAGTCTGGAAATTCTCTCTACAATTACAATATTTTATATTCTACATTCTCACGATTCATTCAAAGTAGATGATAATTTTGAAAGTTTAAAAAAATTAGTGAAGAATTACGCCTCTAAGATACCTATAGGAGATATCGATTGTTGGATAAAAATGAAAGACAATTTTCCCGAAAATATGAAGAATAAGATTAATAGCTTTCTTCCAATTTTTCAAAAATGTGTAAAGGTAGCAGAAGAATATCTTGATATAAATGATCTAAAGGTAAAATTAAATAAAGAAGCAGACTACGAAGATTCTACGAAATACCAAGAGTATTTGACCAAAATAAAAGACTTTAAAGACTATCAGGACGGGATCACCATCAAAAATACCCTTGGTAATTTTTATGATTATCGCAATAGGCTTTTTCATGGTGGAAAAATAAGCGATAAATGGTCTATTAAATCTGATAGGTATGAAGCTAATTTTATAAAATTATTGGAACAACTTCTTTTTAAAGTCTTGGATCTAAATGTGATAATCTTCTATCAAATGGGATATCCTCACCAGAGAATCTTTGGATTTCCAAATAAAGATGGTAATTTGAACAATCTTTGGAACAAGACTCGTGTATATATTCACAAAAATCACATTTTACCACTCAAAGAAGATTTTAAAATACACTTCAACGATTCTGAAATTGCTCGAAAAAATTACTTAGATAAAACGCACCAACTCGATCCTTTGAGAAATCAATTAAATTCTTCTTTGGATAAAGTCTTAATATTCCTCGAAGAGATTCATCCAGTACAATTGACTTTTGATAAAAATAGGTATAATCATTCATTAAATTATCAAAATATTAAGGATCAGACTTTAAATTTTACATTTGGTTATGATTCAGGAATTCTAAACGATATCTATAGCAAAAAACAAGTATTTATAAAAAATCTAGACATTACAGACATCTGTACCAAATTTGGTGGCATGTTTGATGATGACGATATAAGATTTGGGAGCGGTTATGTTGTACCTTTTCTTATTAACCCCCCGTACATATCTTTTGAGTTTAAATCAATGTAAAACTTATTATTTTATTAATTTTAATTTACTTAATCTTTCTTTCAAACAATATTCTGCTACTTCTTTAAATGAATATCCAAATAAAATTCCTGCTAAATCAGCAAATTCGTCAAGTAAACCATTATGCTTATTTGCATAATTCATAGCAACATTGAATAGATTTTTAAGGCGTGAGATGAATACCAATCCTGAAAAAACAGATTCTTGTGAATCGGGTTCAAAATAAATATGACCTGTAAAGAAGAAATTTTCCAACTCTTTCATAAGTTGTGCGACTTTCTCCTTATTTTCACCTTCAAGCTCAATGCTCGTTAAAGGTTTTTCAAATTTAAATGTTCTTATTATCTGTTCTTTAATCTCAAATTCGCTAAGTATATCGGGATAATTCGCAAGAACTTTTTCCAATTTCTTAATTCTTTCTTCGTTAATAATAACCATTGTTTTCCACACCAAAACCATTTTCTTAAGTTAAGCTCTATAACTATATAAAATCTTTCATTAACTCGCCATCTTCATATGGTTTCTTATTAGTTAAATATGTTCTTAGTTTAATTTTATACGAATGAACTATGCTTCTATTAATAATTAAAAATATAAATATGATATTAAATAATAACTCAATATTGAAATTCAATCCTTACAATTATAAAATAATCGGAGAGAAGAAATGGAACGAGGTGCATTGATTTTTGAAAAACTCAAATTTTTCATGGAAGAAGGAAAATTGTTAGTATCTTCCAAAAGCAATTTATTTTGGATAGAAAGGATAATTGATTTTATTGATAGTGAATTCCCAAAAAATAAGAAATTTCAACAAATGATCACAAAATTGGAAAAGTTGATCAAAGAAAAAAGTTATATTTATCAGGCTACAACTAATTTTAAAGAAAATGTGATAAGTATCCTTGTAGATTTGGGAACAGCTTATAATCTTGATCAAACAGTAGATTTTTATATTAATCTCCATCCAAAAGTAAAAGAGCATAGCCTAATTCTTTTTAAAAATGGGCACTATACTCAAGCAATTTTTGAATCTGTAAAGGCATTAAATAATTATGTCAAAGAAAAGGCTCAAATATTAGATAAAGATTTAAGCGATGCCATGGCAAAAGCATTTAATGAGAATAATCCTGTTATTAAATTAAATGATTTAATTACAAGATCAGATAAAGACGAACAAGAAGGCTTTAAATTTTTATATATGGGGGCAATGAAAGGCATACGAAACCCAAAAGCTCATGAAAATATAATGCAGAAAGATAAGAATAGAACATTAGAATATCTCGCTTTTATAAGTTTACTATTTCGAAGAGCTGAAGAAGGTGAAATAAAGAATGAAAAGCTGGAGTGATCATGAACTATTCAAATTTAAGAAAATCGATTGATCAGAAAACGATAAAGTTAATCGAAGATGAAAACTGGGATGAATTATTACGAATATTAAAAGCATGTCCTGAGCAGATTTTTTTTTTTAGTATAATTCTCGAAGAGAAGCTTAAAGTTTCAAAGGAATTAAATAAATTCCCAGTACTTAAAATAAAATATGGACATAAATCCCAAGATGATCCTGACGCTCCATTTGTGCATTACAGGTTTACAAAAATATTTAACCTAATTTTTGAAATGTTGAATTATAAAATTAATTTTCTTACTAAAGACTTTAAAAATCAATTATGTAAACTATTATATCCTAAGATTACTGAATTTTTAAAAGAGAAACGAAACAGAATATCTTCAATTGAAATATTTACTAACAATTTATTTGATGAAATTCAGAAAAACTATTATGATGATCTCATAAACCACTATTTTTTATTAGAATATTTGATTAAAGAAAAACCAGAATTTCTAATTGGTTTTTTTCCGAAGTTAGTCTCAAAAGGATTATATCGACTAGGATATGACTTGATTATTAAGTTTAACGAATTAATAAAAAATTATGATTCAGAGACGAAACAAATATTAATGAATATCATACTTTATGAAAAACAGTATTACTCTCTAAGAGAATTATTGGAAAAAGAAAATGGAGCGCTTATAGAAATAATGGAGCTTAAACGAAAGAAACTGAAGAAGGAATTCTATAACAGATTTATCAATCATACAAGAGAAACAATTGAAAATGAAATTTTTGAAAGAGATCCAACTGATACTTTTAGATATACTTTTGATATGTATTCTGAAGAGGAACTTACAAACATTATAAATAAAATTATAGAACTTGAGATTACTTATTCCTATACAGAAAATCGATTATTTGGTCCTCCTTGGGTTCATTTTTTATTACTAATTATAGCATGGGCAAAAAAAAGTTATTTATTTGACGATTATTTAGAAGATCTGGTAAGACTGAAACATTTACAAGTTGTTAGTACCTATTTTAAGCAATATCCTGAGAAGATCACCAAGCACAAAAATTTTCTATTAGAAAAATTAGAGTATGGCATTTTAGATTTATTACAATTCCATTATGATGATTTTAAATTCAAAGATCCAACGAGTATATATAGAGAATTATTATTAAAAGGTTTATCCGGGGGCACTCTTACATCAATATTTTTTAAGAAACAACCTGAATTAATTGATCAATTTAAAGAGATAATTAAAGAATATATTTATATTAAATTAAAAGAAGTATTATTCGAACCTGGGTTAATTTCTAGAATAGATGGTCTTTTAAGGATTTATTATCGAGCTTATAAAGAATATAATCATAAACTTAATATTGATCTTGGTTTATTAAAGGAGACCTATGAATATTACGCTTCTAAATCCATTTTTAAAGAAGAAGGTTTTTATATTCATGATCTCACACTTGCTAAAAACTTCAATCAATTAGAAGAGAAATTGAGAGAAGACATTATTAAGCAGCTAATTGAATCTAAGAATCTTACATCAATTGAATTTTTGCTCAATTATGGTTATGAGCATATGGAAAGTTATTTAAGTTTAATATTAACATTTGAACCTAAACATGATTTACAGTCAGATCATTTTATAAGAATTTTAGAAAATATTATAAGAAAGAGTGGCATTAATACGGAGATACAAGACAAAGTTATAGAGCGACTAGAGGATCAAATTTTAGTATATAAGACTGCGGAAATTTATTCATTCTTAGGAGACTTTAAGAAGTCAGAGCAAGTATTAGAACAAATGCTAGAGAATGAAGTAATTATATCCTATTCTATAAATTCTTTTATTGATTACCAATTGGTTCAAATAGAATCTAATATTAAAAATTCTTCTCAATTCAATACATCTGAAAGAATAGAGGAATTGGTTAAAATAGAGAATGATTTCAATGCATTCAATACAAATCAAAGCTTAACACCGAATTTTAAGTTTAAATTTAATAGTTATAAAGCTCGAATCAATCTGTATGACGGTTTCTCTAATCTTACAGAGAAATTTTACCTTAAGAGTAAAAGATCATTTGTAGTTGCATCTGGAATCTATAACGAGTTGAGAGAGACAAAGATTAAACCAGATAACATAAAAATTTTTAATGTGTTATATCAAGTCTCAGAGTTCTTCGCTTCTAATATAATGGAGCTACCAATATTGAAAAGTTCCGAAGAACTCAATAGCTTTGTATATAGAAAACTAATTAATCCTTTATTAGAGCAGCAAGAAATTAATCTCCAAATGATTAGATTTTTGGAGAATCTTAAATTGTTAAAATTTGGAACAAATTTGAAATTAAATTCCCAATTATTATGTGAAATTCCAACTAAGTTTTGTCCTATCCCTCCAAAAATCATTAAAATGCGTTTATTAAATTATAATAACGAAACTTTAATTGAGTGGGATAGAACAAGTAAGAGGGAACAAAATGAAGCTATTAAATTAAATAATGATTTACAACAATACTTTTTTATATTAGAATTTGAAGAAAGGGGAAAATATTTCGATTTTGATATTTCATTTAATATTAAATCAAATGTAGATATTCGGTGTGAGGGTAAAAGAAAGCACGCGGGAAGGATTTGTTATGAATTATTGATAAGCTCAATATCTTTTAAAGGAGAGCAAAATCTAGAACTACTCTTTACTGAAAAGGACATATGTGGTTATAATTTATCATCTTCTTTTGTAATCGCACATTATACTATTCATAAAATTGAGGATGATATTATTAACGAAATTAATTCTAAAATAAAAAAATATAAGGACGAAATTTATAATCCAATTCGTTTCAAAATCTTTTTAGAGCAGTTCAAAGATCCTGAAATTAGATTTAATTTCTTAAAGAATATATTGTATCGCGTTAAAGATTACTATTATACTTTTGATAATATGACGCAAGACTTAGTCAATCAGATAAAAACACTACCCTTTAGAGATAATGATAAAATAATTTTTATAATCTTGAATGAATTAAATACAAAAAGTCAAATGTTTTGGACTTATTTTGTAAAACATTATTTAGATTTTAAATCCCAGAAACTTGAAATCAAAAAATCAAATCAAATTCCAAAATTCCTTTCATCATATACGGGGGAACATAAAGTATTCTTGATTTTTCTTGAAGATGTTATTGGCACAGGCAGACAATTTATTAAATTTTATAAGAATGATTTTCATAATCAGTATGAAAAATATAATATCCAAAAAAACTCAAATTTTAAATTTTATTTAGTTGCCGGTATAGGCTCTGAACAATCATTTAAGTTTATATCCAAAAATTCGATACTTTCAGAGAGTCATATAAGATATTCAAGAGTCATAAGAGAAAAAGAGAAAGCATTTAATAAAGAAAACTGGGATAACGAGGATGAAATGGAAGAAGTAAAAGAATTTCTTAAGAAAATACATCCAAAGACATGGGGAGGTTATAAGAAGGAAGACGCAGATGAAGGATTGGAATATTTGGTAGTATTAGAATGGAATACTCCAAACAATACAATAGGTTGCTTATATAAGAAAAATGATAAATGGAATCCGCTTTTTCTCCGTACATAAGATGTACTGCTAATGATTGCAGTTTATTAAAGAGTAAACGCGTAAGTTCTAATCGTTATTTTCTTCATAATAGGCTGTAAAAAGTTGAGTTTCCTGAGGATATAGAGGATATACAAAAAGCTATAATGATTCGCCATGACATCGTTCACAAGAATGGTAAAACAAAGGAATGTATAGAAATCAGGATAGAAAAAGAAGATATTGAATGAACTCTTGAAAAAATAAAAGAATTTATAAAATTCATTGATGACCAGATTACTTAATTGAAAAATAATCAGGTTATTTATCCTATCAAATTGATTTTGTATCAAAAGAAAAAATCAATAATTATTTACTTTTATTAATGAAAAAAAATGTATTTATATTGAAAGTAAAGAAGACAAAAATATTACAGGAGTTTAATTATTTACGATGTTTAAATTAGAAAAAGTAGAAGTTAAGAATTTTTTAAGTTATAAGGATACTAATATTTCAGATTTAAAGAATTATAATGTCCTTATTGGTAAAAATAATTCAGGAAAGTCAAATTTATTTAAATTATTTAAACTAATTAGCAGAAATATAACTTTTGAAAATAGTTATTTGTTTAATAATGATGATGATTTAGATGCTTCAATTTCATTGACTTTTAAACTTTCAGATGATTTAAGGCGAGAGATATTTGAATCTCTATATAAAGCTAATTTATTAAAAAATATATTTCAAAAAAACGAACAAAAAAATGAATATCTTCCTGTCAATATTTGGAATCAAATCACTAGTGCAGTAGATTGGCTATTAACAAAGAATTTCTTGAATGGTCTCATTCTAACAATTAAATATTCAATAATTTTTAAATGGTTATATATTGAAAGTATAAGAGGGATTCATAAATCTCTTGATAAATCAATCCACTTGTTGAGTACAGCTCAAGAAGGTAATAACGCTCTAGTTCATTTCATTACCAATGAAATTCAAGTTAACTCTAACAATTTTTTGTTATTTTTTGGACAACAACTGAGTACTAAGAAGTATGGATATCCTGGAGGAAATATTCCTGCTGCATTAAGTTCCTTAGCCAAAAGTGATATGTTTAAGGATTCCCTGTTAATTAGAATTTTATTAACCAAGTTGGATGATTATTTTAAGGATCTATTCGTATATATCCCGGCATATCGTAGCTTTCTGAAGATCCATCCAACAAAAGAGGCGGAAAGTAGAAAACTAGAAGAGAATGGCGAAAACTTTATTCAATTTATTTTTAAACAAGAAAATAGTCCAGAAGGTAAAATTTGGATGGAAGGGTTAAATAATGATTTGAAAATTTTTTTTCCGAATTTAAGAACCTTTTCTCAAGAATTTGGAAATGATCAAACTGAAGTATATTTTTTTGAAAATAATCTTGATATGAAAGTTAATAAAGACTTCATGGGTTCAGCTTTGCTTCATATTGCATTTATATTATCTCAACTTAAAGAAGTGGAAGAGAATAAAATTATTCTAATCGAAGAGCCAGAACTATTCATTTTTCCAGGCCTTCAAAAAGATTTAAGAAAAATATTTCTGGAAAAATGCAAGAAATTCCAGATATTCATCACGACACATTCAAGAGAATTTATCTCTGAGAATGAAAACCTGAGTTCAATATATTCAATTAAAAAAGAAGGAAATCAATCAGAAGTTTATAAAATCCCAAAAGAAAAAATTCTTGATGTTTATGAAGATCTAGACTTAAACATTGATGAATATGAGAAACAGAGAGATCTTATCTATAACGAAGCGTTTTGGGATGCGTTTATTAAAAAGGCTATTCAGGCCAATAGAGTAGAAAATAAACTTTGGGATTTTAAACAAATATTTGAAATGTGGAAAGTTCCTACAGACCTAAAAGAGGATAAACAGATTGATTTCTGCGAAAATGTAGCAAGCTTCGCAAATAATGAGGGTGGCGTTTTAATTGTTGGAATTACAGATACTCCTCCTCGAAAAATAGTTGGAGTTGAGAATATAGAATCTAGAATTGAAGATTGTCATGAAAAAATCTTACGATGGACAAATTCTAAGAATGATTTTTTTTATATTCAACCAGTTCATATAAAAAATGAAAATGATGAATTAAAAGACTGTTTCGTAATATTAATAGCACAAACTAAAAAAGTAATAAGTGTGAGACATAAAAGTGGACTCTGGGCATACAAAAGACGATTACAAACGGGGAAAAAAGGTTTCGGTTTAAAGGAACTAGAAGATCTAAAGAAAAGTGTCTTATACGATAATTATAACTTTTTAAGTTATTTAAAAACATATAGTGATTTTATAGAGTAAATGAAGAGAACTTTTAAATGTTAGACCTTAGAGATAATGTGAAATAAGAAATCTTAGCGCTAACTAGTGATAACTTAAATATTGGTTAAGTTCCTAATAATGTTAAATAGAATAAAAGAACAACAAACTGCGTAATTATACCAAGAAGTATTTGCGACCGTAAAAAAAGATTGGTTGAACCCTGGCGTGTCGGGTTTTTTCTTTAAGTTGTGCTTTTTCTGTCCTGTGATCTTAGTTTGATAAGTCATAGTTTAATTTTCTCCCTCGTTGGTTGCTTTTATCTTAGTAGGATTAATTTCTTGAACTTGTCGAAGTTCGTAGTTCCAAGAACATTTGCTTTTGTTCTGGAAATGACAAAAATAGCACGTTCGAGGTTGATCGGGTTCAACTTTACAATGAAGGCACTCAACAACTCTAAATTTTGAAAGCGTTTCTAAGGATTGATGTCTTGACATCTGGTTGAGGTAGGCAATAAGGGAATAATAGGCAAATATGCCTTTCTTATCATATACGACTAAGCATTTTGAGTCTATAATAGGCGAAATTACTTCTCGATACTTTTTTCCTAAGATGACAATAATCGTGTTGTAGGCTTTGTGTAGTTCCACGAGTCGATAAAGGCACTTGTCTTGCACTCTTTTGATGTCGGCTTTAGTGCAGATTTTATAGTCGTATGGATCGACCAAATCGTCTAGAGTAAGCAGTCCGTATTTACCCGATAATATCCTTTGCTCAAATCCGTGTAGTTCTGAGAATTTCCTTACCATTCGAAATAGTTGTCCTGTATAAAAATCTCTGGCTGGGGCTGGTTGGGGTAGCTTGCTCTGAGAACAGCCATTGATTACCAAGACTTTGTGTAAACCCTCCATAATATAATTAAAATGGATGATTTTAGTATTAAATCTCGTCAGTTCGATAATTTTCTAATTTGTGTAAAAGATATAGAAATACTCTCAAGAATAGAAAAATTTAAAGCCTTGAAGAACCAGATTTTGGGCTGATAATACGCGATTGGAAGATAAAAAATTTCACAAGCTCACTGTGGGGGTAGATATATTTACAAAAAAAGTAGGATTATTAAATTAAAAAAAAAAGAAAATTAAGCAAAGAAAAGGTCATAGAAGCTTTATTTTTATTACGTTATAGGCTTTTTCTAAATCTTGAACCGTCAAGCCCGACAACGTGCTTGAGTCAAAATCTTCCTCTTCTCCTAATATGTCTTTATACATCTCCAGTTGTCCCTCGATGTACAGTCGCATGATTTTTTTGGCTTCGGCTATTTTCATTTTATTTTTTCCCTCCTGACGATTGTGGGTTAAAAAAGTAATCAATCCTTGAAGGTTTTTGAGGCCGATCAGGGTTAATGTCTGTGGAAAAGTGAACAGTGTAAATCTTTTTGTGAGAGGCGTATAAGAGTTTGACGGTTTCGAGGTTGTAGATGTTCTGTATCTCGGCGTATTGTTTTTTTCTGCGAAGTAATTTGAAGATGGGGATCGGTTCGACCTTACTAAAAGGAGCGTAATAGACCTTTCCAAAATTTGTAGGGAATTTGAATATAAACAAAGATAACTACTTTATTAAACCATAACAAATGCTTGAGTCATCCGTATTGAAAAATTTAAAAATCATTATTGTATGATTTAGTTATAGGTGTTCTGTATTTTAGACACATCACATTAATTTTTCTAAGAAAAAAGATAATGGTTGAAATTATTCATATTTCTGACTTACATTATGGTAGCGAGTTTGTACCTGAATATATGGAAAATGTTATAAGTTATATTAGAGACTATAAACCGGATGTTGTGGTTTGTACTGGGGATTTAATTCATAAAGGAAGAATAACTCAATTTCACGCGATTCTTCCTTATATTCAGAGAATAAGGAATATCACTAAATTCTTAGTCGTGCCAGGGAACCACGATGCGAAAAATTCAGGTCTAATTTACTTCGAGAAATTAATTGGACCTCGTCGCTTCAGATATATTAATGATGAATTAGACACTATAATTGTTGGAGTCTGCTCTGCGAGGGACGATATGAGCGAAGGAATGATCGGAGATGAACAGCTCGATTTTTGTGGTCGTAGCTTCAACAAAAACCTCGAAAATAGAATAATGGCACTTCATCATCACTTAATCCCAGTTCCTCTTTCAGGACAAAAATTCACAACCGTAAGAGACGCAGGAGAAATTCTCGAATTTACTCAACTTTTTGAA
>SDBT01013581.1_pt1 | contig 13047 bp, 4 predicted proteins | sample 2277101 | NCBI WGS metagenome assembly SDBT01 (sample SAMN10404973, study PRJNA504765) | marine sediment metagenome | isolation source: marine sediment core GS10_PC15, 103 cmbsf | place: Arctic Ocean: Southern Knipovich Ridge | collected 2010 | reverse complement strand
TCTCAAGTCATGCCACAGCCTATGGGAGCAATGCCTATAGAACAACCCATGGGAGCAATGCCCATGGAACAGCCAGAACAGCAAATAGAAGGACAATCAGGTCGTTTCCCCGTAGAGAATGAAGGAGATTTTATCTCCAAATTTGCCGACGACTTATTGGTGTACAACAATCGCCCTGGTACACAAGAATACGAGAGGGCTCGAATGGCGGCTGAAGAGATTCGGGACGCAGTAAGCCCTGGATTCGAGGAAGAAGCCAATAGTATTCTCGAATCTGTGATGCAGTTAGATGTTACACAGAGGGATCAGGCTTCGAATTACCTAATGAAGTTGTACGAGGTGCTGATACCTCCAATGCTTAAAGGTGATCAAACAGAATCACAGATGGAGCCAGTTATGAGCGAAAAAAAGCAAGACGCAGTCGAAGGCATCGTAAGATTCAGCCTGACGGATAGCGTCCTGAACAATAAGCCGGATATGACAAAAATAGCTGCTGATCAGTTCGGTCAGCAGTATATGCTTTATGGTCCCACAGAAAAACGTATCTGTCCTAAACTCCGTGGGAAAAACCTTAGTGTTGGTGATGTAGTCTCAGAATACACTTGCCGCCATCACTGCATAGATGGTCTGGTCATAGATGACAACAAGACCATTTGTGGTGAAGCTTTGTGGCGTGCAAATGCCATGGATAAGTACTCGCGTGAATATGTAAACGAAGACGGAGATATCGTAGGGGGCTATATCAATAAGCGGTTTGAGGTGAATCGCAATGTTCAAGAAGAAAACAAGATGAGACTCAAACCTGGAGAGACTCGTAAACCCCGCCCGGCTGCTTGGGGCAATACAGAGTCTCGTCTACAGGATATGAGATCAAAGGAGGGACAAGCCCGTGACTATCGTCCTGAAACTAATACCGGCGATCCTTTTGACTGGTGCCATGACGTTGACCAAAATAATGTTGGGGTAAGCCAAGCAGAACGAGATCGACGAGAAGAAGCTGCTGGTCATAAACTGGTTCAGTATACCAACCGTGACCAAGCTGAGAATAACCCTGTTAAAACAGCAGCACAATACGAACATCGTACTCCTCCTCGACCAGGATCACACGAAGAATGGCGCGAACAAGCCACTATTAACAGAATGAAAACCGACAAATGCAAAGATTGTGGCGTTTGGCCATGCAGATGCGATTCTGGAGACGTGGGCGATCCCAAAAAGAAGAAAGGCTTCAATCTGAAGCAGTTCAAAACAGCACAGTCTCCTGTGAATTACAAGCCAATGGACACCCATCAGACTGCCATAAATAAAACGTCGCCTCGCGCGATAGATCTTGGAGTCAGCCAGCCTCCCAATGTTGAGCCTTCTCAGGGACTGGATTCCGGAAAGCCCATGATTGAACCAGAATCTTTTGAGGATATTTTGTTTGCTATTGGTGAAATCCAAAATGAAGACGATGTTCAAAAAATATCACATCAAGCTGATCGGGTCATTCAGATTCCAAGACAGTGGGAGATATTCCATAAACATCTAGCAAAACGCATGAGTGAGTTAGGAATAGTTAGTCATGAGCCAGGACCACAGCCAGAACCTATGCCTGCTCCTATGCCTGCTCCTGCTATGGTTGGTTTCAATCTCAAGCGACATAAAAAAGAGGCTGAGTGCCCAGTACCTCATACAACGGCTCTGCCTGATCACGACTATTTCCGTCAAAACAAACCTCAAGATGGTCATGATCCAGACGTGAAACCTAAAAAAAAAACGTAGATAGTTTCAATCTGTCTACCAGAAAATCTGCACAAGTAATCCATATTCATTTAAAAGGGCATGACATTGGACTGCATTCTCAGTTCCTGCACGAGGACTTTAAGGGGGATGCCGAAGCTCTCGGAGACTTCCTAGACAACTTGCACGATGACGAATGTAGTATAATTGCACTGCATGGAAAAGATCTGCTGAAGCTAAGACATCTAAAAGCCAAAGCAGACCATGATGTAGCAACTACTGCTAAAGACCTCGCGATGGAGTAAAGGAAGGATATTTAAATGTCGAACATATTATTACCTGGCGATCCGGACTTTGACAAGCCGATTGTAATGGGTGATGCATACAGAGCAGATCCTACTAAGGATCTCTATAACCAAGTTTTGCCCCCAGGCATAAAAAGAGCAGCCCTGGAGCAACAGAGAGTCGAAAATCCTGACACATTTCACTACGCTGCTACTCAAGTAGCCTATGCACCTGACGCCTGGATGAAAAGCGCTCAAACATCAGGTGTAGACAACATGATGGCTCAGCCCATGTGGTTTTCGCCTCTTCACACTCCACAAAACTGGCAGATTGCATCCAAGCGAAGAGAGGTCTATCAATGGAATCGTTTCTGGTACGAGAACGAACCCAAAGTAGCCGCAGCAATCGACTTCTATGCTCGATTCCCCATGAATGGGTTCAAGCTCGAATGTCCCGATAGAAAAATACTGTCATTTTTCGAACATCATGTAGTCCATAAGCTTAAACTAAATGAACGATTCAAAGAAATCTCTTCAGAGTATTACATGCTCGGAGACGTATTCGTTCATACAGATATCGAATGTTCAATTTGCGGCGGGACGGCGATCGATCCAGGCACCAAAGAAGAATGTGATCATCCAGGCGGTAAATTCAGTCGAGTCTTCGTAATGAATCCCGACTGGATAGAAGTACAGCGCTCTCCGCTAACCGACGAACCTCTTATTGTTATGATTCCTGATGAAGAGCTTCAGCAGATCGTTCACAAAAGACAACCGAAGGCTATCTATGATCGTATACCTGAGCATCTGAAGCCGCTCATTATGGCTAAAGCTCCGATCCCACTATCCAATAGAACTATTTCTCATATGCGTCACATGCCAGTGCCTTACGGAACTTATGGTACCTCTATCATTCGAAGACTGTTTACTACCCTGGCATACAAAACCAAGATCATGACCGCCAACTGGATTGTCGCGGAAAGATTAATTCTTCCCGTTCGAGTAGTGAAAATTGGTAGTGATGACAGACCGGCGACCACTACAGACATTGCCGATGTCCAATCACAGCTCGCTTCAACGGCTAATGATCCTAACCTGACAATTGTAACGCACCATAACTTTGACTACGAATGGTATGGTACGTCAGGAAAAGTTCTTCAAATTACACAAGAAATGGAACACATTGATAAAGAACTTTTGGACGGTTTAATGCTTAATCAAGCCCTTTTAAACGGTGAAGCTCCCGGTTATATGTGCCATGATGAAGAAACGGAAGTTTTGACAGATGATGGATTCAAAAAGTACAAAAATGTATATACAAAAACCCAAATAGCTTGTTACGACGTATATACAAATCGAATTAATTACGAGGTTCCACTAGATCGCTACGAATATGACTATGATGGAGACATGATCCATTTTGAAAATAAAAGAATGGATATCAAAGTTACCCCAAATCATAGGATGCTCATCAGCAAAAACAAAGAAGACTGGAGTGTTGTTGACGCAGAAAAAGTTAAATCAAGCACTTATTTCAGGGGCATCCCCGGCAGTTTTGAATCATCAATACAATATCCAGTAATGAATATAGATGACGAACTCATGGTAGAGATTGGTGACAATTTACTGGAATTGGGCAATTTTGTTAAATTAGTTGGATACTATTTAAGCGAAGGCACAATAAGTAATACAAAAAGTTCTCATAGTTTAAGAGTATATCAATCAAAGAAGAAGCAGTTAAGCTATGCTAATATAACAAAAACTTTTGAAGATCTAGAATATAACACTCATACCTATAATTACCGAAATGATGAATATCAATTTGTAATTTCATCAAAAGAATTAGTAGAATTCATGTTGAAACATTTTGGACATGGAGCAAGCTCCAAATCTATCCCTGGCTGGATAAAAAATCTTCCCGCAAAATATTTAGAAATGCTCATCAAATCTATGTGCGAAGGAGATGGACACAAAAGAAACACTAAAATCCCGAGTTGGCTGTATACTTCGGTATCCGAAGAAATGATTGACGGGTTACAAGAAATAGCTTTTAAATGTGGATATTCTACACGTAAGTATAAGGAAAAATCACAAGGTTGGGGCACATTAGATTTGTTTAGACTACATCTAAGTAAAGGCGAAGGATCTAATGGCTCCTATCCTCTCGTCAAAAAACAACATATAAACAAAGTTCCTTACAAGGGCAAAGTATGGTGTTTTACAACTTCTACCGGATTTTTTGTAACTCGCAGAAATGGTAAAATCGGAATTCATGGCAATAGTGCTCAGGTGGGCGTGGAAACTCTTATTCGTCGTATCGAAGCATGGCGAACTACTTTATCTGATTGGTGCGAAGAAAATATATTCAAGCCAATCGCTGAAATGCAAGGATTCGTTGATGCAGAGAAAAGTGAAGAAGTCGGTGAAACGGTCTTCCTGTATCCAACTATTAAATGGAACGATCTTGAACTCAAAGACAACACGCAATTCTACCAGATGCTCATGCAGCTGCATGACAAGCAAGTGATCTCCAGCCAGACTCTGTTGGATGAGATGGGTCTTAACTATGATCAAGAAGTAAAGCGCATGAGACATGAACAAGCCCAGCTGGGTCCAGCAGGAGCTGCTCTTGGTCAGCAAGGTGGCGATATGGGTGGCATGATGGGTGGCGGTGGCGGTGGCGGTGGCGGTGGAATGCCAGGTGGAGCTGCCGGCCCAGAGCAAGGCGGTATGGGAGGAGGCGTGGATATGGGAGGCGGCATGGGAGGCGGTATGGGTGGCGGCATGGACATGGGTGGTGGCATGGGTGGCGGCATGGGTGGTGGCATGGCTGGTTCCACCGGCAAGATTACCAAAAAGGGCAAGGGAGGTAGTGATCAAGAGGAAGAAATGATTCCCACAATGCCTATTAAGCTAACAAAAATTGAACAATCCATGGCAGGAATGTTAGAGGAACTCGCCAATAACATGGGATTCGACCCTGGACAATTCAAAATGCAGTTCCCGGTAGAAAATCCCAAAGGAGGCAAATCATTTTCCATGGATTTCGCCTTGCCCAGTCTAAAAATTGACATAGAAGCAGATGGAGAAGTGTGGCATAGCAGCCAAGAGCAGACAAATGACGACTCCGAGAGGGATTATTTGTTAGCGCAGAGGGGCTGGACCATACTTAGATTCGATGACAAATCCATTGAGGACTCTCCACAGGAAGTTCAAGCTACTATTGACTCGTATATTCGAAAAACTATGGAAGCTGGTGCTACTAAACAAGCCTCTCAAAACGGCAAAAACACTTTTGGGGCTACCACTTACTTCGTAGGAATAGACAGACAATTGAAGAATTTCAAGAGCGATGGGACCAAATATTACAAGTATCTGAATCGTGTATATCCGTCACGTACTCACATCCATGAAAGTCAGAGGTTTAACTCATGATTATCATAGAAGCAACACGAAAACGAATAAAAGATCGTGGGATCAAGTGGGAAGAAACCTACCATGAGAGGTCCAAAAGTGCCAAAAAGCACTTCGAGAAGATTATGCCAGGATCGTATTTTCGGTGGGAAGGCTTCGACAGCACTACTGGGCACCCATATTACATTGTAGTAGGTCCAGCAATTTCAGAACGATACGGCAAAATGTTTTTCGCAGGCATCAAGAAGATGCCCAAAGATCCCAAGAAAAAAGCATACTCACCGTCTGGCAAGTACTTTCCAGCTCTCAGAACTGCGCTGAGTCATGCTGCTGAATTGTGGGGTATTAGATTTCCGCAAAATGCAGGATCGTACGTAAAAAATGATCTGGCAAGCATTGAAATTCCAAGGCATATGAAAGGCATGGTACAGCCATAAATGCTTATAGAGGAACAAAAAGCGAAAGAGTTTCTCTTCAAAGAGGCTGAAGAGAAGAAAGAGTATCGCACTAAGATTGCCATTCATGAGGTTCTCTTCTCTGAAAGGGAAAAGATTGAGAAGGGTTTAGAGGAAGACGAGAACAGCGAAGACCTCCTTGAAAAGGAGGCAATGGCGTCAATGGGTGGGTCCAACCTCAAGAATTCAGGCGCGAATACTAGGCAGAACAATCAACACCGTCCATCGCATTACAAAGAGCATGTTAGTCGCATGGGAACTGGAGGTGCCGTTAGTAAAACGGACTATGTCGAGAAGGCTGAGATATTTAAAATGAGTGAAATAAATAGAGCTACTCGAAGCATGCTTGAATACGCCATTGGGGATCGTCTTCCTTCTCACAAGGACCGCAATGGATATACTTTGGACCTTGACTCTTTGGATGCATCTGTAGACGCCTTGACAAAAAAAAGGTTTGCAGACAACAATATAGATTCCAGGAACCCAGAACATCAAGAAAGTTCTATGCGTTATTTAAGGCACTATGCTGCCATGCTTGGGCGCATGGCTGGATGGTGGAACAAGAACTATCCACAATTCCCAACGAAAGTTGCACCGGAAGTTGTGAAAGCGGCTCCTGATAATCTAACAGAATTTGAACTTCGACTCATATTGCAACATATGGTTCCTCTCGGCGCTGCGGAGGAAATAGAAGGACAAATTACGCCTGACCCCAATCAGCCTAATCTCAGTCAAGTTCCAGTCGAGTCTCCAGTTTCGCCTGTTCCGACACAGACGATGCAAGAACCGATACCAAGACAGAGACCCAAACCCATGTCTGATCCCATGGCGGTCCCGATTAATGATCCTTCGGCTCGATACATACAAAAAAGAGATACCAAAAAACGCAGATTAGTGCGACAACAGGCTGGATTGGGAACAATAGAGGAAAGATTGCAGAAATCAGCCAATAAACTGGATAATTGCGGCGAGTTTATAGTTGCTGACAAGATAGACCTGCTGCTCCAAAAAATCCACGAGGGAAAAGATGTTCGACAAACGAGCCCAGTATAACCTAATAAATGTCGAAGCTCTGAACGCTCCGGAATTCATGCTCAAAGCTGCAAACGCAACTGATAGCTTCATTAAAAATCAGCTGATTATCCCTAATCCAGAGTCTCTACAACAGGTCATCGAAAAGATAGCCATCTCATCAAAAAAATCTGAAGAGAAAAACGGAGACGGAGAAGATAGCCCCGTATTCGATCTTCAAGCAGAAATAGATTCACACCCTGATTCTTTGTTTATTAAATGTTTCGCCATCTTGGCAGATGAAACCAATGATAATGGCGATTACTTTTCAAGAATTGAACTAAAGAAGGCTACACCTACTTTTGTTGGTGTCCCCCTCTTCACGAATCATGCCAACGCCGATATCAATGAAGCTCGTGGCAAAGTAGTCCATTCATGGTGGGATGAAAAGCAAAACGGAATCATGATCGTTGGTAGAGTCGATGCCGAAGCATATCCCCAATTAGCTCGCGGAATCAAGGAGGAATATGTAGTGGGGACTAGTATGGGCTGCTTCACACCGAAATGCAGAGTTTTAATGGCTGACGGTACTTATTTGCCCATTTCTAATGTCCAAGCTGGAGATAAAGTATATACACATAAAGGGCGAGTCAAAGAAGTTTTAAATACACAAATTAGATCCAAAAATGAGTTTATTAAACAAATCTCATTTGAAGGATATTCTTCTGTTTTAGAAGCCACGAAGAATCACCCAATTTTAACTTTAAAAACTCAGGAAACTTGTGCTTGTGGGTGTGGGAAAACCCTGCCTAAACACAAGAAAGGTTCTAAAAAATCTAATAACTGGAAAACAAAATATCAGAAACGATTTATCAATGGGCATAGTCAAAGGCTATGGAATTCTAATCCAAGTGCTAAAACCCATAATAATGACAATAAAGAGTTAATGCAGAGCAGTAGAGAATTTAGCAGCAAAGACCTCGTATGGAAAAAAACTCAAGATTTGATCGAAGGTGATGTAGTATTGTTGCCATGCCCAACTAAAGAAGAAAAAACGAAAGATTGCAGTATATCAAAAGCTAGATTAATTGGATATTTTGCAGCAGAAGGGTGTTTTAGTCGCCGAAAAGGAGAACTATATTCTGTTACTTTTTCTTTTGGATTGCAGGAAAAAGACACTTATGTAGCTGAGGTGTGTCAATTAGTTAAAAGAGCCTTTCATGATGCAAAACCATGTGTTATATGTCGTTCTAAATCGAATGTATGTCTAGTTGTCATAAGAAATCCCAGAATTGCCAAGTGGTTTTATAAACATTGTGGAGAATATTCTCATAAGAAAAAATTTCATTCTTCCATTTTGGACTGGCCCACAGAGTATATTAAGCATTTGTTAGGAGCATATATTAACGGGGACGGTTGTTTTTCCACTCGTCAAGCAGACAGGCGAACGGGCAGCATAATGCAGAGTTCAGAGATGGCAACTGTCAGTCCAGACCTAGCATCACAATTGCACCTATTATTCACTAAAATAGGCGTTTATTCCAAATGCTACGCTAAAACCGGAGAGGAGTCTACTGAAATCAAACTGGTAGTCAATGGGAATCGGGTAACTGTTCCTCGACAAATTCTAGGGAAACAAATAGATTTTCATATACTACCAACTCACTGGTTATCCGTTTCAGGAGCTTTCGTCACAAAATTGCAATCATACATGGAATGTCCAGGACTACTGAACAAAAGAAATAATAACAGATTCAGATTTATAGATGTATATACAAACACGTCTCCAGAAATATTCACTTCCTCCCAGAAAGTAGACAATGTATATACAAATCATAATAGATATTTGTTACGAAAAATAAAAAAGATTGATAATCTTTTTTATAAGGGTCCGGTCTATAACTTACAAGTAATAGACGATAACTCTTATGTAGTAGAAGATGTTGCTGTTAAAAACTGCCAAGTTCAGTATTCATTATGCTCAATATGCCATAATTACGCTGAAACTCCAGATCAGTACTGTTCATGCATCCGTGAACGAAAAACTCGTATGGTTCAAGCCAAGAATCAAATCTGTAAATATCATGAACGTGGAGAAGAAGATAAATGCCCAATCTGCGGTTCTACAAAAAAAGAACAAAAGAAGTACTCCGTAAGCAGCAAAGTGTTTGAATATAATTATGGAATCAAGTTTATTGAGAATAGTTTCGTTGTTAACCCTGCCTGTCCAGCATGCGGAGTTACCGAGATTATTGACCCAAATAAGTTCCGTACTAGAGTGGCAGCTATTGAAAAACTTCTCCCAAGATTGTTGAAAGCAGCAGGAGAACAGCCACTAACATGCACTGATCAAGGGTGTATTAAAATTGGTGGACAGCAAGAGCTAGACAGTCTTAATCAGGCTTTAGATATGCTGAGTTCTGTGTCTCAGTCTATGTTGAACCAAAAAGAGCAAATAGATCTGGAATTTCTAAGTGATTTAGTTCAAGTATTGGCAGACCTACAAACGGTCACTGACGAACTTACCGAACAGGGGTATGGAAGACTGCAATCACCTGGTCAACCACCTAATCCAGGCGAGAACCCAGAACAGGATCAGCAAGGTCCACCTGAAGTAACCAGCACTTCAGAACCGCTTAAACCTACACCCGGTGGAGGATCAAAAGTGCATTCAGGTCCTGCTGGGCAGGTTGGAAATGTCACATCCCCATTTGCAGATACCAAAAGATTGAACCTGGAAAAACTTGCCAAGAATATAATTTGCAGAGGCAAACGTCTCAATATTCCAAAATTTAGCATTGCACAGAAAGAAGAATCTGCACCCGACCATTCTGATTCACCAGAGGGGAACAAGGTAATCAAAATAGCATTCTCCATATCTTAGGCACTCCTCTGTCTCGGACACAAAATCCAAGCAGGAAAAACAACAAAAAAAATCCAATCTATCTAAATGCCCGAAGTTTACCCTTTTAGTGTTTTACACAAAATACAAAACCAGTAGGAGATTAGACAAATGATGGATATTCAACAGAGAGAAGCACTTATGGAGAGATTGAACAAGTTGCAAAAAAGGGCAACATCTACGGTCTCGGTAAAAGTGGAAGCTGAAAAAGGTGATTTCTCAGTTAAATTGGCTACTGATACCATCGATCATTTTTATAAGAACAATTTAGTCGGGACTATACAGACATCTTCTCTCGACAAAGACGCCGTTGAGCAGATTAACTCAGAACCGCAAGAGGCTGCTCAAGAAATGTTGGAATTCTTTGCTGGATCATTCGATACGGAGGCTTTTCAAAAGAAAGCCTCTTCTGACGTTCAGAAGGAAGCCTCACAAGAAAAGACAGCAGCTCACGAGACTCTTGACGATCACACTTGGCAAATGACTACCCAAAAGCAAATGGATGATCAAAAACCAAGCCTACACCCCAGAACAGATGATTACCCCAAGAAAACTACCCAGAGTCAGATCCCAGAAGACGGACAGCGACCTGGAACCTACGAAATCATAACAGAAGGTCAATTTCGCGACGAAACTAACACATTCTACAACAAACCACTCGAAGGTGGTAAGAGAATTCTCGAAGATCGTAACATCGTCACAGAAGGTCAATTTGAAGAAGGCGTGGCAGATTACGCGGATCAAGGACAGTCAGAACGATCCGAAATGAGCGCGAAGTTCGACGGAGACCTTGCAAAACAACAAAAAATCATTGGTGAGAAGCAACTCGCAGAACTGCTCCGACACCACGAATGGACGGAACCTCTTACAATTACTGAAGGCAAGGACCAACTTCCTCAACAAGATGGTGAACTTTCCCGATTAACCGCCGAAGTTGCTGCAAAGATCGTCAAAGAAGCATTGTCCGCCTTGGGCAATACCGTATTAGCAGCAGGCGTCACACCCAAAAACCTCGTTGGTATTCTTCAGAGATTGGTATCTCATCCTTCGAAATACCCCGTATTGGCAAATACACTGACCAGATACATAGGTTACGATGTGGCTTCTATTCAGGAGAAAGTCGCCAATGCTCAGTATTTCGGAAAAGGAAGAAATGCTAACAAAGAATGGAGCAGAGAACTTGTAGCAGATGTTTTGGTCCGACAACTGTCCAAAATGTCCTACAGCCCTCAGTTTGTCGTCGAAGGACTCGTAGCTTTGTCACAAGCTGAAGATCTAACAGATCGTGTTGATCAGGCTGCGAACAGTATTCTAGAAAACAAGCCCGGAAAAGAAAAAATAACCGACAATATTAGCGTCTTCTCCCAGGTGATTAAAGGGAAATCCGAAACTCCTGCTATCGAAGGCAATGCAGATGACGGAATGTATGAGTACACCGGAACCTTAGGAGAAGTTAAAGTTTCCGCGAAAAATAAAGATGAGTTCATTAAGGCTGCGTCAGCACACGCCACGAAGATTATCAAAGCCAATATCGACGATAAGAACATCGTGCTTAACCCACTTTCCATCGACGTAAATGAAGAACTAGGTACTTTCAGAATCCAGATGAAGGACGCCTCATTCAAGACCGAAACCCTCGAAACCAGAGCCAGTAAACGCCGCGAAATGGCGAAAAACGCTGACGTTGTGGCAGAAAAAAAATGTTCATGTGGAGGTTATGCTGGGGGTGATTGGAAATGCAATAAATGTGGATCAGTAGTTCAAGCTTCAACCAAACAAGCTCAATTTGGTGGTGGAGGCGGAATGCCAGCAGCTGGCGGTGATCAAATGGGCAATCCCATGGCACCAGCCGGTGGTGGCGATATGGGACAACCTCCTGCGGGCGAAACATTCTCGCAAGAACCCCCAATGGACGAAGGCATGATGGGTGAAGAAATCGGCGGCGAGCCGAAACCACCAGGATCTATTTGTCCTGTAGACGGCTCAGAAGACGTTGATGTAGATAATGGTGAATTCCGCTGCAACAGTTGTGGAGCCGAAGGAACCATCCATGTCCAGCTTGATGTAAACAAGTGGCCTGAAACTATCCTAGAAACTGGACAAGAGGAAGAAGCAGGATTTGGATTGGGAGCCGAAGATGATCAAGCTCTTGAAGATCCTATGGGCATGGGAGAGCCAGCACCTGGCGGTGAAGGCATGGGTACAACTATGCCTAACGTCCCAATCGCAGCTTCAATCAGAATTACACCACACTTGCTGGAAAAAGTAGCAGAACTAAAACTCGAACTTGGTCAAGTTTGTCCAAACTGTGGTGATCATAATACTGATCTCTTCAAGAGCGCGACCACCAAGGGACAGCATGGCATTTGCTATAACTGCATGCAAGAGTACAACGTCCAGGTCAAGGTCCATCCGAAGAAAGCTCACAATGTCTATGCTCAATTTACATGGATACCAAAAATTGCTCAGAATTGCGCTGGATGCGGACGTTTGCGAAGCTCATTCGTCAAGTCTCTGGAAAATTACGGAGTGAGAGCAGACGACTTTGATAAGCTCTCAATGAAAGAAAAAGCCGACATGATCCTAAAAATGGCTCAAACCGGAACTCTTACTCTGGACATGCAATCCGCACTGCCTATGGGAAAATATGCGGCAACATTCAAAAGGAAATTCGATAAATTCCCAAGCGCATCTTGTCGAGAACGAATTGCTAGACGCTTTGGTGAAAACGCAACCGCTATGTCAGGACCATGCCAAGGCAAGGCTCTGCAAGACTGTGTTTGTAACCAGCTAGAGGACCTGGGTATCTACACTGACGGGTTGGCAGCAAAGGTTGCACACGTTATGAACAACAAAGATCCCATGGAGCATAGCCCAAGCGAGACATGCGTCAAGATGCTCATTAATGATAATTACGGAGTCAAAGAAGCCTGCACAATTTGTGACGGACTGCGAGCCTCGGCGGCGACTGATGAAGAACTATTCATCGAAGCAATCGCTCAGTTTAACCCGGCTTTGAAAGCCCCAATGCCCAAGAAGCCAATGGGTGGACCAAAGCCAATGCCCGCTCCTACAGATGGTATGAAAACAGACATGATGCCTAAGCCAATGCCTGCCCCAGGAGCACCTGATCCAATGGCCGCTCCTGCACCAATGGAAGCTCCAGGCATGGGAGCACCTGATCCAATGGCCGCTCCTGCACCTATGGAAGCTCCAGGCATGGGAGCACCTGATCCAATGGCCGCTCCTGCACCTATGG
>SDBT01013580.1_pt1 | contig 13047 bp, 14 predicted proteins | sample 2277101 | NCBI WGS metagenome assembly SDBT01 (sample SAMN10404973, study PRJNA504765) | marine sediment metagenome | isolation source: marine sediment core GS10_PC15, 103 cmbsf | place: Arctic Ocean: Southern Knipovich Ridge | collected 2010 | reverse complement strand
CCTTCAAGGCCATGCCCGTCTATACCCGAAAATCCAAGCGCCTGCGCCGCAAGGGTCTTGTTTGGATAAAAACGTTTGTGCTCGGGCATAAAATCTATACCTTTGAGACCAAGGGTCTTTACATCTTTTACTTCCTTTGGTGTAACCTTGCGTTTAACCCAAACAAACGATCTGTCAGATGTGAGTTTCTGTTTAAGCAAATTGACGTCAATTCCCAGCGCTCTGTCTAGAGCCTCGGAGGTCGCCGCCGGATCCTCGATATTAGGGGGATATGCCACAATTGATGTAACATCTAAGCTTAAGGCTATTCCCCTGTGGTTTGCATCGTATATTGTTCCGCGCTCTCCCTGAAGTATTAATGACCTCTCATACTGATTTGCTGCTTTCCTTGACAGCCATGAACTGCAAAAAACCTGAAAATATAAAGCTCTCGCCCCTATAACGAATAGAAACATACTGAAAATAAAACCAATCAAAATTGTCCTTAACTTTATGTATTTTTTTTCAATCGGTTTCATGGAATTATAACCATCTGCTCCGGTGTTGGCGTTTTCAGGTCAAGCTGGTTTCTTGCTATATCTGCGAGTCTTTCTGGTGACTTCAGACGTGCAAGCTCGACCTTTAAGTTGTTTTGCAGATTTATAAGATTCCGATTTTTGTTGTTTTCATCCGAAATTTCATACCCAAATTTTACACACTGCACCCTGCTCCATGTGTAAATTAGAAGCTCTGCAATAAAGACAGCCATAACGATAAACCAGATTATCACCATTCTTGTGCTGCGGACATTTTTTTTGGCTTTACGAGCAATAGTTCAAATAACCTTTTTTAAGCACTTGCCGACATTTTTTCATTCCTAAACCCTGCAAACGTCTTGTTTATACAGGTTTCGGGCTGCATTTTTTCTATGGCTCTCAGTTTCGCGCTTCTTGCCATTGGATTGACCGCAATTTCTTCTTCTGTAGGCCGCAAAACTTTTTTGGTCAAAGATCGTACAACCCTTGTCTTATTGCAAACACACCTTGGCAGGGCTGGCGGGCATATGCATTTGCCCTCCAGGAGTTTTATCTTTTTTTTTACAATCCTGTCTTCGAGTGAATGAAATGATAATATGCAGAACCGGCCTTCAGGCTTCAACAAGTCAACGGCGGTTTCCATGAATGAATTTAGTATATCCAGCTCTCTGTTAACAGCTATTCTAACAGCCATAAACACTCGAGTGGCAGGGTGAATCCTTCTCCTGGATGATGCTTTGCCCGAAATAGCTCTGCATACAATTGCCGCCAGGTGCTTGCTGGATTTAATTTTTTCTTTTTTTCTTACCTTGACTATTTTTCGTGCTATCTTGCGTGACCAGCGCTCCTCTCCATACTTATAAAAAATTTCGGCGAGGCTTTCTTCATCCATCGTATTTATCAACTCTTCAGCCGTTGTATCCGATTCAACGTTCATCCGCATATCCAGCGGTTCATCTTTTCTGAAGCTGAAACCCCGTCCACTTGACTCGAGGTGATGAAATGAAATTCCAAGATCGAGAAGAATGCCGTCTACAGCAGTAATATTTAATTGTGAAAGAATTTTCGGAAGATTTATAAAATTGTCATGAAAGAGATGAATATTAAACTCGTATGGTTTTAAAATTTTTCTTGCGTTTTTTATTGCGTCTATATCCTGATCTATGCCGATCAGAATCCCGTCCGGAACAATCTTTTCCAAAATGGCGCTCGCATGGCCTGAACCGCCGAGCGTACAATCCGCATAGATTTTCCCAGGCTTACAATTAAGATAATGAACAACCTCGCTTAACATTACAGGGATATGTTTGTACGGCATAGAATCAGCCCTTCGGACTAGAGCCCTAATTTTGCTATTTCGTTGCTGACAGCCTCCTTTTTCATATCTTCTTCAATCTGCATCGCTTCCCGCTCGTAATTTTCCTTAGACCATATTTCAAAATGAATTATCTGCCCCACAAGTACGATCTCCTTTTCAAGTTCCGCATACTGCCTCAAAACCGGTGGAATAAGGATTCTGCCCTGCTTGTCACAATTACAATCGGAAGCGCCTCCTATAAATACCCTCCTGAAGCGACGCATATACTCGCTTGTTTCGGCCATTGACAAAACTTTGGATTCGATCTTGCTCCATTGATCGAACGTATAGACAAAAAGGGCGTTATCCAGCCTGGTAACCACTACCCCGTCGCCGCCCCCTGCTTTTATAGCGTCACGGAATCTGGCCGGAATTATTATACGACCCTTTGAATCAATTGTATGAAAGGAGCTTCCTCTAAACATAAATCACCATTGGAACATAAATCACCATTGATATCCACTTTTTTCCACTATATTTTTGTAAAACTATATTTTTCAACAAATGTCAAGAAATAAATATACGAAATTGGTTTATTTTTTATAATAATTCATAAAAGTTAAATGCGTCAAGGTAAATTAATTTTTATGTGGGGTTTTGTGGGGTTCTTAATTGGCAAGGGTCAACTCGTATTATTCATATGTCAGGCTTGCAGCAAACCTTGTGTTTATCGGCTTGGAAGGCGAAATTGCTCGAAGTCGTTTGCAAAAGATTTTTTCGAATCTGCCAATTATTTATGCGTAATTCATGAAAAATTCGGAATTACAGGGAACTCTTAAAGGTCTCGTTCAACTTGCTTTCAAGCTGAAGGCGAATAAGGGAAATAGGAGCGGCTCGCTGAATCGTTTTCAGCGCCGGGCCGACCCACTCTTTCTGCTCCAGAAAAGGCTGGATCACATTTTTTACAAGTGGGATAAAATCCTCATTTATGGCATGACCGGCAGGACTCGGCCAGTGGTACTCCAGAGCCAGCAAGAAAAGAAAGAAGCGATAAAACAAGCGGATATCATAGGTGGATAGAGCAAGATCGTTTTTATAACGGCTTATGAGGCGCTTGCCCAGTTTTGCAAAATGCCGGTAGAGAGGCGCCCGGGTGGTTATGCGCAATGAGTTCTCAAGCAGGGAAACTTCTGCGGATATGTAATGACACTGGGCCGCTGAATAATCTGTCAACACCAGTTTTTCCTGAAAATCAGCAGCAAAAATAGATTTACTCCAGTCCATAACAAGGAGAAATTCCGCTTCCTGGCGCCACTGACGCAAAAGAGGAAGCGGAATTTCTGTACATTCAGCAATCCAGGCAAGAGATGCCTTCCCAAGGTAAGCCTGCATCAAAGCAGCGCCATGCTGGTTTGGAGGCATAATGATTTCACGACCATGCAGCTTCGACGGTCGGGACGAGTTAATATATTCATTAAGCCTCTGATGCAGCCACTGCTGGTAGAAAAAGATTTGATCTATATTGTTAGAGTTATACTGGGACATCTGCTATTCAGCAATTTAATAATATTGGAATATCACTAAATTAGTCCATCTGAAAAGTCGATGTCAAGTGGCTAACTGGGTTGGATGAAAAATCGTCTTATTCACCTTCCCCCCAGAATCGCCACCACTTTTTTCGCGTTTCGCGGGCTTCCTGACCTTTTTCAGAGCCTTTGCCTAATTCTTTCTGTACCTGCTCGGCTTTTTTCTCGCGCTGTTTTTCCAGGCCCTTTTTTGCCTTTTTACTTTTCTCACTAACTTTTTCTTGTTTTTCTTCTTTGACCTCTTCGGCTTCTTTTATTCTTTCTTCAGCCTGTTCGCGCTTTCTCTTCTTAATCTTTGCAGCTTCGGTTTTAGCTTCCATTGCCCTGCTATGGGTCCTGATATGTTCTCTTTTCTGACTACCTTTGCCTGCACCACCAGGCCCTTTAGCAAAAGCAGGTACTGTGAACAAAAATACCAAAGCAATCAAAGTAGTAATTAATGTTTTCATGTTTTTCCCCTTTAATTTACAGCCGGATTTTTCAATTTTAGCATAACAAACCTTAAAAATCAAAAATACAAAAAACAGGTCAGGCAGGGAGTATTTCCCGGGAGGATAAAATGGGTATTTTGATTGATAAAAAAGGTGTCTTCTTTTACTTATTTCGAGCTGCTTGAGGTATTGATTTCATATCGATATCACAACTGGCTACGAATAAGGCTGAATGTTGGATAGATAGCAGAGATCTGTAACGCTCCGCATAACCGGCTGGCAATGGAGCGCAGCGAAATTGCCAGTCCGAGTTGATGCGGTTGTTATACTGCATTATAGCATCTTTTTAATACTCCATATCCAGTTCACGCAAATAATAGACAAAATTATTAGTTTAGTTTTACTATTCCAATCTCTTTCAAGAAATGGCAAAAAAGTTTCTTTCCCTTTTATTACATCTACTATCATCCAAATAACAGAAATCAAAATCAAAACATTAGTCAAAATACCAAGAGGATTTATTAGCAATGAATTTAATAATTCTCCCTTAAACAACGATAAAGTTGCTCTTGTTGAACCACAAGCTGGACAAGGAAGTCCTGTAATACCTTTAAAGATACAAAAGGTATGAACAGGTAACGTTCCTGATAATCCATAGACAAGAAAGAAGTACCCCACTATCAAAGATATTATAATAGCAAGGTATTTCAATTTGTAATTAAACTGCATTTTGCATAAGTAATTGAAAATTCATCTCTTTTGTTTTTCCAGTAATAGTAAACCAGTCAATTATTGTCCAAATACCGCATCCACCACAAGTAAGCAATTTTGCAACACCTAATCCAGTTTGTCCAAGCATAAATCTATCAACACCAAAAGAACCAAGGAATATTGAAAACATTAACATTGTTGTTGGGTTTTTGTAATTTAAAGATTGTATCAATCCAAATTTGCTATCATCTATTTTCTCTAATTGCGAACGAATTGCCATCATGTTAGTTGATGCAAATTTTTCATTCATAGTTGAAACGAACAGATCAATTTTACTTTGTTCCATTTTCTTCTCCTTTGCATAATTTTTTTGTACCTGTCATTTTCTTGCCGATAAAAATAATACTCTATAAATAATTTTAGATAATGCCACCGCCTTCTTTTAATTCATACAGTATAACAGTGTTGATAAATGTAAAATTTTTCCATGATATCAGACTATATATCTGGAAAATATTTCCATGTATTCGGATATTAAGTTCAGCTAAGGTAAATATTTCGCCTGGGCTATTTATGGAACTCTTTTCAGTTTATAAATTAGTATACTCAAGAATAAAACAGCTAAATCCGTTTTTTTAGTTCATAGTTTCAGATACAGACCTGTAAAGTATAAAGCCCCATCCTTCATATTACTGAAGAAATGGGGCTATATTTTTTTTGTAATACTATGACTGGTCACGTGAGCCTCCTGTTTGAGGTTCAAAAAACAGACCGAAATTAATCTAAAGCAATATAGATTAAGTGAATATGCAAGTCAATTTATTATCTTTTTCGGGATTAAATGCTTGCGAGATACGGTTGCTATTCCCTTGAATTGCGGAGTTGTGATATCTTGCCAATATCGCAACCGTATGTGAATAAGACTAAATGGTTGATAGCAGATATCTTTAATTGTTGTTTAATGGGGTCCCGTACGCTTCAATTTCGTGAATACCGATCCAGTTTGCTTGCCTATTATCCTTGGCTTCGCTGCTTGCTCTAATCCTTAATCTTCGCACAGGTTTTTTAAGATTCTCAGAAACTATCGTAATTTTCTTGCCGGGCATATCGCCTTTCGTGATAAGCTCCCAATCTTCCATAGTGGAATAGTTCTTGGTAGAAAATGAGTCTTGTCCATAGAGTTCCCATCTCGTAATGTAGTTATTTATTTCCGAATGACTGCCGAAAGTATCTCCCCAGTCCAGTCTGATTTCCGTCAATTGATATTTCTGTTTCAGATCAATTATGTAATCAAAAGCAAGAGCTGCTGGATAAGCACTGGTAGCTAAATCCCCATCAGTCAAATTGCAAGCATATCCCCCTACGTTTATACTGTACCGTTCATGATACATAACAAAGCTGGAAAGCCTTCTTCCGTCAACCGCAAGCGCAAATCTTTTTTTTGTTTTGCCTAACTCTGAACCGTCAGCTCTCTTGACGTCAATATAGACTCCAGCTACCGGCTTGTCCAGCGCTACGTTAGTAGTAGTGCTTTCTTGGTGCTTAGTCTCCTTCATGGGCATTCCAATCTGGGGGTCTTTTTCACGTTCTTGCTCTTGCATTTGTTCTGGCCTATCTGGCTCAGGAACACGATCTCTTTCAGATAGTGGAGCGTTAATAATAACATCTCCTTGATGAACATTTAAAATAATTCCACCGGATGTGTTTGGTTGAGTGTTTGTAGGTAGATCAATGGCTTTCGGGTCGGGCCTATTGCAATATTTGACAATCCCAAGAATTAAGCCACCCAATAGGATTATCATTGTCCAAAACAGGATCTTCTGGGTAGTGGAAAGTTTCTTGTGCCACTGTACGAGCCCAGTGCGCTTTAGCGGGGGCTCTCTCTTAATCATTTGGTTTTTCTCCAATTTAGCTGTGGAAATGAACAGGCTTCTATGCAAAATATGTTGAATATCTTGCCAACTGCGCAACCATCTGTGAATAAGGCTGAATGTTTGATGCATAGCAGATATCTGTATCGAGACATTCTCCTATTTTATATTATTTGAGGACAGAATTAAGTTGCAAATCTCACCAACTATACAAGTGAAACATACATACGGTATTGTTGTCAAATTCAGGTCAGTCAGAATTCAAGGATAGGATAACGTAAAACTCACCAGCAGCGTTTTGCCGTCCGGTGCAGCGCCTTGTTAGGCTGCTTCTCTTAGTCCGGATAGTTTTCATTTATCTTGATTTTCATTTGTGTAGCTACTTGGGTAAGATTTTTTATAACCGAGTCACGAGTTTGTTCTATATTGTCAATAGCGTGCTTCATTGCAGGTTCGTCTGCTCTACTTTGAATGAGACCCACAAAGTACTCCGTTTTAAAATTTAACATCCGTACTTTCCGGGCAATATGCAGTAAATTCTCGCTCTCTATTTGAGTAAATAATCCGCTTAACGCGGACTTTTCCGTAGCCAAGGGCTGAATAAAAGCAATTAATACATTTTCAATGTTCCCGCTTGAGAGTGTCACCCTCATACGCTCGGTATCGCTCAAGATGCGCACTAAATCAGAAAACTCTGCGGTAAGGATGGAGCGTAAATCTTCTGTTTGAGATTTCTTAGATATCTCGTTTTGCCGATTAAATAGGTAAAGACCTGCAAGTATCGCGAGAAAAAACGCTAGACCAGTACCCACAAGAGTGTTTAGCCAGCTCCAGATCTCCTTGGGTTGCGCACAATAGACAGCAGCCGAATATAGTGCCACAACTACTATCGTGAGAATTGCTGCCCATTTACTGTTCATATGCAACCTAACGGCTTGCATAAGCGGCTTGGCTGTTTTGTAGCCAAGTCCGGCTTAATGCAAATGTTAGCTCTCAAAGATTGTTATGGAAGATGCTTATCAAGAAAAGCCCTAATCCCTAAAACCATAGCAACGACCTCGGTGTGTGTAATCTCACCGAATCGACCGTGATCAGCTTTATTACGTGTATCGCCCCAGACAGTAATCTGTTTATTTTCAGAAGCCGAGATAATTTCCATTTTCTTTGATGGTTGATAAAGCACCGACTGAAGCTTTGATATGGATGTTTTAGCCACATCGTACGATATGCTGTTTGTATCACAAAGCCGTCGTAACGCATCCTCAAGAGTTGCTCCTGCTAAAAAAGCCGAAATAGCTAACTGAATTTGTTTTTGATTAGTGTCTTTACTGGTTTCAGCCGCCTGGACTTGGGCCTGAGCGATATCTAGGAAATTTCCTTCAATCTCATGAGCAATAGCCAGTCTCGGACTTTTCAAGCCGCCCTCCTCATATAGAGTGATAACTGATCGGCTAGCAGACCGGGCTACCACATAATCCTTCGACTTGAGAGCATTATCAATAACAGACAGCAGGGGATGTCCACCCCCAACAGTGTCATTTAAGACCGATAGAGCAAGCCCTGCCGCCTCAAAAAATTCATATGTGCTCTGATCTTTACCTGTGAGTTTTCTTATCTGCTTTATTCGCGATTCCATTGCTTTGTTGTGTTCTTCTGACATATTGGACCTCCAGCTAACGCTTGAGCTCACCTGCGAGCGGTGCGCCACCACCGCGAGTCAGGTGGAGCAAATTGTTGGGCATTGCTTCTCTCATGCAAACACGCTATTGCCAATGGTGGGTCGCGTAACGCGCGTTCGAATGAAAATAGATAAGTCTGTAAGCGCAGGATCAAGATTTGGCTCCAGAAGTTGTTCGGTCCGTACCGACACGGAGGTTATCAAATTATCGTCTTCGAGGAGGCAAAAGAACGGTGACTCGTCTTTTGTTGGCGCCACACCTGATGGCAGTGCGTTGGATTGACGCGGCACCGTCAATGCATCAAAAAGCGTTTTCAATCTGTTGTCGATATCTCCACCTTGCGTAATGAGACCACCGGGCGGTTCGGGGCGCAACAACGTTATCGATAGCTCTGCCACAACATTCATTTCGGCGCTTACAAGTGGCACAAAGGCAAATTCACCCAGTGGTCGCAAGAGGGAGTAATCTCCTTCCCTTTTCTTTGGCAGTAATAGTGTAGGACTCTCAGCAAGGGGACGCTGACCCCACAGCGTTTTTAATTGTCGATGAAAATTCTGACGAAGCTTATGCTTATGCAACGGACTGCCATTCGATTTAAGATTTCCTCTATAGTGAAGCATCAAGCGCATTGTTATGCCCAACAAATGATTATACGGATCTGGATATCATAACCTTTGTAATGTTATCCGTCAAAATACACAAATTCTCGTCTCACTACAAATACATTAAGAGTACCAAACGAAATTCGGACTTTTCAAAACCTTTGATATCTTGCCAATATCGCAACTGTCTTTGAATAAAACTAAATGTTTGATGTATAGCAGATATATTTAACAGTGGAGCTGTGGGGCCGGGAAACGATGCCCCGCGTAAATGGATAAATTTGCGAAATTGACGGTAACTGATGACTTTGAAAAACGCCACGGTTTTTCCCGGTCCCCCACCAGCGAGTGGTTAGGGTTTCTCATTAAATCCTCGATAGACCCACCCTATTGACCAACCAAACGCGTATATGACGCCAATGGCCCCCAACCAAATGACCAACGCGAATAGAACGAACTGAAATTTCTTTATATAAGCAATTTCCCGAAGAATGTTGAAATATTCAGCTGAAACAATTTCCGCGTCTGATTCCTTTACACCCTTGGCGAAACTGAAAACATATTTGTTTGGCATTTCAACTTTAAGACCAACGACATCGTCCCAAATTATTCCTTTATCATCTGCTGGTGCCAGCTTTGCCTTTGATGCAGTCGATAGTTTTTCTAAAATTGAGTCATTATGAGAAATATCCGTTGGTGAAGGAAATAGCATAATGGCAGCTATCAATAAAAAGACGAGTGAGATTAGAGAAAATATTACCCATAATCTTTGCCATCCATTAAGTGCAATTTTCATGATATTATCTCTCAAACCCAAGTGATTATACGGATCTGGATATCATCACCTTTGTAATATTATCCGTCAAAATACGCAACCTCTCGTCTCACTACAAATACATTAAGAATACCAAACGAAATTCGGACTTGTCAAAACCTTTGATATCTTGCCAGCAGAGCAAATCATGAATCAAACAATTCTAATGCAGATAGGGTTTGTATATAACAAATTCTAAAGCGGTTCAATTTTGTTAAGTGAATAACAAATATCTATAACACAGAAGTCACATGCTGGAAAAGCCAACAGGAAACTAGAGAATGATACGTTTTTCACAAAATGACGTTAAAGCAAAAAACGCCGCGGCTTTCCGGTCAGGTGAACTGAATTGTTATGACTTTTTGCTAGACATCATAGCTTTTAATATTTTATTATTAGCCATATAATTTCGACCTACTTTTTTGAGAAGATTTAACTCTTGCAATTCCTTTAAATCGCGTAAAACTGTTGCCCGGCCAGATGTTGCATATTTTTTTGCAATATCTGGTGATAATTCTAAAATTTCATCCACTGTAAATTCCTTATTAAGAGGCATTTGCAACATCACAGCACGTTTTCGCTTAAACGGTCCTTTCTTTGTATATTTTAAGTCTGCAAATGTTTTATATATGTAATGTTGCCAAAAAATTGAAAATTGGCTTTCTTGAATGATATTCAAATTTTCTTTAAGCCCATCTCGAAAGCCTTGCAATGCGTATTCAAGAAACTCAGTCAAATCTCTCTTTTTTCTCGCTTCATCTAGCTGATTGTAATATTCAGGGCGTGTTAAATTATAAAAATTTGACAAAATATGAGACACAATACTAGGGAGTCCTGTTCTTAATAAAATGTAGAACTCCAACAAACGACCTGTCCTACCGTTGCCATCCCCAAAAGGATGAATCCATTCAATATAAACATGGGTAACGATTGCCTGAACAACGGCCGTGGTAAAATCTTGACCTTTGTTATAGTGAAATTCTTTCCCAAGCCAAACGCAAAGTTTTGAAACAAGTTCAGGTACATATTCATGTGCAGGGGTCAAATACGGCCCAATCTGACGGTTATCACTTCTGAACATTCCAGGTATTGCATCGAATTGTTTCCCCAAGCCCTTTCCAATCATCTGATGAAAATCTTTAATAAGATCAGGGGTTATAATGCTTACCTTATCATCTGTTACTATCTCATGAAGTAATGTGTTGAAGGCCTCTAGGATATTGTTCACCTCAATTTGTAAATACTCTTTACTTGGCGGCAAGCTCCATCCTTCCTGCAACCTTTCAATTTCTTCTTCGCTAAGCGTGTTACCTTCAATTGCTGTAGTCGCTTGAGCACCTTTCCTGAGCGAAACACTTAACAGTCTTTGTCTATATTCCGGCTGTAGAGGAATATCTGTTAAGGCATGCACAAGGGCATGACATTCACCAAGCATGTAGGCAGAATTTACTGTAATTTTCCATTCTTGCCGAAATGATATATGATTATATGTGGTCATTTGTCACCTCCTTTATGTTTTTTACATGACAAATAAACCATATCATTTGTTAATATTAATAGCAAGAAAAATAACAAAAGGCATAAGTTATATATTGAGCAGATTATTCTTTTTGATGAATTCATAGAATTTTTAACGCAATAAAAGGTTAAGTAAAAAAGAAGAAATGTGATTTATAATGAATAATTATTTTAAGTAATAATAATATATTATATGATATTTAACTTGTCGTCAAATAAAAAGAGGCTTTTTTATTTTTGATATCTATAACAACATTAAAGTGACAAGGGTGATTTTTAGGGGGATAAAATAGGTAATGAGAATACCTATCTGTTTAATTTACGGAAGAAAACTATAAAGAAACAACGTGTTCTATCAAGCCTATATGAAAGTATAGATCTCTTGCCACTATGCAATTCAAGAATCCAATACTATTCTAAGAGATTGCATTTGTATATCACAAATATTAAAATGTTTCAATTTGTTACGCGAATAGCGGTTAGCTATAATAGGGATTTTGTAGCTGATATTAGAAATATCTAAGATTATTGGAAAATACTATTTTTGAAATAACTGGTAGCAGAAAATAAAAAAGGGCTAAGGCGCTTGCCCTAACCCATTGATTTTACTGGTAGGCGGTACTGGGTTTGAACCAGTGACTTCCACCGTGTGAAGGTGGCACTCTCCCGCTGAGTTAACCGCCCATATATATTTAGTGCCTGAACGGAAAGTCATGTTCAGGCAAAATTCGAATATCGAAATCCGAAACTCGAAACAAATCCGAATACCAAATCAGAAAATGACCAAAACTAAACGGAGGCACGGTGCGCCGTGTCCTTACTGGAAATCGGTGGTTTTTGTCATTGGAGCATTTGTATTTTTGTCATTGTTTCGTATTTCGTGCTTCGAATTTCGAATTTTTGACCGAAAAACATGAGGTTTTCGGTCGGCCACTATTTAATTTTAAAACTGTCAGTCAAGTCAAGAATTTTCTGTTTGTTCAATAATTTCTGAGGCTGTGTGAGCTAATGATTCGGAAGAAGAATTCCCCAGATCTTCTATTTCTTTCGGGGATGGCAGGTCTTTCAGGTCTTTTAATTCAAAAAGTTCCAGAAATTTCTTTGTGGTCGTATAGATCATCGGGCGGCCCGGAATCTCCTTGCGGCCTACAACCCGGATTAGCTTTCGCTCAAGCAGCATGCGCAGAATTCCTCCACAGTCAACACCCCGCAAGTGTTCAATATCACTGCGTATTACAGGCTGTTTGTAGGCAACAATGGCAAGGGTTTCAAGGGCAGCGTTACTCAGGCGGAGAGGATGCGGTCTTAACAGGCGTCTTATCCACTGTCTGTATTCGGGCCGGGTACGGATCTGGTATCCTCCTGCGACCTCTAGCAAAAAAAATCCGCCTTTGCGGGCTTCATACTCACTTGAAAGTTCATTCAGAACATTACGGATCGCATTAGAATCAGCAGAATCAAGCACTTTTTTGATGTTGTCTATTGTAAGCGGATCTTCGGCAACAAACAGCAAACATTCAATTATGTTCTTTATGTCTTCCATTATAATAACTTCAGGTAAATAGGTTAAAGGCTGAAGGCTGAAGCATATCAATCATCTCGCAATGCTCGAATTAAACCATTCAAGACCTTTTCGGTTTCAACGATCTTTGGTTCAATCAGTGATGAATCCTGGTTGGGACTAAGTTTTGTGTGATCGCGCATGATTTGTTCCTAAAAGCCTTCAGCCTTTAACCTTCAGTCTTCAGCCTTCTACCTTCGAGCCTATCTCCACCTATATATAAAACAACCTTATGACCCCTGACTGGGTATGCTGGGCAATCCTGACCAGGCAGAGTTTAACCATCTCCAGTATTGCAAGAAAGGTCAGTATAACATCACTTTTTAGCACAGCTGCAGAAAATAGTTCCTCAAAGGTTATCGAACCTTTATCTTCAAATATATCAATCAGCTTGGAAATCTTGTCTTTTACAGACATCTTGTCGGCAGTGATTTCTAACCTCTGATCTTCGGATATATTTTT
>SDBT01013579.1_pt1 | contig 13048 bp, 14 predicted proteins | sample 2277101 | NCBI WGS metagenome assembly SDBT01 (sample SAMN10404973, study PRJNA504765) | marine sediment metagenome | isolation source: marine sediment core GS10_PC15, 103 cmbsf | place: Arctic Ocean: Southern Knipovich Ridge | collected 2010 | reverse complement strand
CCTTTAAAGTTTCCGGTAGAGGACAACTGCACCTTGGAATACTTTTAGCAACAATGCGAAGAGAAGGTTTTGAGATTTCTGTTTCTGCTCCTCAAGTAATTTTTAAAGAAATTGATGGTCAAAAACCTAAGACTTTTAAGCCGGTGTATCTCGCGAAATTATTCGAAGCCAACACGACTTCTGGCGAAGTAGAATAAAATCTGAAGGTTTCAAAATATGCCCTGTAATTTTCACAATAAAAAAAACGATACACTAGAAATACTAGAACATCATCATACGGTATGGGACGAAATAGTATGTCACCTACCAATAGCGATATTCTCTGTTGCATTTGGAATGTTAATGTTAAGCATAATAAGTTACTTTGATCCAACAGGAAGTAATTCAAAAGGCGCTCACCGCTTATTCCATAATTTTCATTTTCTACATTTACTGTTTGCAGCAACAGGAACAGTTCTAACTTTTAGAAAATATTCTAAAAAATTAATTTTAGGATTAATTATTGGTTTTATTGTCCCTATTATCTTTTGTACACTCTCAGACGCTGCATTACCATATATTTCTGGAAAAATACTTGGCGTAAATATGCATTTTCACTGGTGTTTTTTAAGTCATATCAAAACCGTTATCCCTTTTTTATTTATTGGAATTCTTAATGGTTGGTTTATGAGTGGACATTCGATTAATAGACAACTCTTTTATTCTCAAGGCTTTCATTTTTTACATATATTTATAAGTTCAATGGCTTCAATTCTCTATCTTATTGCCTTTGGTTTTGCAAAATGGTGGAAAGAAATGGGGCTTGTTTTTTCATTTTTAATTTTAGCTGTTTTAATTCCTTGCACATTATCTGATATAATAGTTCCAATGCTTTTTGCAAAAAAAATGAAAAAGTAAATAAGGACAAGTAAATGAGACAGGTAAAATTTGAAAATGTATACAAATCTTTTGAAGGCGAATCAGTTTTAAGTAATTTAAATCTTGAAATATCATCAGGACAATTTTTTGCTCTTCTTGGACCTAGCGGTTGCGGAAAAACAACTCTACTACGACTGTTAGCAGGGCTAGAAACCGTCGATTCTGGAAAAATTTACTTGGGCAACCAAAATATCACCGACATTCCTATTTATGAACGAAAAATCAATACTGTTTTTCAACAATACGCCCTATTTCCTCATTTATCTGTTTTTGAAAATATTGCATATGGTTTACGTATAAAAAAAAGAAATGAAAAACTTATACAAGACAAAGTTTTTGATGTTTTAAAAACGGTTCATCTTCTAGGTTTTGAATCAAAATCAATAAAAAGCCTTTCGGGAGGACAACAACAAAGAGTAGCTCTTGCAAGAGCAATTATAAATGAACCAGAAGTTTTATTATTAGATGAACCGTTAGCAGCTTTAGATCCAAAATTAAAAGAAAAAGTTTTAATTGAATTAATAGATCTACAAGACAAATTAGAAACAACTTTCATCTATGTCACTCACGATCAATTTGAAGCATTAACAGTTTCAGATCAAATGGCAATAATGAATCCAGATGGTGCAATAGAACAAATTGGCACATCAGAACAAATATACGAATTTCCAGCATCACTTTTTGTTGCAAATTTTGTCGGAAATACAAACATTCTGCAAGGTAATTTGATCTCAGATAAAGATATTTTTCAGGTTGAAGTAGAAAATCTAGGCAAATTTAATGTTTATACTCCCACAAAAAAAGAGTGGATGACTCCTGGATGTAATATTTTTGTAAGTATTCGTCCAGAAAAAATTTTTATAAGCAAAAAAGAAATAGAAGATTTTTCTAATCATTTAGTTGGAAAAATTTACGATATTATATATTATGGCCGATCAACTCAATATAATGTTTTGTTAAAAAATGGAAAAACATTGATGGTTTTTGAACAAAATGAAGAACATTTTCCTAAAGAAGTAATTGATTACGATGATCAGGTTAATCTTTATTTTCAAAAGGAAAGTGTTGTGTTGTTAAAATCCTAGGGAAAAATGAATTTTGTAAAACGTATAATTCAAAAAGAGCTCCCGTTTCTTTTAGCCTGCCCAGCATTGATCTGGCAATTTTTCTTCCTTTATCTTCCGTTAATGGTTCTCATTTTTTTCAGTTTTACGAAAATAGAGAAAATAACAGAACTTTTGCGTTTTACTTTTTCACACTATCAATCAATATTAAATTCTTTGTATCTTAAAGTGATACTCCATTCAGCAATTCTTGCAACAACAACAGCCTCAATTTGTTTAATCATCGCTTATCCTGTTGCATACTTTTTTGCGATGAAAATAAAGCGTTTTAAAACGCTTTTATTGTTTTCCTTAATTTTGCCATCCTGGACAAGCTTTATAGTTCAAGTTTATGCATGGTTTTTTTTGTTACAAAAACAAGGTTTTTTAAGTTTTGTTTTGCAAAAACTCGGTATAATTTCTGACACAACACATCTACTTAATAACTATTTTTCTATTCTTATTGGTATGGTTTACTGTTTTTTGCCTTTTATGATCTTGCCCATATATGCAGTTTTAGAAAGGATGGACAAAAGTTTGCTACAAGCATCTGCAGATCTTGGTGCCAACAAACTACAAACTTTTAAACGAATAATATTCCCGATTTCATTTCCAGGTGTAATGGCAGGATTTTTGCTCGTCTTTATTCCTTCATTTGGAGAATTTGCAGTTCCAGACTTGTTGGGTGGAGGACAAAAAGCAGTATTTTGGGGAACTGTGATTGTTGAAAAATTTTTAATGACAAAAGATTGGCAATCTGGATCAGCTTTAACTGTTGTCGGCGTACTTTTTTTGTTTATAGTTTTTTTAACAATCTATATGATAACAAGGCTTTATAAAAAAATTATGAAGCGCTCAACGGCTTTTAAGCCGTTGTATAGCGCAAAATTCTTCGAAGCCAATACTACTTCTGACGAAGTAGAATAAAAACAAGGCATATTTAATGGTTGAAGGAAAAAAAATATTCATCAGATTTGCAAGCCCACTAATGGTTTGTTGCGCCTACCTGTTTTTATATCTCCCAGTTCTTGTTCTTATTCTTTTCTCATTCAACGATTCGTCAGTATCAATAAAGTGGACGGGTTTTACACTTAAGTGGTATGCAAATCTTATCAAATCTCCAGAAATTTGGTCAGCACTAAAAGTTTCTTTGATTGTTGCTTTTTGCTCAACTCTTCTAAGTATTATTTTAGGAACAAGCATTGTACTTGCAGGCAGATGGTGGAAAACTTCTTTTTTGAATAACATCTTTTACATGAATATTGTTTTACCTGATATAATTTTGGCTGTAGGCGTTCTGAGTATTTTTACTTTTTTTAAAATTCCTTTGGGATATCCAAGTTTGATTGTTGGTCATACCGTTATAGGTCTAGGTTTTACAGTTCCGATTGTGCAAGCAAGATTTATAGAGTTAGATCCGGAACTTACAGAGGCATCTTTAGATTTAGGAGCTAGTTATCTTACAACTTTTACACAAATAACTTTGCCATTACTAAAACCATCATTGATAGCATCTGCTTTATTGGTTTTTACCCTCTCACTTGATGATTTTTTAATCGCCTTTTTTTGTTCCAGCCCTACTGTTCAAACATTATCTGTCTACGTTTATTCCATGATAAAAACTGGGGTTGATCCAACTATAAATGCAATTTCAACTATACTTTTAGTTACAAGCAGTATTTTGGTTTTACTCTTGTCTTATTTTAAAGTTATAGACAAGGTAATCTCTCATGATTAATCAAACAGAACAAAATAAAAATAAATTTATAAAAATTTTCCCCAAAATTGTCATCACACTTTTATACATTGCAGCACTCGCATTATTTTTGTATTTACCTCAAGCATTAAAACTCTTTTTTACTTCCCCAAAAACTATAAATGTTTACGCTTTTACAGACATGATTAGTCAAAAAACAATTCAAGAATTTACAAAACAAACCGGCATTTCTGTTAACATGAAATATCTTGATACAAATGAAGAACTTTGGGCAAAATTCAAAATCGATAAAGGGGAAGGTTATGATTTAATAACAATTTCTGATTATACCCTTGAGTTATTAAAAAAAGAAAACTTACTGCAAAAAATCGATCTCTCTCAAATTCCTAATTTCAAACAAATAGATAAAAGACTCTTGGGGCACTACTTTGATCCAGAAAATGAATATTGCCTGCCCTATTTTTGGTCTATTTATGGCATTGTTTATAAAAAAAAAGTAATAGAAAAAATAGTCTCTGAAATCAATTGGGATCTTGTTTTTAAAAAACATAATTTTAAAATCTGCATGCTAGAATCTCCAGCAGAAATTTTCTTTCTAACATCAATTTATCTATTCGGAAAAACTCAAAATCTAAATAATAAAGAACTATCACAAATTAAAAATCTTTTAATTGATCAAAAAAACTGGGTAGAAATTTATATGCTTTCAAGTTTACAATACTATCTTTTTGGAAATGTTGTGCCTGTTGCAGTTTCTTCAAGTGCCTTTGTAAAAAAAATTTTAGAAACAAGCGACGAATTTGAATTTGTTGTTCCTAAAGAAGGGAGTATTGTTGTAATCGATACTCTTGCCATTCCTAAACTAAGTAAAAAAACAAATCTTGTTCATAAATTTATAAATTTTGTTTTATCAAAAGAAAATATGCTTGAAAATAGCAAAATATACGGATATAATCCTGCTAACTTGCAATCTTATACGGGTATTGATAAAAAATTTTTAAACAATCAATCTTTCTTCCCAGATGATGAAATGTTTAAAAAGCTTCATATAATTCATAATCAAATTGACGCTCGTAAAATTGAAAAATTGTGGTTTGAGGTAAGAATCTACTAAATCATTACATTTATGACAAAAAAAAGGTCCCATGAATTTCAAAAAAGTTTTACTACCAATACTTATCTTTAAAATCTTCACATTTCAAATCTTATTTGCTTATCCACCATTCATAGAAGACTTAATCGTTAAAATAAAAGAAAAACCAAGGAATCATATAGGTAGAGGGGCAACAAAAATTTTTTTAAAATCCATAAAAAATGGCAGTGTAATGGCGGCAAATATTTTTTTAACACAAATAAAACAAAAAAATGTTTTGACCCCAAAAAGAAAAGAGGCATTCTTTGAAGGAATTAAAAAAAATAATTTAATTTGGAATATTTTATATTATTATTCAAAAAATGATTTTTTTGCTAAAAAACTTTTACAAGAATTTGAACAAACTCATCCAAATCTTACAAACAAAATAAAACATAAAAACAACCGTTTAACCTTGCTGTGTGCAGTTATAGAAGAAAAACTAGATAATTCAATAATACAAACTATCAAATATCTTTCTAAAAAAAAGCCCCTTAAATTAAATTCATCATTGAGATTTGCAATCGCAAGATCTAAAGAAATAATAAAAAAATACCCCGATATTTTCAGGAACAAATTAGGAAAAAATTGAAATAATTATTATTTTCCAGATTAAGTAATTTTAAATTAAATTTATCTTTTACATTCTCATTTTTTATAAAAAATATCTTAGAAACCGTTTCACGAGGTGGAATTAATACTCCATGAACCAAATCATGTGATCGATTATTTATATTCTCACTCATTTTTTTATTGCTTTTTTTTACATTAATTAGATTAGTTGATGCGCCAATTGTTGTTCCTGCAATAACACTTGGAATAATAGCCAAACCAAAAGTAAAAATAAACAACGCACTAGCTGTCCCTGCAACAATAAGAGGAGCTAATGCAAAATTTGTTTTTAGCTTTTTACTAATTTTAAAAGGTTGCTCAACTTGCAAATCTATTCCGTTTTTTTCTAACAAATATTCATTGCCACTATCGTTTTTTATGTCTATTTTTAACGCTTTGTATTTATTACGAATATTTCTGTTTTTAAAATAATTAAATCCCCTAAAATTTGAGTTAAATTCTTTATTACCTAAAATTCGAGCACAAATTTGCAACCCGCTTTGTTTTTGAAAAAAAACTTTTGTATTATCCCATTTCAAAAAGAAAAATATCGCAAAACAAATAGTTATACTCAGGAAAATTAAGCCAAGTAAAATTTTTAACAAGCTCATTTTTGACATACAAACTCCATTTAAATAATCATCAAAATCTATAACCTAAACTGTTTTTTGTAGTAATCAAAACATTAAACATTAAAAAAGCTTTTTTCTGAAAATTCAACAAACTTAATTTAAAGGATGGATTATAGTTTTCTTTTTTCACAAAAATTACTTTGTCAATTTTACCAAAAGGCCGGATTTCTATTTTTTCCTGTGGATTCAAAGTCATTCTCTTTAGCCTTTTAATAGTTTTTCTCTTATGAAACTTACCAAAAAATAAAGAGCCTATTCCTGCTGCAAGTGCTAATGGCAAGCAAACTTGCCACAAAAATAAAATACCTCCTAGAGTAAAAATTGCACTTGGAATAAAATAGCTAAGAACTAACCTTGGAACTTTTTCACTCAATTCATCAAAACTTACCAACTCAAGACCTATATTTTTTGAATCTAGAACATAAGTATTCTTGCTACTATTTGTAATTTGCAAACGTAACGGAACGTATTTTTTAAAATAACCATTATTTTCTGAATCAAAGAAAGCATAGATAAAAAGCCGCACATTTTCTTTTTCAGCTTTATAAGAAAATTCTACTTTTTCTTGAACAACTAGCTTTTTTGCTTGATAAGCACATCCAGAACACAAAACAATTAAATTTGCCACTAAAATGACCAAATATCGCATTTGACCCCCATTTGAGTTTTTTGAAAATTATTACATAATTATTGTGATTTATATAAAGCCTTTTGTAAAATGGTTCTTGGGTAATATTGCTAAATCTAGGGGGTCCAAATGCGTAATATTATAAAAAACATTCTACTTGTATCAATTTTGTTTAATTGTCTGCTTTTAAATTCAAATTTGCATTCAAAATCTATCTGGAAAACACTAAGCAACTTTAACAAAAAAAATTGGAGGAAAATTGTTAATCTTTTTGATAATTTTCATACAGTTGAAAAAGGAAAACTTTACAGAAGCAAGCAACTGAATACAAAAACACTTAAATCCTACATAAAAAAATATGACATAAAAACAGTTATCAATCTAAGGGGAGAAAATCCAGGTAAAAAATGGTGGGAAGAAGAAAAAATGGCCACCAACGATATAAATGTAAATTTTTATAATATTCCACTCAGTGCTGTAAGATTACCATCAAAACAACATATTAAAGAACTTCTAGGGATTTATGATAATGCTCTAGGCCCAATTTTAATTCATTGCCAAGGAGGAGCAGACAGAACAGGCATGGCATCTGCACTTTGGAAACTTTATAAAGAAGAAAAAGATAAAAAAACAGCACAAAAGCAACTTTCTATAAAATTTGGACATAGAAAATTAAAAAATCCAGCAATGGATTTTTTAATTAATATTTGGGAAGGAAAGGATTGGCTTTTAAATATTTATGATCCACAAAACTATCCCGCTTATTCATAAATTTAGCTGAATATCCAATTTGTTTTTCATAATTTTAAAATTTGTGTATGCTCTACCACTCAATGTTAATCAAACTTCATAAATCAAATAACATTAAGGAATTTTGGTTATGAAAAAACTAAATTTCTTTTTATTAACTCTTTTATCACTATTTTCTACAATTCCTTTTTTATCTTTAAAAGCTATGGAATATTCAGAAGAATCAATGCAAGCTTGGGAAATAATTAAATACGCTCGGGAAAGAAACCAAAATCTAGCTCTAGATCCCAAAAAATACATCACTTCTCCAAGTGAACATGTTTTTTTACGCTTATTAATTCTATATCCTAATGCTTTTGGAAAAGCTATGCCATACACTCCACAACAATTTCAAAATGCTTTCATAGAAAATTTTGATGCTATTTTAGAAAATCTTTCTGAGATAATAATCACTAAAATGAATGAGAACTCCTTCGATGATTGGTTGTATAAAATTAATAACACTCTTGTTCGCAATATAATAAATCAAGCTTTATCGCTTTCTTGCAAAAAACTACCTAATTTTATAATAAAAAAAATCATAGATTACGAGAAACAACCAGGATCTTTTGACCAATGGTTTAATAAAACAAGAAATAAAAATTTACGTTTTATAGTTTTAAAAACCACTTTCATTTTTTTAAAAGAATACATATACACAGCACAATCCAGTACAAATATTGATTGTTACATAGAAGAAATTAAAAAAATTTTAAATAAACAGCCACCAAATAGTATCTTAAAAACAATCTTTATTCTTTTGCTTTACAAAAAAACAAAATTCTATTTTTTTACCGAAAATAATTTACAATCACAAAGAAAAAATATTTTCATAAAAATGTTCAGTAAATCGTTTTACAAAGAAAAGCTAGACTACAGTTTAATTTTTGGGATATCCCCAATTGCACCACTGAGTCAAATTCTAGAACTTGCACCACATTTGTACAACGGGTCAATAACTTCTCTTGATCTTTCATATAATAATCTTAAAATTCTTCCTGAAACAATTGAATGTTTACCAGATTTAATAGAAATTCAATTGCAAAATAATAGCTTAGAAAGTCTTCCCTACAACGCTATTTTAAGTCTTACTGAACTGAAAAAACTTGTGATTGACGAAGAACTTTATAACAAATTGCCTGTTGATTTTTTAAACAAACTTGGAGAAAGAAAAGTAGAAATAGCAATTAGTTAAAAATGCCAAGATGAAAATGAAAACATTTTATTTATTTTTAACCACACTTCCTATTGGTAAAACAGAGAAAAGATATTTAAGATCATCGTCACCAAACCGAATTCCACCACCCCAGAATGGGCCTGAGGTATGTTTTCCAATCATATCATCTATACCAAAAGTTGTATAAACGTGTTTCATGAAAAACACTTTATTTATCCATCTCAGATATGGTCTACTACTATCTTCAAGACGTTTTTTACCTTTAAAATCAAAAGCTTCTAGAGATGTAATCCAATGCATCTTATTTGTTTGAAGTGGAACATAATAATCACATGCAACACCAAAACTATTTTCAAACATTCCAATTCGTAAAGCTAAACGATTAAATCTTTTACCAAATTGAAAACCAAAAAGAATTGCATCTTTTGTCTGAGTTTTTTTCTCAACAACCTTAGCAAATTCTAACTTATCATGAGCTTTTTGTGCATCGCCAAAATCAGTATCGCGATATCCTAAATTATCAACTTCAAGTTGTGTTCCGTTTTTATCAAACCATTCACGATGCTCATCTTCACGCAAAACAGTTCCTCTTTCATCTGAAACCAATTGAAATTGATAGAAATAATCTTGAGTTGGACGTAATCTTATATCTAAATAACCTTTAGAATTCCAATCTCTTGCAAGAAGTGTTTCTGAATGCATATCAACATCAATAAGCAACGATTGTGCTTTGCTAATATAATCTCGCAAACCGCGCAACGTTTTTTTGATGTCATTATAAGTTTCATCTTCATTGATTAATTTTCCAATAACGCCTTTGCCTGTATTAATTTTTTCTACAACTTGCTCAGCTTCTTTAAATGTTTCTCGTGCCTGAACTGCCGTATCATCGATTGTTTCAAATGCAGCGCTTACTTTTGGCAAAGTATCATCGGCAAGAGCAACTGTTATACGATCTACATCTTTTGTAAACTGTGGAATTCCAACATCCAAATGATGTGCAACATTTTTAAAATCCAACAATGTAGAGTTTATATTTTCCTCATTTTTTCTCATTGTTCTTTCTAAAACTTCAGAAAAATCTGACATCCTGCTCGCAGCATTGGCAAGCCCTCGCAATGCCATTTTCATATCAGCCTCACCCTGAGATGTTGCGACAACATTTTTAACAGAATAAGCAATATCTTGAATATTTGAGGCAATATCTTTGAATTGATCTAAAAGTTCTCCTACCGTTGCAGGAGATTTTCCCGGCAAAGACAAAGTGCTACCTGGCAATAAAGCACCAGTCGAGGGATCACCCGGTTCAATTTCTAAAGTTTTTGTTCCAATCAAACCTTCTTGTGAAATAACTCCATAGGCATTTTTTGCTAGTTTTATGCTTTTGCTTACTCGCATGATTATTTCTGCTTTACCATCTGGTTGCAACTCAATATCTTCAACCCAACCAACTTCAACACCGGCAATCTTTACAGGAGCTTTTACATCTAATCCTCCCGTATCATCAAAAAAGGTTTTATAAGTATGATAATGAGCAACATCTAAGCGCAAGGCCCCAATATTTATGCTCAAATAAATAAAAATACCAATGGCAATTACAATAAAAATTCCGACACGTGTTTCTGTTCTCACATCAACACCCTTAAAATTTATAACCAATAAATTTTTATAATTTTAAACTTTTTGCAAGAACCCTCTTTTTGCATCGCTTCTTTTTTATCAGAGGTTTTTTCTTTCTCGCCCTCCACTTTCTCCTCTTTTTTATTTTTCTCCTCAATCTCTTTTATTACTGCAAGTAATTTTTGTTTTGTTCCACCAACTATTCCACAAGATAACACAGAATAGACCTTGGGCCCAAATTCTTTTGATAAAATTCGATTAAAATCCTTCAAAACTTTTGGTTTCTCTCCATAAATTTGTTGCAAAAAACTCCAGTTTTTTTCCCAATCCGCCCCCCAATTTTTTTTAAAAACTTTGACTAAAACCTCATATTTTTCTTTTTTAACTTCCGGATCAATAGCCAATGGACGCCTTAAGCCAAAAATTGAACACATAGAATCAGAAAAAAACATCAACTCTATATTTTCGGTATCAGACCAAGTTGTAAAAAGATCCTGTAAAAAAATAGTACTATTGGATTTTGCATCTCTTTTTCTTTTTGGGATTTTGGGTGGCTCATAAAAAATATTAAGCTTTTTAAGCTCTTCAACTTCTGATAATTCAGAAATATCATCCAATTTCCTTTTCCTTTTTTTGAAAAATTTTGTCAATATTTTTACAAACTCTCCCTGCCCAAACACTCTCCGCAAAGACAGGCCCTTAAATATATTAATGTATTCTTTTTTGAATTCCTGTTTTGAAAAATCGAACGCTTGATTAATATTTATTTTACCATTTTCACAGCTTATGCAAACTTTAACCTCGCCTTGCATACCATAAAACTTTTCTTCAATATCAAAAACTTGCCATCTATTAAGATACGGATAAACTCTTGCAATCATCTTTTTTAATTCTTTATCGCCCTCTTCCTTTACTGGCTCTTTTTTTTCTTTTTCTTTTTTTTCAGCTCTTAAAGTAAGCTGTGAAATTGCAAGATTTATGCCTCCTGAAGCAAGAAGACGAGCCTGCTCTTTTTGGATCATTTTAGTGTTAAAACTAGAACCAACCCACACACTACGAACAAGTTGTTGAATTAGTATTGTAATGGCTGAAAGAATAAGTAATGTAAAAAGTAAAATTGATGCTTTTTTATTTATCATTAACTAGCACCTCTTATACCCCGTGAAACGGGTGCTCTTATTCCTAGTCTTGCAGGCCCTGCCGGAGGTTGTACAACTGCTTTTCCTGCTTTCTCACCTTTTTCTTGCGGAGTAGTTTTCTTCTCTTCATCTTTTTTCTTATCTTCTTTTTCTCCATCTTCTATCAAAGTTGGAAAAGTAGGAATAGGAATCATATCTTCAAAAGAATGTTGATCAACCAATTCATCATCCCAAAAAACAATTTTTACCAGAATGAAAGAGGGAACCTCTTGTCCTTTTTTCTTTTCTTTTTCTTTTTTCTTTGCTTCTTCTTGCAGCCCCCATACAAAAGATCGAACCTGTTCTTGATCAACCCTTTTACCGGTATCAAAAAAGGTTCGTCGTTCCTTTTCTTTTTTTTCTCTTATTGTTACATATTCAACAAAAAGCTCTTTTATATTATCTGCTACAAGATATTTGCGAATTGCATGTTTTTCTTCCCTGTTAATACCTTCTTCCAGCTCTTTAAATTTAATATTTTCAAGATCCTGAGTTTCTTTTCTGAATAACACATAGCTTGTCTTATCTCTTGTACTTTTTTGTTTATCTTTTTCCAATTCATACATTACACGAACAAGACGCACTCTTTTTTGACCATAAATTTCTAATGGGTTGGTTGTAATAAAATTAACATTTTTAAAAAATTCCCATCTTTTACCTTCAATTCTACGCCCTTGCCCTTCATAGATTTCACCACTAAAAAAATTAATCTTTTTTTTCTCTTCTTCCTTTTTGCCTTCCTCTTTTTTATCGTCTTCCTGTTTTTTTATTTTTTCTTCTTCATGTAACTTAGGAATAAAAGCAGCAGATAAATCTTTTTCTATTTGATCAAACAATAGACATACTTTTCTATTAAGAATCATTATTTCTCTAGTTCTATTTATACTCCCAACCATATTTTGATAAATACTAAACATGCTAACCATAATAAAACTAGAAATAGCCAGAGCAATCAAAACTTCTATTAATGTAAAAGCCTTTTTTCCTTTTATTTTTATCATCACTTATCTTTTTCTTCTGGCTTCAACATAAAACTTATCATTGGTATTTCACGAACAGCAAGGCCACTTTTCCACTCTCCAACCGTTTTTACAACATCAATTAAATCTACAATTTTTTTTAAATCTGATTTTTTATCAATATCTAAAAGTTGAGAGGTTATTTTTAATTGAGGGTCTTCTAATGTTGTAACACTAGGCTTATCTTTTAATCTTGCAATCTCTTTTTGCTTTTCTGGGATTTTTAAAAAAATATCAAGCAAATCTTTTTTTATAAAAAAAACTCTATCTATTTCTTCACGTCCTTGCCATATACGCATCACTGCTTTAAATTGCATACTTGAAATAATAGAAACTGCTGCAACTAAAATAAAAAGAGCAATAATAACTTCAAAAAGAGTAAATGCTTTACGCCCCACGATTACCTCTCCCCTTTCAAATAACCTTCATAAAACTTAAACTTACCTACAAATGGCTCTATTTTAAATGTTGCTCTCATTTCACGACCATCCATCTTGTGAACCAGATAAATCATTACATCTTG
>SDBT01013578.1_pt1 | contig 13049 bp, 17 predicted proteins | sample 2277101 | NCBI WGS metagenome assembly SDBT01 (sample SAMN10404973, study PRJNA504765) | marine sediment metagenome | isolation source: marine sediment core GS10_PC15, 103 cmbsf | place: Arctic Ocean: Southern Knipovich Ridge | collected 2010 | reverse complement strand
TTTGTTTGGACGACTTCCAGAGTACTGTTTTAAAGAAAGCCGATGCTCCAAATATGAGTATAATAAAATTGGATCGTATGTCATGGAAAAGATGATCCAAAGGGCTCCTAAAGGCTTAGATCGACAAACAGCTATGCAACGTGTTCGTGAAGTAATCAGAAAAAACCCAGCCCCAATTTACAATTCTGATGATACTGGTGCTTACGATGAGGATAGTATATGGAAGTCTGCCTTACAAAGGACAGTGTTTGTTCCATAAAATCTTCACACTTTTCATAGAAAATTCTTTTTTTTTTCGTCAGCCGTCTGATTTCCGAAAAAATGTTTCAAACATTTTAAAAATAAAAAAATAAAAATAATTTAAAAAAAATATTCCTTTTAAACTATTACTATTACTACTGTTTTTCGAAAAGCATGACTGACAATAACAAACAAACGAAAAAACCAACACCTTCAGGGTATGTGATGGAGATTCATGGACGCGGAAGTCTTCACCCTGCACCAGAACCTTGGCTGGGGACTGGAGACCAACGTCCCCTGAATGAGGTGGATCGCAATAGAATAAGTGGAAAAATGTGTCCCCACGTTCGTTATGATCACTTTAATCCAGAAACGGACACATTGACGCTACGAATAGACGACGAGGCTCATTTGGAGTTTTGGTGTGAAATTGATTTAAAACGAGAAGATTTATTAATTGCTTTGGGAATGGTGCTTCCAGAAAACCTTGGGATTCCTTCTAAACTTTCTCCTCGAGTCACTCCTATTAAAATGAAACACAGGAAAGCCAAGAAACCACTTCGCATGAATCGAAGCCTCCGAAAAAGCACTTAAAATCATTGTATAATTTTAATTTTTTAAATACATTTTTTTGGTCAACCGTCTTATTTCTCAAAAAAAAAATTTAAACATTTTTCTTTATAAAAAAAAAAATAAAATTTAACTAAACAATTATTATTATTATTATTATTATTACTTTATTACAATGTCTGATACTACTATTTCTATACCTGAACTTGATATTGATTGTACCAATTGTCCCGGATTTAACGCTGATCTCGCACTTTGGCATTTAATGGGAAAAAAAAAAGAAAATTCTACAAAAGAAGAAGAAGAAAAAGAAGAAGAAGAAATCTCTACTGCTATTTGTAAAGAATGGTATTTATGTGGGCTATGCTATGATGCTTTTATGTCTACTGACGAACTTGAAGACTACAATTATGTTTCTGAACGAATGAATTGTCCTGTTCCTAAAAATGTAACTGAACGGGGCCGAGGCCACTTAAAAGCAGCTCGAATGGAATTAAAACGTCGATACAAGAACTGTGATTGTGGAAAACAATTTATACATTGTACTGGGTGTGGTTTAGCTCATTTTACTTCTCCATCGACTGGACTTAGTCCTTGTTTACAATTATTAAATTGCTGTGAAGTGACCAAACATGAACATGGATTTATGTGTGTTAAATGTGTTAAAGGGCACAAAAAGCGGTGTTATCGTGAAAAACGAAAATTACCAGATACTGTGGATTGTGCAATTTGTGGAAAAAACGTTAAAACATCCAACTGGGACGGCTGGTGCATTAATAAGGAAAAAGACAGCTGGCTTTGCTTGGATTGTATTGGTAAGGTTAAAAAAACGAGGCTGTCTCCTGATTATATGTGTTAAAACAACAACAACAACTTCTTTTATTATTATTTCGTTTTTGTGCACATAAATAAAAAAAATATTTCATTTTCATTTTTTTCGTCAGGCGTCTGATTTTTCTCAAAAAAAAACTTTTTTCTTTATAAAAAAAAAATAAAATTTAATTAAACAATTATTAATACAAAATCCTAAACTACTATTATTATCACCATGAGCTCTCCTCCTCCTATTTTAATCCCAAACGAATTAACCTACGCACAAGTATGTGAATCTGCTAATTTTTTCAAGATTCCTGTGTTTCAAGGGGGAAAACGACGCACAAAAAAAAGTTTGTTGAAAAGCTTGTGTGTAAAGCAGGAAATCCACGCACAAGCCAAAACTATGGGCATTCCAATTACTGTTGAAGGAAAAATGCTTACCAACGCAGTGTTGCTTCGAAAAATTGGTGTTGCTACCCGACATCCAGACTGGAAAATATATTAAAAAAATCCAAACTTTTCTTTTTATTTGTAAAAAATAAATATTGAGAAAGACACAATATAACAGCAACAGCAACAACAACAAACAACATTTCTCTCCTTCTTTTATTATTATTTCGTTTTTGTGTACATAAATAAAAAAATATTTCATTTTCATTTTTTTCGTCAGGCGTCTGATTTTTCTCAAAAAAAAACTTTTTTCTTTATAAAAAAAAATAAAATTTAATTAAACAATTATTAACACAAAATCCTAACACTCACCTATCATTACTACTACATCCTTTTTTAAATTATTATGAATCCAAAACAAAACACTACTAATTCCGCACTTTCGCAAGTACATCTTGGAAAAAAAATTTGTTGGTGGTGTGCAAAAACACCACCTACTTATATGTACAAAGGGAAATTGGATCCTTACTACTATTACTTCTGTGACGAGCATATTAAGATTAATAAAACACTTGACGATTGTGTAATTACTCGACTTGTGGATGGAGAGATTGAAATTTGTAAATATAGTAAAGAAAATGATGCTTTTTTGTGGCTTGACGGACCTGCTTGGAATTGAGAAAGACACAATATAACAACAACAGCAACAACAACAACAAACAACATTTCTCTTCTTCTTTTATTATTATTTCGTTTTTGTGTACATAAATAAAAAAATATTTCATTTTCATTTTTTTGGTCAGCCGTCTTATTTTTTTTTTGAAAAAGTACAAAAGTCAAAAATTCAAATTTTTTTTTTACACAAAGTTAAATTCAGAAAAAAAAAATCTTTTAAAATTAAAAATGTCTGAAAAAAAATACTGTGATAATTATAGCACAATGATAACGGAAGCAGAAAAACTTCGTCGTATGGATCACGGCTCACCTCTCGAGAATGGAAAACAACTTACAAAAGTAAATGAAGCACATAAAATATGTAATGAGAAAGCCGAGGGATACGTGCCACATCCAATGTCCCTTCAAGAATTGGGAAATATCAAGTTCCATTTCCCCCAACCGACGAAAGAAGAACTTGAAGAATATAAAGAAGAGAAAAGAATCAGGGACCTCGAAAATGAAAAATATCAACCCTTTACCCTGACTCTAGAAGAAATAAAAGAACAAGACAAAAAAGATCCAAGAGTCACCGACATTCATACAATTAAACGTGGAGACATAGAATTCTATTGCGTAACTCAGGATTACAATATAGGCAGGGTAAAAGGATGTATGTGTTCTGGGTGTGAATAACCCAAAGTCAATGAAATTGAAATCAACGCTTCCCATCGATGCGGAGGGTCGCTTAATGTACAGCCTAAACACCACTATTTAATTTTTCTTTCCTTTTTAATAAATAAAATAATTTTCGTTTTTCTCCATTCGTGTTAAAAAAAAAAAAAGAAATAAATAAAATAATTATTTTTTTTTTGTTGTGCCAAATGTCTGGATTTGATAAATATGGAATTCGTCGGCTTGGTCCAATTCCTAGCCCATCACCCCGCTTGTGTGGTCAGTGCCATCAACAAGGTCATGATCGTCGCAAATGTCCTGACTTGGCGGGCCAAAATAAGTTTCAAAAACGAGGCACTTGGTATTATTATCACAAACCGACCAAAGGTGGAATCATCCAAATAATAACCCCACATATATGCATCCATGGAACGGAGTACGAAGCCAACGATTCTCCACATACTTGTTACACTGAGCATGAATGTTTGGAATGTTGGGAAGTTATGTGCATGGGAATTCAACTCATGAAGGAACAACTAAAGAAAGATCCAAAGGTTGAGAAACTGCGTTGTCGGCACTGCAAATCCAAGGTTTGTCATGTTTGGAAAATCAAAGGGAATAGTGGTCACACAGTGACTACTATTCGTCTTGTTTGTCCATAAATAAATAAATTTTCATTTTTTTTCCTTAACTGTGTTAATAAAAAAACATAAAATAAATAAAATGAATCCTCAGTGTTGGTTCTGCCTTCAGGTGAAAGACGCGTGGGAGGCATGTGCCTATAATCCTAAGGAAAAGCTTGTTATAGTAGAAAAAGGTATTTTATCAAAAACCTATAAAGTTAATCCCTGTCGTCTTCATCAGATATGTTTAGATCAGGTGATATGGGATAATTTTCAAGAACTTGACCCCAAAGAATGTCGCAAACTTGATTTATTCTTTCCTCTGCTTTCTTTTTTTTCTCCTTCAATTTCTAACTTTATTCCTTACCATTTGAAATTAAACAAAAAAAATAACAACGATAAAAATGCCTCGGAGTATGACGACAACCAAAAAGACGCCAGCCACGAAAAGGAAACCTGCTGTAAAACGCAAAACTCCTGTCAAGAAAAGGAAACCAGCCCCAAAACCCAAGAAAAAGATTCCAGTGCGACGCACCAAGAACAGCATTAAGAAAAAACCTGCTTTGGTGAAAAAAAAGAGGAAAGTGGCGATCAAGAAGAAACCCACAGTGAGGAAAGTGGCAACCAAGAGGAAACCCACAGCGAGGAAAATAGTACCTAAGAGGAAAGGATCAGACGTACGTGTTAGTCTGTTGATCCCAGCCGCAAACCTAATGGAAGTCTTGGCCAAGCTTGGGGTCAAATATGTGGAATGAAAGTTTAGTTTTATTATTTTTTTTTTTACAAAATACATTTTTATTTTTTCGTTACTTTGGTTATGTTACGAAAGGTGATGTTGTAGCGTGGTTTCTTGATTCTCTTTCGCACAGGCAAACAATGTAAATAATGGCGTTGCATATCCATGTTCATGAGGAACAATGAACCATGAGCAAGTTCCAGATTTTTAATTTCTTTTCGTTTTTGTTTGTCTTTGGCTCGGACTTGAAAGTCTCGTGGTTCTCCAAGGCTTATGCTGGCAATCAGAGAACCTTTTTCCATATCTTTTTCATCGTCTGAGTGCCAAGGAATACCGGCCAACCCGTCAGGATATCGATTAACCAAAACATAAGTAAACTTTGTGCTGAATTTTTCTTCCAAGTCTTTCCTAAGTTGGCAAAGTATTGGTGAATCCAGCCACGTCGTGGCTGTGGTTGTCCTGTTGCTGTAGGTATATGTTAAATCTTTTTCACCAAAGGCCACACTGCTGCGTTTAGTAAGTCCAGTTTTCCCCATAAAAGACCATGTTTCTTGTTTAAACAATCCATTATCATTGTGTTTAATCAGTTCAGACAGAAGGTTATTGGCAGTTTCAGGATCCATGTAATGAGGATAGTATTTTGCACTGGAGTGATCCACACCATTTTTATGGTGGTGGTAAGTATCAATGAAATGACTGGTTTTTTGACGTTTTCGTTTTTCAGATGTGTGAGACATGGTTTTTGTGAAGTGTGTAGACTAGCTAGACAGACAATAAAAAGTAAAAAACAAATAAATGGTTAAGTTTGGTTTTGTGTTTTTTTTTTGATACGGTCGACGAAAAAATATAGAGTTTTTTTTGGTCAGGCGTCTGATTTTTGAAAAAATTGAAATTGTTTAATTTCAATTTTTTGTAAAAAGTAAAAAACCAAACAAGAAAAAAGCAATATGGGAAAAGAAATAGATGATCTTCTGGAAGGTGAATATTGGTGTCACAAATACTTTGGTGTGAACAAATCTGGTTCCATTCGTAAACCTCCACGCCATCGTGCTCGACTACACACCTCTCCAAAAAATATGAGTCAGGAGGAGTTTTTACAAAAACTATCCGAAGAACCTCAATCTTGGTTTGAATTAAGAGCCTGTGGGGATGCAGCAACGCAAGCCTTGCCTCCATTGAAAGAACCTTACCTGATAACCTTGAGTCGAACTACGGTTGCTCAACTCAAGAAATATTTGGTGGTTCGAGTCGCAAATTATGATTATCGAATTGGATTACAGGATCACAGTCCTTTCCCTACGCTTCAAAATTCACTTCAATTGAGGCACATTAGTCCTTTGACTGGTCCTTCTCATCGAAAATTAGTCTTGTTTTATCAATTGGATCAACAACAACAACACCAACAATAATAATACAAATACTACTTCATTTTTTTTTATACAAAATAAATTTTTATTTTTATGCCATAAAAAATAGAGAGAATCAAAGCCTTTGTTTATTTTTTTTTAGCACAAAGGTAACAATAAGACATCCCATAAAACTGTTTGTCCATCGACTGCTTGCAACAAGGAAGTCTATGTTTATAACACACCCAAGTGCTGCATGCGCGACACTTCCAAACTCCCAAGCCTCCACAGCTTTTACATTCCGTAAAATCCAATGTTATGCCATCTTTCTTCATTGCTGCTTCTGCTATGGCCACAATATCTGCCTTGGTTGCCATCGAATTAAATTGATTAAAAATTTTATTTTATTTTATTTTATTAATTATTTTTTAATTTTTTGTGCACAAAAAATTAAAAAATAATTTACAATTTAACAATAACAAAACGAAAAAATGCCAACTAAAACGTGTACTATTTGTAAGCAAGATACAGAATCGTATTGGAATACTGTGAAAGGAATGTTATGTGACAATTGCCATTGCAAGCAGCCCAATATTCAAGCAGGTGCAACCTACTACTGCGCAGGTGATTATTGTGAAAGGACAGTTGCTTCTAACAATATACTTTTCTGTTCACACTGTGACAAAGGCTAACACTTTGCCTTTGGCGCAACAACAATAAACAACAACAACAATAATATTACAATCTTTCATATTTTCGTTTTTGTACAGAAAATAAAATTTCCATTTTTTTTCGTCAGGCGTCTGATTTCCAAAAAAACAAAATATAAAAAAAACAAAAAAAAATAATTAACAAAATACAAAAAAAAAATAATGAATATCAACAACAACAACAACAACAACAACAACAACAACAACAACAACAACAACAACTTTGGGGTCATGAAAACCCCAACTCCAGCATTCCTCCCAACCTATCCGGGAGATTCCTGGACCAACTATTTAATGTACTCAAACACAAAGTATAGTACTTGTATGCTCCAAGGATTAGGAGCTGATGACACGTGTGAAGTTTGTAAAGAACGTGTAACCATGGCAGTTTCCATGCAAGTACATCGACGTTTTACACCAACAAGACGTGTTGAATGTCTAAGCATGAACGAATGCAAACCTATACTCTTGATGTTTACCTGTGATGATCATGCTAATGCTAAAGCCTTTTACGACCTTACGGATAATAAATTCAAGAGTTTCTTGGTTCTTGGCACCGGACCGGTGCCTGAGCATGCTAATGAAAAAAAAAATAGCCAAAATGAATAATAATAAAATTTAAAAATTCTATTTTTTTCGTCAGGCGTCTGATTCTTTCGTTTTTCCAATAAATAATTTTAATATTTTTTTTCTAAGAGTAAACCACAACCACAAAAAAAAAATATACACAACAACAATAAATAACAAACACCAAGATGACAAGCGCCAAAGAAGACATTGCAAATTACTTAGAGAAAATGGAAGGACATTTGGATGAAATTGCAAATTCGCAGGCAGAGATCAATGACAAAGGAGGTTACACTTCTTTCGGTGACGCAGAAGCTGCCAGTATAACGAAATCTTTGGAAAGCATTGCTAACGATGAGTATGACGTGAAAGGTTATCTCGAATCTATTGCTCAGAGTCTGAAAACCCTAGTTGAATTAAAACAGGAGAAACAAAGGAGACACAGGAATGGTCCCAATTACAGTCCAAGTCAAAAACATTCAAAAAATTTAAAACGTAGCCTGACCACGACTGCGGATGGCAGGAAGGTTAGCGGCAAGATCACCTTCAGTCGCACTGGGAAAAGGTTATTTATTCAAAACAAGCATGGGTACACCAGCGCATGAATAAAAAAATGTTTATGTATTTTTCAATAAAAATAAAATACAAATTTATCCCCCATTATTATTATCATCATATGTCCCAGTCCGTTGACAGAAGGAGTAACTCTAGGCTTATTTTCGAATCTATGGGGAACTCTGGAATCTTAGGTGATGTTGCAGCATCGATATATTTTTCTTTATAAAACAAGTATTCCACAGCCTTTTCAACAACTATTCCTCTTTCATCTTGAGATATAACGCCATTTGAATCAGCCTCAGACAAGGTTTTGAATTTTTGCAAATGACTCACAAGTTTCTTTGGAAATATAATCACTTTGCCGTCTGAGCAATGCACAACAACAACACATGTTTTTGATTTTTTATTCATTTTTGTTTTAATGAAAATATTCAGATTTTTTTTTGGTCAGCCGTATTATTATTTCTAAAAAAAAAAAGTGATTCCACATAAACTTTTTTTTAAAAAAAAAATAAAATCCTAATAATAATAACAATAACAATACTATTCCTGTGATTTTACTGTCAGCATGGACATGAACAAGATGAAAGGAGGGGGATATCCCAAACAACAACAACAACAACAACAACAACAACAATCGGCGGAAGAAAAACATAAGAAAAAACAGATGCATCGCTGGATGAAAAAATTAGGCTACCGTGCTTTGCCCCCTGTCACAGTGCACCAAGAAGGATCAATCTTTGGAGAAGCTGGATGTTTAAAGTTGGTTCGTACTGCCAAGATGGGTTTGGGTGTGGTTACCACAAAAGATGTGGCAGCTGGAACAATAATACTGCGAGAATCCCCTTTGGCTGCCGCATTAATGATTAATCCAGCCACAACCAATAAGTTACATTGTTTGTTGAAGATTGCTGCCTACAATCCAACTGCCAAGACCCTGTATTCAAGTTTAGTGACCCCCATGATGTTTCGGGGCGTAACCAAAGAATGGTTGGATAATTTCGTCAGTGTGCCAACTGTAACCTGGGACAAACAAATGATCTCGGCCTTGGTGGATGTGGTGAAGGCTGTGCACCAGAAAGACCCAAGTTTAGATATTGGAGAAATACGTGCCTTGGCTGCTCAGGCCTTGGGAGTAGTTAAAGCCAATGCGTTTATGAATACTAGTCCCATCACTGGCGTTCTGTATGCCACTAGTCTGTACAACAAAACTACTTTTATTAATCATTCATGTCAAGCCAATGCTATTCAATACAATGATGGTTCTATCAACACCTTGGATTTTATAGTCTTGGCCAAACAAGCCATTCCTAAAGGTTCCGAAGTTTTCATTTGTTATGGAAATGCTCGAGTCAAGAAGGTGGTTTATCGCCGTGACTCTCTGAAAAGAACTTTTGGTTTCAATTGTGAATGTGAGCGATGTCTCAAGGAAGTGGCAATCGCAGAGATAGATCCAGACAGCCAAAACTTTAGTTGTGATGAAGTCTTGTGGGAAACCTACAATACAGCAGCGGCTCTGTCGGCCAAAGGCAGAACACAAGCCGCCTATAACATTTATTGTGACATGGTGATGCATCAGAGAAAAGCCTTAGAAATTTCAGATCCAGACATTCGTATTCTGATAGCTTACAATTGCAGCTTATTGTATTTTCAGTGGGAGAGTCACCCACGATCCAATGTTTTGACTTTGGAATGTTTGGAGTACCTGGGCAAGGAAGTTGCCGAGGGAACTCGATATCACAAAAACGACGGACCAGTTTCAAATCAGTTTACGGCTGCCCTGAGTAGCGTCATGGAAGCAATTCGGTGTAGGCTTGTTTTATTGGAAGTGATTCGGGCCAACGTCAAACCAACTGGGACTGGGACCAGTTTTGACAGTTCACCCCCAGAAATGATGCGCTTTTTCTTGGCAACTCAACGAATGATTTCTGCCTATGATCGGATGTATGGCCACCTGAATTATAAATTCGATATGGACATGGAACTTAGTCATGCCTTTGAGAACATGATGAAAAGCCTAGACATATGCATGCAAGGATTTCAACAGGCCGCAGCAGCGGCAAAGAAAAGTGAAGAGGAGCTAAAGGAGGAGAAGGGAAAACAGAAGCAAGAGGAATTTGTGTAAAAAATAAATACATTTTTTTTTTATTGAGGTGAAAGAAATATATAACATTTTTTGATCACGCATTGCCTTCGGTTCTATGACTATTGACAGTGAACCGAAGAAATGCCTAATACTGTACCTGGAGGAAGCAAAGGACACACTGGTCCCGAACATTCCCAAACACATTTCCATGATGTTGGACTTGCAAGACCTGATTCTACTAAAAATACTCCTCCAGGACTTGCTGCAGCTAAGGTACAAGATCCTCCGTTGGCCAAGCCAACGACACACACCGGGCTTACGATGGGTGGATTAACTCCAGGGAAAATAAGTACTGGGGGGGTGGAGAATGTAGTTATAGCAGGACACACACAAACACCAGGAGCTCCATCGGCCCCATCAGCTCCGTCTTGACCGTCTGTACCGTTAAATCCACGTGGACCTTGAACCCCATCAATTCCGTCTTGACCATCAATTCCATTTGTCCCATTGACCCCAGGTGCACCGTCTTGGCCATCGATTCCATCATTTCCGTTCGTTCCGTCAACACCATCTTGGCCATCGATCCCATTTGTTCCGTTGACCCCAGGAGCTCCGTCTTGGCCATCGATTCCGTTTGTACCGTCTTGACCATCTGTTCCGTTTGTTCCGTTAATCCCAGGGGCACCGTCTTGGCCATCAATTCCGTCGGCCCCGTCTTGTCCATCGCTCCCAGCTGGTCCTTGAGCTCCTGTGTCTCCTTTACAATCACTAACATTACAGGCTCCATCCATGTTAAGATCTTCCAAAAGAAGATCACAGACTCCGTTCTCGTTGAGATCCCAACAGTTAATACCATCAGCACCATCCTGCCCGGGTGGACCCACAATACCAGACCCAGTAATATTTATAATCTCTTGAATAAATACATTTTCCCACATCATGGTAGTAGCATTCCAGTGAGGGAATTGACAATCTTGAAGATTCTGGAAGGTCACGTCGGTTAAGTCACCAAAAGGTACAATAGGCCCTGGAGGACCTTGGGCACCGTCTTGTCCATCAGTACCATCTTCGCCGTCAGTACCATTGAAGCCTCGTGGTCCTTGAATCCCCTGGGCTCCGTCTTGGCCGTCAGCACCATCTTGACCATCGCTTCCGTTGCTACCATCAGTTCCATTGAAGCCGCGAGGCCCTTGGGCTCCGTCTTGTCCATTGATGCCATCAACTCCGTCTTGGCCATCGATTCCGTTGATTCCATCTTGTCCGTTGGTTCCGTCAGTTCCATTGAACCCTCGTGGTCCCTGAGCTCCATCGATACCGTCTTGGCCATCTATTCCATTTGTACCGTCAGTCCCATTTGTTCCATTAATACCATCTTTGCCGTCGGCACCGTCTTGGCCAGCTGGTCCAGGAGGACAGGTGCAATTAACTCCTCCTGTGAAATTTCCACAGGCGGATGGACATACATCATCACATGGAGCTGGACATTCTTCTGGTACACAAGGACCTATAGTGTCTCCGTGAGCCAAATGGGCTGGGAGAGCTTTCTTTGAGATTGAGATTGTGACTGGAAGTCCTGAACCACCACCACCATCGTCATCATCGTCATGTCCCTGAGGTTTGTGACAGATTGTGATTTTCCGAGATTCCCGATGCCACATGAAATCGTAATACACAAGACCATCTCCAGGACGTCTGAGGCCTCTCTTGCGACTTCCATCTTGAATATCAACATCAGCCAGACCTTCCAGAGTTAGGGTTAAGTTGGCACATGCAGCTGGACAAACATCATTACAGGGGGTAGGACATGTTGCCGGAGGTTCTGGGTCGGTAGGGCAAGGTCCACGAGTATCATTCTTGTGTTTGCGCAGGTGAGATCGATAAGAATCCCAGGTAACACAAATAGCAAATGGTTTGTCTTCTTTTCCAAGTGGGTGATGACAAATCAAGACTTTGTTATCAGGACAACGGTCTGGTCCATTGCCATTATCACCATCATCTTCGTCGTCACCAAAATTTTCATCTCTTTTGGGCCGACCGAACCGCTTCATTTGATTGCTAAAGAAGTTAGACATGCGATGAAGGAATGGTTTCTCAGGCAAAGGAGCTGCCGTTGTCATTGTTGCTGTTGCTATGACAAGCATCATAAAGACACAGCAGTACCACATTGTAGTATATTTCATGAGAATATTTTTTTTCGTTTTTTTCTTCCCTTTCTATGTATTTCTTACTACCCAAGACATCTCCATGCATAACTGACTGAAAATCAGATGTTTCCATCGCACAAAAAGGTAACTAAATAAAACAAAAAACAAAAAAATGTTATCCAGAAAATGGATGATGATTTTTTTGATATCTGTGTTGTTGTGGTTGTGGTGGTTTGGTTGTGTTGTAGATGCGTTGGGAACAACCACCACCGCCAAGCTACCTACACGAAATTGTACTTGTTTTAGTTTATCAAATCCTTTGTTTGTGGAATTTGTAATTCAAGATGAATCTGATGATTCACGAATAGATATGCATGGACTTCCCTGTGTGGTTCGTCACGGCGCTTTACCTCAAGGAGCTCCAAAAATCGAGACAATATGGTGTGAGCGTGACGCAGAAGGGAATCCTCATCCAACATTTTTCACAGACTGGCGTTGTTATCCTCGTCCAGCCATGCATTCGAGATTTGCATTTAATTATACCTTTCGATGTTTAATGTTGGAAAGTGGCAAGCCTTACACCAATGACCCATTGATGCATGCCAAATACAATTCAAAAGAAGTCTGTTGTAGTCTGCGCTACAGCATTCGTCTGAATGACCGCTGGGTTGGCATGGGATTAGCTTGTTTGGTTCAAATTTCTTTTGTGATTTTTATTAGTTCTGTGATATTGATGTTTCAATACGTGGATCGAAGTTCTCATCCTTTGACTCGATTGATCAAGGAACGCTGGTTTTATTCCAAAGGAGATTTGTTTCCTGATACCAGTGCGACTGGGCCTCTGTCTGTGGCTGTTAGTATACCCATGGCTTATGAATGTGCTCCCCTAGCATTTGTGTGTGCTTATTTTATGTTTAATTTAATTGTTTTTGTG
>SDBT01013577.1_pt1 | contig 13049 bp, 17 predicted proteins | sample 2277101 | NCBI WGS metagenome assembly SDBT01 (sample SAMN10404973, study PRJNA504765) | marine sediment metagenome | isolation source: marine sediment core GS10_PC15, 103 cmbsf | place: Arctic Ocean: Southern Knipovich Ridge | collected 2010 | reverse complement strand
TCCTCATACGGCAGTCCCGCCAACGACAGAGAGCGAGCAATGTATTTGGACTTTGCAACGTGGTGGACTCTGTCTTTCTTCAGAAGCATAAGCTCCCTGGAGTCACCCACGACCATCGCGGACGCGGCCAGGTTTTGCGCATCCGTCCCGGCCCACACAATGACGACTTCGCCCTTGTGCCTCTTTATGAATCGAGAGTCTCCTAAATCTCGACAGTAGCCGAACAACACAGCGGGGGCCGTATCGTCAGTGACCTTTCCCAGTCCGTACCGCTCCTGGTATCGGCCATCAAACGCGGGAAGCGAGTCAGATACGCGGCCTTGAAGGATTTTCATTTTGCTCCCTCCGGCGTGTACCTGCACATGTTGGGATCACCCTTGCCGGGTTCCGCCCAGTCGGCGAACCGGTCCTGGAAATCCTCTGTGATCTCCATGTCGTGGAGGTGGCGGACCTTGATGGTGGTGTCCACAAACATCTTCAACCCTAGCTCCGTCTTCAGGCGGTGCATGAATCGGGTGTCCATGTCAGACATCCGTTGAAACGTCTTTGGGTGGATCTTCTCGTTAAACCACGGTCGTTCTAGCCGGAGGAGATCGGTTGTCTCCAGCATGGTCACGCCGCTCCCGATAATGTCTACTTCTTGCAATTCCCCATCCGCAGGGTCGATCAGCCGCATCCGGTCGCCGTCTTGCGCCACTCCTCGGAACGGCCCATCACCTGTCACCCGCCACGCCATTGGCTGGAAAGGCTTCATGTTCTGCCACTGCGTGTACCCCCGAAACGGCACCATTGCCGTGATGACGTCGCAGCCTTCGTCCATGCGAGCCACCAGCCGGGGAAGTAAATCCTCGGGGTGAACCTGGTCCGCACCGATAATGCAGAGCAGGTCCGCCCCCCAGGATATACACTTCTCGAAGCCGTCGGCGTGCTTCCGCGCTGGGCAGAAGCCACGCCCCTCGAAGAATCGAACGTCATATCCCTTGGGCCGTTCCAGGTTCATGGTGTTGTTGGCAAACTTCGACCACGTGAACGGGCTGTCCCACGGGTACGTTACTCCAATCTTCATGCGCGGCTCCTTGCGGGTTAGTTCGACGTAGTCTCCGGGTACCTATCGCCGGACTCGTCGATGTTGTTGCACACGTAGTTCTCGATGCACAGCAAACTGCCCGGATCGAAAGTCTCCGTGAACGGGTCGGCGTACAGCGTGGTGATGTCGTTGTGCGCCGCGATGCCGGTAGTGGCCACCGCGAAGTCGATGCCGTTCTCTGCGCCGGTGTCCGAGTTGTAGATGGTGTTGCGGGCGACCACCATATCCTTTCCGGCGGCACCTTCGCCGACAACAGCCGCGTCACTGAAGTTCCCGATGAACTCGTTGTCTACCAGGCGGGACTGCTCGTTGTCGTCGAAGCGGACGGCTTCAGCGCACCCGGCGGTAGCGGGCTCGGTGAGGAACCTATTGTTGTGGATGTTTGTGCGGTCCACGCCGTCCACGTCGACCATCGTAATGAAGTCGTCGCCGGTTCCGTCGTAGCCGAACTCCAGGCGGTCCAGCTCGATGTCGTCGCCATCAACATTGATGCCTACAACAACGGCGCCAAAAGATGATTTCAAGACGACATTAGAAAGCCGACAATTCTCGGCATCCAATTCGATGCTTCCGGCGGTGGCCGTGAAGAGCAGAACCGGGCGACTGCGCCCCTGGCCGCCGCCAAGGATGATCACCCCAGCCTTGTTCAACACCAGCGAAGTGGCGGTCGAGATGTCCTCGGTGTGCCCCGGCATCACGTAGATGACGTGGCCTTGGTTCGCCGCGGCTTTGGCAATCGCCTGAGCGATCGTCGCCACTGCGGAATCGCGGCTCTTGCCGGAGTTCGTGCTTGAGCCCGTGTTGTGGACGAACCAGATCGCGCCGGGCGGGAAGCCTACTTCGTTGGCGATGCCCAGTGCGTCGGTAAGTTGCACGAGGTCTCGTCTGGTCCAATTCGTTCTTTCAGCCATTGGTTTTTTTCCTTAGCGCGGCGAGATCAACGACGGGGTATTTTCCTCTACTGTCCTGGGTCTCGGTACGAATACCGAACGTGAATCTGCACGAGAGATGAGTTGGCCCCATCCGTAGATGTACTCACACGAACGACGCTTCCAGCGGGAACCACCGGCGAACCTGCGGTCGGGCCGCCACTTGCGGCCCGCTGGATTGTCGAGGCCAACGTGACGTTCTCGACATCACCGGCCGCCGCGCCGTCGTCGATGACATGGGCATCCACGATGTTGTCGGCGTCCTGATCACTCAGTCCGTCACCAATGGTCGTTCCGGCAACGTAGGTGCCGACGTTCAGTTCGGCATGATTAGCGCCGCCAGCGCCAGCCGTCACGTACACCAGGTCAATGCCCTCGATGGCAATGTCAAGTGTGGGGTGGTACAGAATGTCGGTAACGACCGCCGCCGCGGAGATGTCGATCAGTTCCGACACGACCACGTTTTGCCGCGCTGCCTTCGACATGCCCCGGTTGATTACTGCTCCTGCTGCTGGTTCAATCATGACACGCCTCCCTTCTAGCGCGTGGCGCTGGTGTTGAAAATCTCGATGTTCGTAGAGCAACGAGTGGCCAGCATGTTCTGGCGGGTCATCAGGAACGCGATGTAGGCGTCGGCGAAACGGCCGCCAGGTGTGCTGGTCATTTGCCAGATCGAATTGCCGTCGCGGGTATTCCACCACCAATCACGAGTGACGAATCGGGCGGCGCTGGGGGCGTGGATGAATCGCAGCCTTGACGGCGGGGCGTCATCGTCAACGAGGATCGCAGCGCCTTCATACTCGATCGCCGTGTATCCACCACGCAGCTTCACGTAGTTCGGAGCCGTCCGTTGGTCGGCCTTCAGCGCGGCCCCGACAACCCGGAAGTTCTGATAGCCAGTGAACACGTCCCAGATTTCGCCATTGCCGGCCCTGGGCAGAAACTCCCCGGCGTTCTTCCTGACGCGGTCGATAGCTTCCTCGAGGTGAGCACCGATCTCGACGCTGCCACCCTCGGCATCAATCGGGTCTGTTGCTCGCGCCCAGGCACCCGTCACGACATCGCGGTCGACGCCGCCGAAGTAAATCGGCGCGCTGTCGCTGCCCATGTCTGTTGGGTTGCTCTGGCCGACGAGGTTGGCGAACCCCCAGGGGGCCAAGGCTTGAGCGCCCCATCGGTACACGCCATAGGTGGTGTCGCCGGGATCCGTGAGGGTCGGGGTCGTTCCGTCAATGTTCAAGACGGTAAGCGTGGTTGAGTTTGTGATGGTTTGGATCACCAGGGCGACGTTTTCGGTCTGTCCGCCGAGCAAGGTGCCGTTGCCTTCCCGCAAACGAATGTGGATGTCCATCCCGACCTTGAGGATGCTGGTGTCATCGACGGTGATAGTCACGCCGCCGTCAGTGGCCGACACGATCGCCCGCAAAGAACTGCCGTTGCGATGAAGTAAGCGACTGAGTTCCTTGCGCGCGGCCGGCATCTGTTGCCGCATCTGCAAGTCCAGGCCCCGTTGAACAGAGGCTTTTCCGCCAGCCACGGTGTCCAGCACCTTGCCGGTGATCTTCAGTGCTTGGTTGAGGTCCTGGACGTTGAACTGCCATGTATCCGTTTCGGCCCGACCGGGAGTGGCCAAACCACCCGATTCCGGGTAAGGCACGGCCGCGTTCGGCGAGTCGTCGGTGATGACAGGAATGAGAATGTACCGCCCGTCGCTGGACATGTTGCCCATGAGCGGTATTTTGTTGCTCCTCTCAATGAGGTCCAGGGCGGGCGTCTTGCGGTCCATCTGCACGAAAACCTGATCCCCCATAGGGAATCTTTCCAGTGATATCGCGCTGAGCCCGGCCAGGTCGGTGGTTTGTCTTTCTGGCATTTAGGTTTCTCCTGTGTGTCTGGTAAGCGCGGCGGGAGTTAAGGCTGTAGGGCTTTCTGTTCCCAATACGCATTGCTATCGGGATCAAGTTTCTTATCGGGCTCCTGAGTGGGGGAACCTCCACCTGGCATTTCCACTGATTTCTTGTTGACCGCGGCCTGGGTGGCGGCATTCGCTGCCTTCTGTCCGGGCTGGGCGTCGAGGATGGCCTGCTGCTCCTGCATCTCCTGGCTGAAGATCGCCTGAATCTGCTGGGCGGTCACTGTGCGGTTGGCGGGATCGGCGGCAACGTGGTTGCGGGTTCCAGTCACCACCTGTTTGTATACCTTCCTGGCCAGCGCTGGATTCGCCTTCGTCAAGGGATTCTTGGCGATCAGTTTGGCCACCTCTACGCCGGCCGCACTGACACATCTCTCGACGTATTCGCCGTTGTCTTTTTGTGTCGCCCTACCCTGAATGTCATTCAGTTGCGATTGGATGTCGGCCAGGGCCTTCCCTGTCGGATCGTCGGCAAACTCATCCTCTGCCGCTACCGGGGCGGGCCTGGCCATGTCCTGGATGGCAGTCTGCATCCCCTGCATGGCTTCACTCTGCTGAGTCAGCAAGCCGGCCATTTGCTCGGTGGTCGCCTGCTGGGCTTGGTGGGCCGCCTCGGCGTCGAATGCCGGCGCGGCGGTTTCCTCGACGACTTCGCTCGCGGCGGCAGTGGTTTCAGTGGTTTCCTCAGTGGCCGTGCTTTCGGTTTCATCCGGCATTGGTTTTCTCCGTTTTGCTAACGCCTTGATCGGGAGACGTCCCATTCGGCGAGCGGGATTTCTTCTTGGCGGGTTGTGGTTTGCTTGGTGGCGATGATTTCTGATCTCCGCTGGCCTCGGGATCAAGCATCCCTATGGCGGCAAGCGGAAGCGGGAAGACGAGATTGGCGATGTTGGTCGCGAACTCGGGGCCTGCGCCCTCGGCCAGTTGGGCTAGAAGCTGTGAGCGGTGCTTCATCCACATCGAGACGTCCGCCCGACGAAGCAAGTAAGGCTCCTCGACGATTCGCTGCCGGGCGGCCCTCTTGTGGTTCTCATAATGCTCCCTCTCGTTTTGCACGACCTGGAAGAAGCGAAGGTCGCGCTTCATCTGGTGGTACTCTTCCGTCTTGTGCCAACGGTCGTGGACCTGCAGGTGAGCGCCATGGTCATCGCTCTCGTCAGGGGGTTCGACCGGCTCGCCCTTGACCCATCGCCGGTTCTCTGACTCGGCGCGAGCGAAGTCTGGTCGACGTTTGTCGAACTGCTTGCGGTATCCGCTCTCCCCCAGCATTTCGAGGATTTCGTTGCGATCGGTCTGGGGATTCAGCAGCCCGGCCTCCATCGACATCTTCACGAAGTTGAACAATTCCTCGGGCGTCTTCGGGATGATCGAGTGGGCCTTGACTCGAATGAGTCGGGCGTTAGTTGTGGAGTCTCCCCAGTTAGATGGACGGAGGTCGGAGCCCTTAAAGGTGATGGCCTCCAGTTCGTTGCCCGCCCCGATGATCTGGATGAGTCGCGGCCAGCTCGCCTTCGCCTGGATTTCGAGCAGCCCGAAGTTGCCGAGCGCTTCCACCCATTCGTCAATTCTCTCGCCGGTGGGGATGAGCTTCAGGTTGTTTTGCGCCTGCAAGGATAGGATGGCCCGGCCGCTCTTCACGTTGGCATCGTCAGTGCGCCCCTGGTCGATGGAGGCGTTTCCACTGATGTCCTGAATGAACTTCAGGTCTACGCCCATCGTGTTGAAGTAGTCGCGGCCGATGTCCGGCATTTGGATTGTGCGGGGCACTAATTCGGGCGAATTGCATTTATAGATTTTACCTGGCCTATTACTCAATGAGTTAGGCTGAGCGCCCGCCCCACTGAACTCGACGATGGTTGGCATCACCCGACGAAGAGAGTAATCCGCAATTTGTGAAGCCGCTCTATTGAGGTTCTCTTGAGCGGAGATCATCTGATCGACGATGCAAGTCCCGTGGGCGTTGCCCCGGATCGGCTTCTCGATCAGCGGGAAGAGGGGAACCACCTTGCTTTCGTTTTGCAGGTTTTCGGGGCCGAAGATGAGTTCGCCGTTGCCTATTTGGACCGCCTGGCGACCGTCCGGATACTTGCGGCTGGGAACCTTGTAGGCCGTCTTGAGTAGGATGCCGTCAGAACTGGCGATCTCCGTTTCGTCATCGTCGTAGAAATACCTGTCGCTCCACATACCCTCGGATCGCCCGCTGCCGTAGCCGCTGGGAGCCGCCGCCATCTCCCGAACCTTCTCGGGTTCGATGTCGAACATGTCCCCGATTTCTTCGCTGGTCTTCTTCTGTGTGCGCATCCAGATACGGGCTTCGTCGAAACTCTTGGGCTTGAATGGCCACCAGATGACCTCGGGGAGTGGCGCGAGGTCCACGTCGTAGTCGCCGGCTAGATCGTCGTACACGCCTGCGTTGTGAGCTTCGGGGCCGAACTGCTGGAAGAAGCGGTTGCGAATGATCTGGTCTTGCTCGGCTGCCTCAGGGCCGGGCTGGATTTCCGCAAGCTGCTCGTCGAGCCTGATGGTGATTCGCGGGCCTTTGTTCCGGTTCCAGAACGGATGGCCGAAAACGACAGCGGAGGACATCGCCCATTGCAGAGCTTCGCGGACTTTGCGGGGCATCTTCACCCCTTCGGTCCAGTACCAACCCATGACTTTATCGGTGAGGCGCTGGACCACCCGGTCGCCTTCATTGTCCGCGCCGGACAGGGTTGACCAGACGGATTTCTGCCGGATCAGTTTGGCGGTCCGGGATTCGACGGCGTCGAGGATTTTGTTGTAAACGATGCGAGCTTGCCACCCGTCGTGCCTGGGGTTGGGAACCATCGCTTTCTGGTTGTCATCCCAGGCGTACCAGTGGTTGCCGAAGAGGAATTGTTCGTTCCGCCATGCGAGCTGCTCGATGCGCCGCTTGTAGTCGCGGCCGCGCCAGAGTTGGCGCATGCAATCCGCAACCGACAGGGCGTCATCCCAGTCCGTTTGGGCAATTTGGTTGTGGTCAACTACTGCTGGCAACCGTCAGGGGCCTGTTCGCGGCAGGGGCCTCACGGGGGTTCATGTTCCACGTGGAACATCACGGTCACATCCTCGACGGATCCGTGATTTCCGGGTGATCTTCGGTTTCCGCTGGCTCCGGCTCCGGGTTGTAGCCACTGATGATCGGGGATCCGTTTTCCGGCGGCGCCGGCGTTTTCGCGGCCATATGGGCCATCGACTGGGAAGCAAGCTGTCCCATCAACTTGCTGGGGTCGAGCCTGACGGCCAGGGCGGTCACGTCTCGCAGTGACGCCGCCAACTGATCGCCTTGCTTCAGGAGGCCGTTCATCACCTTGCCGGTGATCTCGACGCAAGTGACGATCCCCTTGCCGGCGCGCTCAAGGTCGCGGCGGTGGGCTTCGTGGGATTCCTGGAGGGCGGTGAGCAACATGCGGTCGGCTTCGCCAGCCCGGCGGCCGAGGAAGTGAGTCCACCAGCAGAGGGCGGCGACGACCACGACTGGGAGTGTCATCAGAAAGCAGACGACGACGGGTGATTCGAGCATTCTGATCTCCTGATTGTCAAAAATGCGGGGCCTCGGCCCATTCACAACCAGACTCAATGGGCGATACGCATGTCTGGCCTTACAACCGCCCACAACCCCGCTGGCGGCCCTACGCTCCGTGCTTTCCCATCCAAAGAGTACGACCCCTTTATTGTCAAATCGCATGGTGGGCCGGGTTCCACGACCGGCAACCCCCGGGAGCCTCACCCTCTCGGGTTATACTACCCTCGAACATTAGGACGGTACTCTGATAGACAGTTTCCACGTCCGATCCACCCGACGCTGCCACGCCGCCACCACGCTGTAACATCCAAAGAGTACGACCCCTTTTTTGCCCTTGCAAGGGAAACATCGTACAATGTACCTAGACATCGACAGAACTAGGTATCTCATGTGCCACTATTAGGCGCAAAAAGGCCAATAAAAAGACCACCTGAGAAAACCCCGAAAATGTTGAATCCCCACCGAAACAACCCGATGGTTCGCTCGCTACAGCGGTTCCTCGTCAGGCTCTACCGTGGCGACTTCAAGATTCGAGACAAGAACAGCCGCCAGATTATCCCGCTGCTCCCCAACTCGGCGCAGATCAAACTCCTGCGAGCGATGCTTGGACAGGCCCTAGCCGGGAAGCCAATCAAGTGCGCCGTGCCCAAGAGCCGTAAGCGCGGGATCAGCACCCTCGCCCAAGCGTGGCAGTATCACCTGGCGGAAGTGCGGTCGGAATGGAACTCCCTGACTGTCGCCCACCGAGCCGAGGACACCACCGAAATCTTCAGCATCGTCCAGCGAATGCACAGCTACAGGTACGACGAGGATGACAAGACTGTCGGTATCGCCCGCACCGCCATCCGCTTCAAGGCGTCGGGGCACAACAGTAAGTACCGGGCGATGACCGCGATGGGAAACTACGTCGCCTCCGGTAGCGACACCCACGCCCTGCACGTCTCCGAAGCCGCCCTGATGGAGAGCCAGTCCAATCAGGACGCCAAGAAACTGGCGGCCATGATCAACTCCATGCCCCAGAAGACCGCCGAGGTCTCCCTCATCCTGGAATCGACAGGCATGGGGCCGCTCGGTATGTTCCCCCAAATCTGCTATCGGGCGGAAAGCGGCGAATCCGACTATGCGCTCATCTTCATTTCCTGGCTGGAAGACCCCGACCTCACCGACGACGATTTCAAGGGGGACTACGAAGACTTCGAGCCGCCGATGACTCAGTACGAGCACAGCCTGGTCGACGAGCACAAGGCGACACCACAGCAGCTTTCGTGGAGACGGCGGAAGATTCTCAATGAGCACCCGGAATGGAACATCAAGAAAGAGGGGAATCCACCACTATTCGGCTATCACTATCCGGCCCGGCTTGACGAGTGCTTCTCGGAAGTCACCGGCGCGGTGTACCCGAGATTCAACAAGGACCGGCACACCAGACAGGTCATCGACACGGACGGATGGAACCTCTATCGCGGCATCGACTACGGGTGGGAAGGAAGCCACGCCTTCGTGTGCCTGTGGGTGGCTCACAACCCAGGTCTTCCACCGGGCTTCGCCATCGGGCCGGACGTGCCCAAGGAAGTCATCGACCAGTTCGTGATGTACGTCTACGACCCGAAGACAGGTCGGCCGAAGAAAGCCAACGATGATAGTTGCGACGCCCTGCGGTACATCGTGACGACCTACCACCTCACGGGATTTGTCTACATCTACAAGGCCCTGTTTGTTCTCGGGGCCGCCAAGGTCGGACCGAACGGCATCGCTCGGATGATCCTGGAGATGTCGAATTGGCACTCACCGCCGGGCTGCGACGCAAACGACCTGACGCTCTACCGCGCGAAGCCACTCGCGGAAACCTACGCTGGCGGAGTCGCCGACAGCCACAACGGGGCACAGAAGGCCCTGACCACCATGTTCAACACCTGGAACATCACCCCGATGATCGCCTGCGGAAAGCCCGCCCAGCGCGACAACAGCGCCGGCGAGGTCGCGGACGGCGTGGCCGACGTGTCGATCCTGATCGCCGGTGAGACGCGGTTCGACCCCCTGCCGATCGACGTCAAGGGAAACCGCCTGCAAGTCATCCTGGAGAAAACCAACTGCGTGCGGCCCAAGGCGCTGACCGACGACGAGACCGAGTTCATGCGGAAGGTCAACGGCCAGCGTCAGGTGGGGAATCCAATGATGGAGATGAGTACGATGGGTGATTCTTGGGAAGATGATTAGGGTCCCCGTGCTTCTGCAATATGGGATGCACCGCATCCCACACCCCTATGATCGCGTCGAGAATGGCATCTACGATTATCTTGCGATCTTCTACCGGGGCACGAATGAAAGCAAAAAGACACCACCCGGAAATCGAAGCTAGGTATTTCCAAAAGGACTGTCGTTGCTGATCAGCTATGCTCATGATTCCATTCCTTGATCCAGTTCCAGGCCCGGCGCAACCAGCTCGGCTTCCCGTGGACCTGCTCTCTCATGTCTTTCCGTATATCGTCACCCAGCGACAGTATTTCTTCCCCGATTCCATCCAGTTTGTCACGCATGGCTTGCAAGGTAGGCACGTCCATCCCCAGCCACTCGGCCTGCTGCTCGATGGTCGGGTGGTTAGGGGGCTCAGGGCGACTCCGGATTCTTTCCATGTCAAGGCGGACTCTTTCTTGGTTTCGCGTACAACAATCATGTAAATTGCGATCAGCCATCATTGACTCCTTCGCTCGATGGGGGATTCTTGGGGGGATGAGTAGGTTACACATGCTTCGCAAGTAAAGGCTTGATCACTTGCCACGCTTCTTGCATTTTGCTTTCCGACCCCGGCCATTCCATAGAGAGTAGGGCGTCTTTGATTGTCTGGTGGTCCTCGGGTGAAGCATGGACGTAGGCATAGAGGCACCCGAGAACCGCACCGCCGATGTATCGCTTGGCCGCCTCCGGCACCTGGTCTTCAACAGGCCGAGGCGACCTGAGCGAAAGATTGCCGTCAGTCATGTTCTACTCCGGTGGGCCAGCAAAACTACGTTTCCGCTTGCGGGTCTTCTCCCGCTCCTCGGCAGCCTCCACAAGCGCGGCCTCCACGTCTTCCGCTCGATACCGAAAGGTCTTCAGGCCAATCTGCTTGAAGGGGATTTTTCCCTGCTTTCGCATCCTGGTTACGGTGCGAGCGGCGAGACCGAGATGCTTCCCCATCTGCCGGGCGCTCAATAGTTCAGACGGTCGGGCCATCACATTGCTCCTTCGGGATCATGGACTCGCGCGGACTGATCCGTACGGGAATGGCGTGTACGAGTCGTAAATTACATGGCTGTCCCGTCTCCTCGCGCAGCCGTTGAATCTCGGGGATCAGTCGCGGGATAACCAGCAGCTCCTTCGCGTACTTCTTGTGGAACTCCAGCGGCAAGGCTGCGATCATGTCGATCAGCTTGGGCTCCATCAAGAGCATGTCGACCTCTGTGATGCGGGGTTCAGCCATTGTGCTCTCCCACGAGCTTGCGCAGCCGGCGGACTTCGGTGATGAGGCGAGGAACGCAGACCATCATTGTTTGCATGGCTCTATACCTCTGCGGTGAAGCAATGGCGGGCCAGAGAACCGCATCTTCATGCCAGGTGGTTAATTCCTCGTCCGTGATCGACCGACCAAAACTTTCCATGCGGGCGTCGTTGTGTGCCTGCAACTGCCTGATCTTCCAGCCACTTCGAGGGTTTTCAACAACAAGCTCTTCGGGTGGACCAGAACGCATCGCCGCGCCACTGAGAACTGTGGCGACTACACCAGCCAACGCTTTCAAAAACGTCCGGCGGAACATCATGAGGCTCCCTTGATTGGAACCGTGATCGCCCCGCCGTTGGGAAGCTCAAATCGCACGTCCACCGGGCGCGACGAAGACACGCCGATCGCCAGCTCCCCATCACCAATCTGCTGACCACTGAACTCCTGGCCGCCGTCAATCGGGCGCATCTCAATACCGGGACGCAACAGACGTTCTGGAAGATCGCGAAGGAAGATTCGCACGACGGGCTTCGACTCCCGCTCCTCGACAGGGGACTTCTCGGGCTCGACCACCACGGGTTCCACCCGGCCGCGAAACTCATACCAACCGCAACAAAAATCGTGGTAAGTCTCATCTACAATGGTTTCTAAGTGCCCACAGGCACCGACGAGACGGGTATCATCCATCTGTGTAAAATTCCACCACTTGCACGTCCCACAATTACTGCCGGGCTGCGACTTCGCCTTGTTCACGTCGTGGGGCTTGTGCCCTGGGGGTTTCGCCCGACGCTTGTAGTTGTCGCAGGAGCCATTGGGAACGGTCGCGTGGAAAACGCCGTCTCTACAGCAAAGTCCTTGGGTACGGGAGTCGCTAATCAACCAGTGGTCGCACATCTCGCACGTATTCTTACCATAGTGATCGCAAGCCTCCACGTCGGCCGAGGTGATCTTCAACGGCTGATCGACGCAACCGCAGCGACCCATCAACAGACCCATCGTCTTGTCCTGACGCCACCACTTGCAACCGCCACAGGTCTTACCCGGCTTCTCCGCCATCGGATCGTGAGACCCGCAAGTGCTGTCGGCCGTAGTGAACTCCCACGTCGTGGTGAGATTACGACAAAGTCCGGCTCCATTAGAGTCCGCATCCCGCCCCCACCACCGGCACGTCTTGCATGGTTTATCTGACATCATGATCTCCTAAGCCGCCGCAGGCCAACGCAGTTTACCAACCAGCCAACGCAGTTCAATGGCAATCTTGGGTATTTTTTGACGAAATTGACGGGACGGGGACTACCTGGAAACCACCACCGATGACTGCTCCCGCAACGCCAGCCAATCAACCGGAATCTTGCACCCGCACTCCAAAATGGCCCTGCGATCATGACCGACGTCACCCAACGTGACACCCAAAACACGCTGGCTCCCATGACCCCGAACGCCATCTCGAATCTTGAAAATGTCCTGCTCCTGGCAAGTAACGAAACCGATCGGAAGTGTCATTTTTTTTCTCCCATTTTTTTGTGAAACGGCCACGTCAACACCCCGGGGGGGCTCTCTACTCTGCCTCGCTCCCATCGCCGCCATCGTCCTGGTCAACCTCCTTCTCTGGGGGGGGCGTCAGGGGCCGTGTCGTCGCCGTGGCTGGCCTGGGCGCTGTCGTCTGGCCTTGGAGAGGGTTGGGCGCCGTGCGTGCCGTGAGGGGCATCAGGTGGGCTCTGAGGTGGGTGGCGGTCGGCGCAGGATGCGAGAGCTACCTCGTGTCGCTTGCGATAGACGGCACACTCGCTGTCGAGCAAGCGTGCGTGGCGGGCGGCGGGCGTCTCGTCGTGCGGTGGCGGTGGCGTGCCTGGCTGGTCGCGGTACACCTGCTCGCGTGCGTCGGCGAGCATGTCGGCCAAGGTCTGGGCGATGCGGCCTCGGCGCTTGCGGCCCATCTCGTCGCTGTCAGCGGTGGCGAGCTGCGTCTCGGCCAGCAGGATCTCGACGTCATGGCAGGGCATACCCATCTCGAAGCGGCGGACCACATAGGCAATCTCCAGGTCAAGCTCGGCCGAGCTGGAGTCTTTGGAAAGATCGTCGAATGGGGGATCTCATTC
>SDBT01013576.1_pt1 | contig 13049 bp, 12 predicted proteins | sample 2277101 | NCBI WGS metagenome assembly SDBT01 (sample SAMN10404973, study PRJNA504765) | marine sediment metagenome | isolation source: marine sediment core GS10_PC15, 103 cmbsf | place: Arctic Ocean: Southern Knipovich Ridge | collected 2010 | reverse complement strand
GAATCAGGTTCCGCGCTGAACCGCGAGGCTGAAGGCGGTGGTCAGCTTGAGGACGTTCTGGTTCGCCTGGATCAGACGCTCGGCGACTATCGAGGCGAGGTTGCGGTAGAGCAGGTAACCGAACGATGGATCGCTCTTGATGACCTGCCTGAGATCTTTCAAGGAGAACATGCCCATTTTCACCGTGCTCTTCGCGACCACGGTGGCCGACCGCGGCGAGTTGGCGCAGAGGGCGATTTCGCCGATCACCGGGCGCTGCTCGGCGGTCAGCCGGATCAGAGACTTGTCGGCGGACTGAGTGCTGTCGTCGGAAGTAAAAAGGGTCAACTGCTGAGTGATTTCAATCTCACCCTCGACAAGCAGGCATACATCCTCGCCATAATCGCCCTCGGTCCAGATCAGGTCATTCTTCTTGTAACGAGCCCGACGGACGAACTTATGTACCTCGCTCACCTGATCGATTGTCATATCATTGAAAATCGGATACTTGGCGAGGTTCTCAATTTTGAATGAATCGCCTGAGCGCCGTGCCATGGAGAGCCCTCCCCTGCTTAGGAGTTCGCCGCTTCCCGCCTGATGACCACCGCCACGTCGTCATCCGTGATCAGTCTGGACCGGTCAGGATTGATTTCGATCCGCGTTTTCGCCAGTTCATCCGCGCTGCGGCCAACCTCCTCCAGCTTGCGCTTGATGAAGGCGTTTATCGAACTGAGATCGTCCGAGAGAATATCTGCCGTCTCGAGCACCCTCTGTTCGGTGACGAGCCCGATCAGCAGCCCATTCAGCCTCTTCCGCGCCCATAATTCGACACCGCTCACCGGACCGTCGATCAAGTGCTTCGGAATCGCGACGCGCTCGATCCTGTGACCGCCTCCGACGCTCAGCAATTCATCGATCACCTCGGGGATTCCCGGCGCAAACGCATGGCAGGCCAACAGGTAGGCGGTGTGGGAATCGCGGGTGACCACCTGGTCGACGCCGCCGCGTCTCATGTGCGGAACCGACTCGGCTTCGAGCGCATAGGCGAAAACCCTGATCTTCGAGTTGATCTCCTTGGCCGTCAGGGCGGCGAGAATCGTCCGTTGATCCACCTGGGAACTTGTCGCCCCCTCGTGCATCTCCGGCAGGAGGATCACCGCCCAGGCATTCTTCGCGCCGGCCCGGCGCAACACCGCTTCATGGCATATGTCCCCCCGGACGAATTTCGGCTTGAACGCCTTGAAACGGTCAAGCAGGACCTCGACATCGCCGGCGAGCAGGTTGTTGACCAGTACGAGGCGAAGGTTGTCAACGGAGAGCGCGAGCAGCGAATCTACCAATTTCTCCGATCCCGAATGCCATCCTGCGAGTATCAGGTGATTCTTATAGCGGACTTCCTGCAAACCTTTACCCTCCCGGATTTTGGACGTAACGAAGAGTGATGAGATGCGCGCGGTGAACATGCTGACCATCGCCACGCCGCAGAGAATGATGACCATCGTGGCGAGTTTGCCCGGTATCCGGTGCGGCGTGATGTCGCCATAACCGACCGTGGTCATCGTGACAATCGCCCACCAGAGGGCATCGAAAGGGGTCGCGAAGGTCTCCACGCCCTCGATCAGCCAGACAACCGTTCCGCCGACGACCATCAGGGCGAGGATCATCAGGATAGTATGGTGGAGTCGAGCCTCCGTAAGGTTACGCAGGATCGTTTCCATCTCCGCAAGTACTTCCTTCCACCTCGCCGACTTGCCACCAGCCATTTCGTCAGACCAATTTTCGGATATCGTAAGTTACTAATATAGAAGATGATTCACGACGCCGCAATCATCACCGCATCACGCAGATAATCCATAATCATCGAATTATGCACCGGTAGTCTTCACTGAAGGCGGGTTCGGCGGGCGGTTACCTCACCCTGAAGCTCCGCTCAAGAGTCGTGCTGTTCCCGACCTTGTCACGTGCGACGATCCGCCACCGGTGAACCCCCTTCGGAAGGTCCTCCCAGGGAATGTACGAGATCAGATCGCGTTCCTTGTCGTACTTCCAGATCACATTTTCCCCGTCGAGATCGAAGCTCGTGGCGTCCAGATCGAGGCCGCTGAGCGTATCCTTCACCGCCGCCGCCAACCTCGGCCGTCTCAACCGCGTCCGCGCCCCGTCGGAAAGCGTCGCGCGTCCTATGACCGGGGGCACGGTGTCGAGCAGCACCGCGAAATCCTCCAGGCTGTATACCTTCGCGGCGATGATGTACCCTTCCGCCTCACGGCGATTGTCGATATAAGTCCACCTGCCCCCCTTGGTCCGCTCCCGGTAGCAAACCCCCGCCTCCTTCGGCCAGGGGCTTCCACTACTGTGAAAGGCGACGGTGAACAGTCCGGCGAACGGGTGGTCAAACGGACGCACGGCGTATACCGGGGAAATCGCCTGGGGGTCCGGTTCGATCTCGGACAACGACATCACCATGTCGAACCAGAGCGCCCCTTTCCCGATACGCACCTCGATACCTTTGTCCGGGAGAATCCATCTCTCGGCGCGGTTGCGGTGGAAGCCGGAAAGGAACAGCGCACGGTCGATCACCGCCACCTCGCCGGAGTCGCCGAAGGCGATCACTCGAAACCTGTTGATGCCCCTGAAATCGAGGGGCAATTCCGCCCTCCCCATCCAATGGCCCGTTCCATACGGCACCATTGTATGCGAAACCCCGGCGGCGGTGGCCACCAGCTCCACCCTGCTTGTCCACCCGGGCAAGTCCCAGGCGAGGATCCTCGCCACGCCATCGACGATCTGCACGGAGAAATCCCCGCCGCAGGAATCGGCGTCGAGCGACGCGCTGTAACGCGGCGGCCCTTCCCCGCGTGCCCGGGGCAGACTCGGCTGACTCTGCGCCTGGAGTATCCAGGTCGCGGTTCTCTCGTTGCCCGCATCATCCTCAACACGGACCTGAACGAGATGCGGACCAGGGCCGAGCTCTCTCGAATCGAGCACGCCGCCTTCAGGTCGCGGGCCATAGAATTCGAGGCGGTTGGGAGGCTCGACATAAAGCCGGCGGAAGTCCTTGTACCCGCGGCGATCGAGCTGATAGTCGAAATCGAGACGGCTGTAGTTATCGTAACGATAGTCGAAACTGTCTAGACTGGTTACATGGCGCAACTCGCCATCGATAATCAGCTCGAGTCTGCGATAGCCGACCCAGTACCAGGTACCGTCCTTGAAATCGTGCGCCTGGAGCGAGACCCCGACCCGGCCATAGAACGAAACCGGATTGGCGCGGCCCTTGCGTACATTCCTGATCACTGTGAGCATGTCGCCCTCGACCTCGCTGTCGCCATCGAGGGGCCGCAATGCCAGCTTGCGGATCACCGGTGAACGGTCGTCATCGACGAGGAAACCGTCAATCGACGGGTTGTAAGGGTAATCGATTCCGCGGCGCATTTCGAAATGAAGGTGGGGCGCTCCCGCGCCGGTGTCGCCGGTGTAGGCGATCACCTCCCCCTGAAGGTACCTGAACTGCTTGCTGCTGAAAAAGCTCCCCACCTCGTAACCGCCCCGCTCGAGCTGCAGCTCACGCACCTTCTCCTCGATCTCATCGGCAAATCGGGAGAGGTGGGCATACACAGCGACTCTGCCGTCATCGAGCTGGAGGTAGAGAACCTTGCCATAGCCATCGTGTTCGACCCTGATTCTCAAGACATACCCGTCATCGACCGCGAAACATTCATAGCCATCGCCGCCGTGCGTGCTGAAATCGATGCCGGCATGGAAACGATCGGGGCGGTACTCGCAGAAAGTGCTCGTCAGGATACGGCTCGCGTCGGTGGGCCAGCGCAAGCCGGACGAGGTCAATTCGCCAACTTCCCCGTCTCCCGCGTGGGCGACCGTCGTAATCGCCGTCAACGACACACAGACAACGCCAGGAATCAGAGAAGCCCTGACACAACGATAAATAAAGAGCCCACGGCGTGCGAGGGCTCCAGGATTTCTTACTGATGACTGTAACAAATCAATCAATCCCAAGAGTTTCCAGTTTCTTCAGCAGGCGGGGAACATGCCGGCTGTTCGGATATTCGGCGATGAAGCGGGCATATAGCTCCCGTGCCAGATCGCTTTCGCCAAGTTTCTCGTGACAACGCGCCAGACTGTACAACGTATCCTCGCGCTTGTTCGTACCGCCGTAGCCCAAGGTTCTGTCGAATTCTAACAATGCCTGCTCGTACTCGCCAAGGGCAAAATAGGATTCGCCGATCCAGAACTGGCAATTGTCGGCGTAAACGCCGTCGGGAAAATCGGCGAGAAGCTGCCGTAACTGAATTATCGCCCGCGTGTAGCGACCATTCAGGTACAGGTCGATGCACTTCTTGTAATCCTCGATGTATGGATCCTGGGCAACCGCCGGTATCGTTGCGACCAACAACAGCGCTACTGCCATGACACAGGCCAGTGTTCGAATCCCATGCATACGTATCCCCTGGTGGATCATCTTGACTATATTCTAATTTACCTTCGCCTCTCAGTCCCGATCAAGCGAAAATCCGACAACATCCAATGGACGAGATCACATGATTCGACCTGTTATGCTTGAAGCAAAGTGGTTGGATTCAAGGCGGTTTTGCGCAGGTTTAGCGGTGCTGCAGCAAGCGAAACCAATGAAGAAGATGACCCTATTGCGTCGAGCCTTTCTTGAGCGCGCAACTCAGCCCTTCAGCTCAACAATAGTAACGCCGTCGCCCCCCTCGCCGTGCTCGCCCAGCCTGTGCGTCCTGACCAGAGGATGCGATTCGAGCTTCTCGAGTACAAGCTGCCGCAGAACCCCGGCGCCCTTCCCGTGAACGATGCGCGCTGATTCAAGACCCGCGAGCGCAAGATTCTCAAGGTATTTCTCCAGCGCGGCCTCCGCCTCCTCGTAGCGCATGCCGAGTAGTTTCAACTCGGAGCCCACCGGCTCTCCGCCTCCCGCCGCGGAGACATGGAGATTGACGCCGCCAACCCGCCCCGCGGCTTTTTCCCGCCTCCTGCTCACCGCTTCGACAGGCAGCCAGAGCTTTATCATTCCCGCCGCAACCTGGACTTTATCTCCTTGTAACGCCAGGACTTCCGCAAGAGTTCCATTCTCGAGTTCCACGGTATCGCCGGGCGCGAGCGGTCCCGAATCCACTTTTTCCGCCTCATCCCGTTTAATATCGGACACACGTGTCTTTTTATCGGGAACAGCCCTCTTCCGGACCTCTCGAACCGCCTCCTTCTGCTCGTCCACCAGCCTGTGCGCCTTCTTGATCGCTGCATGCGAAGCCTGCGATTCGCGTATCTCCCTGACAGCCTTCTCGACGGCCCGGTTCGCCTCGGCGAGCAGCCGTTCGGCCTTGTCCGCGGCCTCATGGCTGAGCCGCGACTTTTCGGATTCGAGCCTGTCCAGACGTTCGCGCAGCAGTTTCTCCATCCCCGCCGCCTCGCTACGCCCGATCGCCAGCTCCCTCCTCTCGCGCTCGGTCTCGCTCAGGCGGGTCGAGAGTTCCTCGATCAGGTCCTCGAGGCGCTGACGCTGCTCGCCTATCTTCGACCGTGCACGCTTCAACAACCCGCCCGGCAAACCGACACGCGAGGCGATTTCCAGCGCGTAGCTGGAACCGGGAAGGTCAGGGAGGAAACGGTATGTCGGCGACAGCGCAGCGCGGTCAAACTGCATCGATCCGTTGCGAATGCCATCGTTGCTGTGGGCGAAAGCCTTGAGTGCGCCCATATGCGTGGTCACCAGGGTCCACCATCCGCGCCGGACGGCGGTTTCGAGCAGGGACATCGCGAGCGCGGAGCCCTCAGCCGGATCGGTGCCCGAGGCGACCTCATCGATCAGCACCAGCATCGCCTCGGAATCGTCATCGAGGATATTTCGCCAGCGCGAGAGGTGCCCGGAAAACGAGGAGAGGTCGCCCTCAAGCGACTGTTCGTCGCCGATGACCACATGCCAGGAGAAAATCGCGGGGATTCTTGTACCGTCTCCGCATGGAGGCCAGACGCCGGCGTGTATCAGCGCGGTTATCAGCCCGACGGTCTTCAAGGCAACCGTCTTGCCCCCGGCGTTCGGTCCGGTGATCACCAGTACCCGGCCGCCCGAGTCGAGGGCGAGGTCGAGCGGTACGGTCCGTTCGAGTCCTTTCCTGATCACCAGAAGCGGGTGGCGCGCCTGCACGAGTCGAAGCTCTTCGCCGCCGATCCCCGGCCTCATCGCGCCGACCTCATCGGCGAAAACGGCGCGCGCCTGCAGGCTGTCGAGCTTCTCGACGGCCTCGAGCATGCCCTCGATTTCGCCGCTGTTCGCACGAACATGGTCGGTCAGCTCGATCAGGATACGCCGCACTTCGACAGCCTCTTCCTCGGCAAGACGGCGCAGCTCGTTGGCGATTTCGACCAGCTCGTCCGGCTCGATGTAGACCGTCCCCCCGGACGAGGACTGCCCATGCACGATGCCGCGCACCTTCCCGCGGTGAGGGTGTTTCACCGCGAGTACATAACGGTCGTCGCGCATCGTGTAGCCTGTCTCCAGCAGCCAATTGTCTGCGCCGTACCGCCTCACCAGCGCTTCGAGCCGCCTGCGGCTCCGCTCCGCATTTGAGGCGATCGCCCTGCGAATTCGTTTCAATTCGCTCGAGGCGTTATCCTTGAGTTCAACCGTCCTGAAGTCAATCTTCTCCCGGATCCGGCGTTCAAGACCGTCGAGATCGACAAGCGATTTCGCGTAGATGTCGAGCGAAGAGAGCCGGTCTTTCTGCGATATTATGAACTTTTTCAGGCCCCTGGCCGCTGAGATCGTCTCGGCGAGGTCGACAAGCTTGCCGGGTTCGAGGTGGCTGCCCTGGGTCGCTGCACGGTCGAGCACTCCCGTCAGATCGCGCACGCCGTCAAAAGGTAGCGGCTCGCCCCGCTGCACGCCGCCGATCAGCTCCTCGATGCGGTCAAAATCGCGTTCCAGCGCGCTGTCCGCTTTTCCCGGTTCGAGCGCGAGAACGTTCCGCTCGCCGTAAACCGTTGAAGCCTTCGCAGAAATCGCTTCGAGTACCTGCGGAAAATCCAGCGACTCAAGAGGTTCCGTCTTCGCCGATCCTTCACTCGTCATGGTCCGAAGGTAAAGAATTCCTGACCCGGCTCCCAGGGATGTTCCTCCAATCTCCCCCGTCAGGTCTCCATCCCGAAGGTTCGGGACTAAAGACCTGACTAAACGATTAATCTTCGCCGATTCGTTTTCCATGCAGGCGCCGGTTCTTATCTTGTTGCTGATATTTACAGCCTGCATCAAGCAACATTTCGGAAAACGTTGATGAGTGAAACAGGAATCTTCATCTTTCGTCTGGCTATCGCGGCTTTCAACGGCCTCCTCTTCGCCGCAGGAATCGTCTGGCTGCTCGAGACCGTCAGTTGGAGGCCGCAGCGCCTGCGGCGGCGGTTGCGCTGGCTGATCGCGAGTGCAGAAGAAGATGAAATTGCGGGAGAGCACGATCACGAGCGAGCGCTGCAGGCTGAGGAGAAAAGGGAGGAGATCGACCGGCTCAAGCGACGGCTGAAGGAATATCTACAGCGTCCGCGCACGCTGTTGCACCTCGCATTTGCAATAATGATGATCGTCGTCGCCCTGTTCGCACTGATCAACCTGATCAGCCCGATCTTCAGCCCGTTCATTTGAGAGCACTGCGCAGAGCGCACCTTAAATCCGCCGGTACATCAGACTTTTCGAATATGGAAACAAAAGGGATCAAGCATGGCCAACCGTCCGATCAACGACCCCCGCACCATCGAAGAGGTCCTGAATACGAAAGATCGCATAGCGGTCGTCGGCCTCTCGCCGAAACCCGAACGCGACAGTTACAAGGTAGGCGAATACCTGATTGAGCATGGCTTCGATATCGTGCCGGTACGCCCGAAAGCCGAGGAGGTTCTCGGCAGGAAGAACTATGAATCGCTGAAGGATATCCCGGGTGGTGTCGAGGTCGTCGATGTGTTCCTCAACCCGGCGAACATCGGGCCCGTGGTTGAGGCCGCAATCGAGACCGGCGCGAAGTATCTCTGGCTTCAGCTCGGTGTTGTAAACCGGGAGGAGGCGGAAAAAGCGCGTGAGGCCGGGCTCAATGTGGTCATGGACCGCTGCATGAAAAGGGAACATCAGCGGCGGTCGGGCTGACCGCTGGGATCAAGCCGCTATGCCATTATGAGCTCACACGGTCACTGCGATGAGGTCCGACGTCAGGTCACGCCCCGGATTGTCGATGGGTGGCCCGACCGTTCACTTGATTAAACCGGACATCAAGCTGTCCGGGCCACCTGACCTGGATTCCCGCTTGCGCGGGAATGACATATTGCCGCCGGGACGGCGGCGCTACATGTGAACACCGGCGGACAGCCTCATTTATTCGCTATCAGTTTCGCTTCATCCGGGTGCGTGCCCATCCACTCGACCTGGCCGCTTTCGATGTGGTACAACGCCCCGACCACCTTTACGCGTTTCTCCCGCACGCCCCTGAACACCGCCGGGCTTCCCTTGAAGAGGTCCGCTATCGCATGCCAGACGTTGTTCTCGACAGCCGCTTCGAGCTGTTGATCGAACGTTTCATGGCCACGACCCTCAAGCGTCATCGTCGCCGGAGCGGTCAGCCTCTCGTCGAGCGCGACGAGTTCCGGCGGCAGAAGCTGCTCCTCGAGTGCGGCGGTCATCGCCCCGCACTGCGAATGGCCGAGGACTACCACCAGCGGCGAATGAAAGTTGCCAATCGCATATTCGATCGATGCGGCCTGCGTGCGGTGGCAGATATTCCCGGCGACGCGGATGACGAAGAGGTCGCCAATGCCCTGGTCGAAGAGCAACTCGACCGGTACGCGTGAATCGCTGCAGGCCAGCATGATCGCCAACGGATTTTGTCCCTCGGTGGCGGTATCGCTGCGCCGCATCCGGTCGGCCCGCGGATGAATCGGCCGGCCATCGGCAAAGCGGTGGTTCCCCTGCTTCAGCTCCTGCAGTGCCTCATCGGGTGTCATGATCGCCTCTTGTCTCGTCTTCCTGTAGTTGACCGCAGCGGAATTGTCAGCAAAGCTGATCTAACGAAGAAATTGCTAAAATGTATGAAAACATGGTTGCAAGTTCTTTAATGATTCGAAAATAAACGCAGAACTTTCAATAGTCTCGGGTACACCATGCCCGGCAAAATGTAGCCCGGGACCACCGCGTCCCGACTACCGACTTGTAATAAAGTAATTGAGAAACTGCAATAAACGAGGGTAAAACCGAGATTAGACAGTACCCGTGGAGACAGATTTTCGGGGCCGATCTCACCAGGTGAGCGGAGTTCTCACCAGGCGAGAAGGTCTCAGGGGGGTATTTTACCGCGATCGGGGGGTGACGTGCAGCGGCGGGCTGATCGGTGCAGGCGGGAGGACCAACCGGGGCGAGATCGGGCGCGACAAGGTGGCGACGTATGTAGTGGATGGGAGGTAGGGGCGGTGCGGCAGGTGGAGCGGGATATAGGATTGATCGGCGCGGGAGAATAGTCGGGTAAGAAAATTAAGTGTGCGGTTTCGAAGACAATTTATGGTTGGGGTCCAGCCATACTACGTAGAAAACATCCTCAACAAGAAAGCCATGCGCCCTCCCTTTCCGATAACCGGTATTAAATTGATAAGGGACGCAACCCTGATACTCTTCGCTCAGGTGTGAAAACCCCTTTCTTTCACTCGTCGTCTTCCAAGATATGGAATGAACCCGCCAATAGTTATCGTTTAAAAGCGTCTCAAACGTTTGCGAATCGAAACACGATAATTTTCGCAGCCTGACAAGAAGATTCAAGAAATACTTCTCGTTACAACGATTATAACTAAATTTCTGATGTTTTTCCTGTAGTAATTCAAAGGAGAAACTAACTTTTTTAGGTGGGTCGGGAGAAAGTGCCTCGGGGAGTATTTTAAATTTTGGAAAAGATCGTTTTTCAGCAAGCTTCACTTGGCCAGGGCGGTGTTTTTTACCCTTTCCTCGCTCCTTTTTACCCATTAGCCAAGCGGGTTTTGAAGTACTTGCGCATAGTATCAGTGCTGATAGTATTATTAGAGGGGTCCTCAATAGGCGCCCCGTCTCTGGCTTCGATCCACGGCTCTTCGCGATGAGTCATCCGCTCCAGGTCTCGTGCAGTGAAACGGTCATAGATATTCAGAATCTCATCAAGAAGATCTTTTACCAATTGGCTCAGTTTGGGTTTGTCGGGATTTTCACCAATACGATCCCATCCATACTCTCTAAAGCGTCTGTATAATTCAGGCTGCACGGGCCCGTGTATCCAAGCCTCAAAATGTTCCTCGAAAAGGGGCTCGTCGTACAGAGCCAGATGCCAAGCCTGAGCGTAGTAGACCAGCTTCTGGAGCTTTAGGTTGGTAAGCAGGTCCCCACAATCATGTGCCGTATAAAGGAAATAATCGGCAACCATATTTGCGGTCACAGCCGACATTTCATCCTCCTATGGTGCACCCATACCCCTATAGGAATATCGGGTTTTATAGCCTCAATATCAACAAAGCAATTCATATGCCAAATCCCGGGCTGCATCTGGATCCCCGGGTCAAGCCCGAGGATGACAAATGGTGAAACGCCCTGATGCCTCCCCGTAATTCAGGGCTGCTCGGCCGGATCGGGCATCAGAAGCGGCGGCTGCCCGCCCATCAACAGGTCGAGCCTGAGCCTCGCTTCGGCGGCGAGTAAACCATCGGGATAGTCGAACAGAATGTGCTCGTAGCTCGATATCGCCAGGTCAACATCGCCCTCGAGTTCCGCCCAGCCGCCGTGTATCAGCCACGCTTCTTCCGCGCGTGGATGCGTCCGGAACCTGTCGGCGAACTCGAGCAGCAGTCCCGGTGCGTCATCCTCCCCGAGTTCGAAGGCGATCTCCGCCCTCATCCATGCCCCCACAGCCGTCAAGGGTGTTTCACGGCCCGAGGCCAGGCTGTCGCAGATGGCGGCGGCCTCCGACAACCTGCCCGCAAATCGCGCCTCGTCCGCGAGGGAAAACCTGCGCAGCTCCGTAGTATCGGCCGCGACGGAGATGAGGCGTTTCAACTCGATGGCCTCGTTCTCGGCATCGGCGCCGAGCGGAGGGTATATGACCTGGTCGAGCAGATCCAGCGCACGTTCGTTATCGCCCCGCCAGAACGCGATACGAGCCCGCAGCAACCCCATGTCCGCGTACAGCCCGACATCCTCGAGGTCGATCTCGCGCCCCCGGGCGGCCTCTTCGCCGACCAACACCATCGCTCTTGCCAGTTGCGATTCCGCTTCATCAAACCGACCGAGCCGGGCGACGGTAATCGCATAGAGATAACCGACCATCTGTATTTCGGAGACATTCCCATCGGCAAGCAGGAATGCGAAATCTTCCACCGCGGCGCTCGGATCGGCGAGGTTGTTCAGCCTGAGCATGCCCCGCCTGAGCCTTGCCTCGCGGCTGATGGCCGGGGGGTCCGAACCCTCGACATGAAGCGAGAGCAGCGAATCCGCCTCCAAAATCCGTCCCTGCGCTTCCGCGATGGCCGCCAGAATGAAATCGACCTGGGCGAGTTGATCGGAGAACTCGAGCCGCTTTGCCGCGACCCTCAGGGCCCTTTCGGCGACACCCTCCTCGCCCTCGTCATGCGCCTGACGCGCGAAATCGACGAGGCGCTGTCCATGGCTGTCGCTCTGCTCGTCGATCTGCAGGATCAGCTCGAGGGCGGCGGAATAATCCCCGACAGCCATGTTCCGCCCCGCGAGAATCTCCAACAGGGCGATACGGTAGCCCGGCCAGGGCTCGCTCTCGCCAATGGTTTCGAGCTCCGCTTCGACCGCCTTTGCCACCGCATCCCGCGCCTCAGGGGTATCGGGAAAACCGGCGAGGTTGCGTTGCACATAACTCAGGTGCGTGGGCGCCTGGCGGAGCGTCAGGATATATTCGCGGCTGGCTCCGGCCCACTCCATCCTCGTCTGCAGGATGACGGCGAGGTTCGCCGAGAACAGCGTCTGGTCGCCGATATGCTCGCGCCCCCTGAGGATCGTCGCGATGGCATGGTCATAGAGCCTGAGCCCGATCTGTGCCTGTGCGAGCGTAAGGTAGGTCCCCGAGTCGTCCGGGTTCCCGCCGACAGCCAGCTCCCATTCCACTTCGGCACCGGTCTCATTTCCGGCGAGGAAAAGGGTCGCGCCGAGGTCGGCATGGAGTTCCACCGGGTCGTCGCCCTGGTAAGGCTCCTTCAGGCGGTGTTCGATCAGGGCCGCCGCCTCATCGTAACGGCCGAGCGCGACGAGGTTTCGCCGGAGCCCATCGAAAAACATCTTCTCGCCGGGGAAGCGTTCGAAGAGACTGCCGTATATCCGGAACGCCTGATCATATGCCCCGCGTTGCTCGAGACGGCGCGCGCTGCGATCCATCCGCTTCGCATCCTTCAAAGCATCGGCTTGAGACGGGTACCGCTGCCTCAACGTTTTTGAGAATGGTCCCTGCCGATCCTGTCCGTTCGAGAGCCCGACAGGCAGCTGCACTGCGATGACGACGCAGAGCAGGAGGCTCCTCAGAATTTCAGGCGCGTGGTGAAGAACTCGCCACCTTCCGTAAATCGCCCCGGACAGGCTTTGTCTATCCAACAGCGCTCCCTCTCGAATGAAATTTCGCATAGGTCCGGTTCCTCGAAACAGGTCGGCTTCGACCGCGCAGGCGGGGAGATGCGAACCCTGCCCTCGCGTCGTCGGAGTGAAAAACAGGCGGCACGGAAGAAAAGACGGATCAGTCTCCGGGTCGCGCCACGCGATACAGGTGTTCTCGCGTCAACGGCAGGTCGTTGTTCAGACCCCTGGTGAAGACCATCTGCCAGAGGCGCAGGTCGCCGTAACGGAAGGCGACCGCCGAGCCGACGAGGAAGAAACGCCACATTCGCACGAACCGCTCGTCGAACATCTCCCTGATCTCGTCGAGATGCCGTTCGTATCGATCCGCCCATGCTTCCAGCGTCATCGCATAATGGAGTCGCAGGTTTTCGACGTCAATCGTGTACAGCTCGTGCGGAGCCATCTCGTCGAG
>SDBT01013575.1_pt1 | contig 13049 bp, 11 predicted proteins | sample 2277101 | NCBI WGS metagenome assembly SDBT01 (sample SAMN10404973, study PRJNA504765) | marine sediment metagenome | isolation source: marine sediment core GS10_PC15, 103 cmbsf | place: Arctic Ocean: Southern Knipovich Ridge | collected 2010 | reverse complement strand
GACTCTCCTCGCTTTTAGCGAAATTTATCTTGATATCTTTGTGCCCTTTTGATATAATCCACATGAGGGAGTATATCAAATTCATTTATAAGTTGATTAATCGTCAAATCCGGTGAACAGCTTTCTATTGTAACCCAATCTTCGTTATGGTAATAGATTATTTTCACCTTTCTCCCATACTTTTTTCTGATAGCTCTGACTTTTTCGCCGTGAAAATCAATTTCGCAAAAGACTTTTTCCAGGTTTAAAGGAGCAAAAGCACAGTGCTGATGCCTCCCGCTTTTCGAAACCATGTCGCCGGTTATATCAAAAATCAAAGAAGGATCTTCCCTGGAACATCCGACAACATAATACTTGAAAATCCATGAATACGATGAAAGCATTCTGCCCCCTGGATAAGCAGCTGACCAGAAGACTACTTCTGCTCCTTGCTCTTTTAAGCTTTTCCAATCTTCCAGCCAATTTATATCAAAACAGATTAGAATTCCAATGGTTCCGAAATCGGTTTTGAAAACGGGGGGCGGAGAACTGCCAGGAATTGTACCTTTGTCGCATTCCCCTTCTGTAGGATGGATTTTATCATATTGTCCAACAACCTCTCCTTTGCGGTCAATAAGAACAGCACTATTATAAATCTTGTTATTTTTCTTTGTATGAATCGAGCAGATAATATAACTATTATGCTCTTTTGCAAAGGATGCAAATCTATTTATAATTGGTCCTGGAACTGTCTCTGCTGTATTTACCGTAGTTGCAAATGCTTCCGGAAGACAGATAATATCAGGTCTATATGAATACATGATCGAAATACGTTCAATCATTGCATCTACAGTATTCATATTTTTTTCTATCCCTTCAAGGGAAACACTTAACACCCTGGCCTCCCTTGGTGAACCTTTTTCTTCAGGATAAATTGGATGGTTCAGATTTTCTACATTAGAAAATAATTTCGTGGGAAGAAAAGCCCCCATTCCAAGAGTCCCTATTCCCAGTGCTGATTTTCTAAAAAACCTTCGTCTTGAAATTCTACTTAAATTTTTCATATATATCATTCCTATTTATTTGATATTCCTTATATTAATCAAATATAAATTTAAAATAAGTTTCATCTATATTCAATGTAAACTAAGTTTTAGGATGTCTGTATATTATGATAAAATTTCTGAAGTTTATATCAATTTGTTTTTTTCTTGGTAGTTGTAGTTCATCAAATACTGACCATCCAATTCCAGAGTGGGAGATAAGTGTTTTACCATCTTCTGTCCGATTAGATCCTGTAACAAATGAGATCATAGAGCATAGATTTGATGCTGTAAGTCAGGAGAATTTCGGGAAGACAGATCTCCTGGAAAATAATTGGATTTATGATGGTAAGAAGGTCACCCTGCATGCTGCAAGGGGCGAATATATCTCTTTTCAACTTGTACTAACCAATCACACAGACTTAACATTAAAAGGTATCCATATTGAAGTAGCACCCTTTAAGGGTACCGATTCCCAATTGAAAGTTCAACCTGAACTTTTTCTGGAATGGGCGGTGGAGGTTAAAGCGCCCAGTACCGGCTATCCAAAAGCTTCACTGGGTAAAGGGTGGTATCCAGATGCCCTGATCCCATTCAAGTATATACAGGTCGATTCTGCAAACGTTAAACGCAGGTGGACCTATCCGCTGGAACTTCCCGATTTTAATAACCGCATTGATCATCAGCAATCTTTCATTATCTGGGTGGATCAATATATCCCCTTCAAGCAGGAAGATGCCCAACCCGGAAGCTATTGGAGTACAATTTCAGTTGATATTGGCAACGAAATTCAGAATATTCCCATTGAACTTGTTGTATGGGATTTTGCCATACCCAATGAAAACAGGTTTAAAGCAAGTCTCCAGCACGAAGGCTTTTTAAGCAGGATGGATGAAGAAGAAGAATTGGAGATCTATCACCTTTTTAAACGGAACCGTGTCTCTTTAATGGATCCTACCTATAAACCTGGTCTGCAAATTTCAGAAAACGCGGAGATATTGATGGAATGGGATTCTTTCGATAAGCGTCTGAAGAAATATTTTACAGGAGATGCTTTCACCTCCGAATACGGTTATGAGTATGGCCCGGGCTATGGTGAACCTATTGAAACCTTTATCCTGCCCTTCAATGTATTTGGAAAGCACGGTGGTACGGGATGGCCCGATATTGGGAATCCTGAAGTTGAACGCAATCCCGAAAACAGGTCGATTTACAAAGAGGTGATCAAAGAGGTGCGCAACCATCTGCAGGCTATGGTTAATCCTCAAAAAACCGAAATAACGGTTTATCTGAATGGACTGGATGAATCCTATTTCCCTGAAGCGTGGGACCGGATGGTCTATTATGGCGAACTATTCAAAAATGCGTACCCGGAGGCCCATTTTCGTATTGATGGAGGTTACAGCGAGGAGGCCATGAAGATAGTCCAAAACTCTATTCAATCCTGGGCATCGCATACCATTAACTATGACATTGACAAAGTTATAAAGTACCAGGAGATGGGGATCGAAGACTGGCTGTACGGGCCAATGCTCTATGAAAGCAAGGTAAACAGCTGGGTCGGCAGTTCGACCTTTATCGATTTACCATTGATTAATGACAGGGCCATTAGCTGGAGCTGCTGGAAATACAACACCTATTCCTGGATTAGCTGGGGGATAGGTGCCGGATGGGTACGTGCATGGTACGATCCCGAATCATGGAAAGACACCTATAAATCAGGCTCCGATTCAGATGCTGACTTCACCTTTAAAAAACTAAATGGAAATGGCATGCTCATTTACAGTCCTGGTGTAGTTCCAAATGTTGAAGGAGCCTGTCCATCCATTCGGTTAAAAACCATGAGGAACGGGATTCAGGAATATGAATATATGCGCTTGCTGGCCGGACTTGATGGAAATGATGAAAGGGTGAATAAAATTGTGAACAGCATTATAAAGCAGCCATTTGGAGCAAATTCCATAGGCAATCTGGATGTTTGGAGTTTTGATGCGGAGCAATGGGATCAAACAAGAATTCAAATGGGTGAATTGATTACAGAACATAACCGCAACCCCGAAGATAACTAAACGTAAAGTCGCAATCAGATATGAAAACTGAAATGAAAAACATCGGACGCCGGGAATTTTTTAACAAAGGCTTAAAAGCTACGGCAGCAACCACTTTAGTCTCTTCAGTCAGACATAACAGTTTAGCTCAGGCTTCTGTTCCTAAAGAAAAACCCGAAAACCCCGGATTCATTATTGATTCACATATTCATTGCAAGGGTACTGAGAAATGGGTTGAAGATATGGTAAGGATTTACAGGCCTTACAATGCGATGGCCTGTGTACTCACCTGGATGAAAGATGCGAAATTAATGGTCGATGCAATAAAAAGTTATCCGGATCTATTCATCGGGTATGGCCGGGTAGATTTAGATGATCCAAACGCAGTCCGGGAAGTTGAAAAGTTCAAGAATGCAGGGTTTGTAGGAATGAAATTTCACAGTCCCCGGAAAAATTATGACGATCCATCTTATTTTCAGGTCTACAGGTTATGTGAAGAATATAAGATGTACCTGTTATTACATACCGGTATCTCCAGCCGGGGGATCAACGATATACCAGCCTGGACATCATCATCCCGAATGCGGCCAATGTATCTGGATACACTGTGTCGTGCATTCCCCAGAATAAAAATCCAGGGGGCTCATCTGGGAAATCCGTGGTATGATGAAGCGGCTGAAGCCGCACGCTGGAATCCCAACCTGTTCTTTGACGCAACCGGTTCAACCCTGTTTAAATTTATTAAGTTAGATCGTCTGGATAAGATGAACGATATCCTCTGGTGGTCAGGTGAAGAGGGAGAAAACAATCCGCATACTTTAAAAGATGGTCCAAGCGCCTGGGAACATATCGTATTCGGAACAGATGAAAACCCTGAAGGACTACCTGGCAATATAGAACGTTTTTCCTTGATGTTGGAGGCGAACAATGTCCCGCCAGCCATCAGTAAAAGAATGTGGGGGGAAACGATGGCTGAAAACCTTGGGATAGACCCGGAGACACACAGGTTTATAGAATAGAAAGGAGGAATCAAAGTGCTAAGACCAATGTTAACATTACTGGTTTCTTGTATGATTATTCATACGGTTTATGCTTCTGGTGAAAGAAGTTTTCAGGGACGTATTATCAGTGCGGAAACGGGCCTTCCGATTGCCGCCACAGTATCAGTAACAAGTGGCAACGGATTGGATGTCAATCTTGATAGTGAGCATGAATATGTTTACTACCTGGGTAAAAAACGCTGGTATGTTGATGGAGCATTCAATGTAACCACGAAGGAAGATAGCCTGTACATCGAGATTCGGCATGGGCTAGAAACTTATCCGATCAATGAAATTATAGTTCTGTCTGATTCAGTTTCGAAGGTTAAGGAATTCAGACTGAAACGCTGGATTAATATGGCAAAAATGGGGTATTACTCTGGTGATACCCATGTCCACTTTCTTGAGACTTCGTCAGCGCATCTTCAAATGCGTGCTGAAGACCTTCATGTTGTAAATCTGCTGACCAGTGATTTTACGTATGATATTGAAAAATTTACAGGGAAGCTTGATAAGGTTTCGACTCAGGATCATCTCGTTTTTGTAGGGCAGGAAATCAGGGACTGGCAAATGGGGCACATATGTTTGTTGGGATTAAGAAAGATTATACAACCCTATGAACCCTTTGGCGGGCAGCTAAATTTTATGGGACCCAATAATCCAAATCTTCTTCTATCTCCAAGATTAAAGGAAGCCAAAGAGCAGAAAGCTACAACCGTATGGGCTCATTTTTCCAATCTACCGGGACTCGAATCTGCCATAGCCATTCCTCTTGGATTGATAGATGCTCTTGAACTCATGACGTATGATGATCCCATAAAACTTCCCAGCCACTGGACACCATGGGATTATTCAGGGTTGTCTCAAATAGAATTTACGGTTATGCGCGGTATGGACCTTTACTATCAATACCTAAATGCCGGATTCAGACTTCCTCTTACGGCCGGTTCGGATAAAATGGGAGAGGATATTCCTGTTGGCAGTAACCGACATTATGTGTACTTCAAAGGAGAAGAAACTTATGACCATTGGATTGAAGGGCTAAAATCAGGACAGGGATTTATCTCAAATGGCCCGATGCTGAACTTTAGCGTTGATGATCATCTCTCAGGCGAAACCATCATTTTCGAGGGAGAAAAAACTGTTAAAGTCCATGTCGAAGCTAAATCCTTGCTCCCTTTTGGGAGGTTGGAAATTATTGTCAATGGCAAAGTCATTGCATGGGAAATTCTTCCCGATTACTGGAATAAACGTGACATCTATTCACTGGATCTTGAAGTGGATGTTACCCTGTCAGAAAGTACATGGATTGCAGGACGGGTAACTTCACAGAATACTCCTGGAATACTGCCGAGAAATTTGACTGTTTTTGCTCATTCCAATCCGATCTACTTTTTGCATAATGAAGAACCCATCTATGTTGAAAAATCAGTAGAATACCTGAAAACTTATCAAAAGGCTGTTCGAAACTGGATTGAGTTATTTTCAAATTTTAGCAGCGAAGCTGAAAAAGATGAAGCATGGATCTATTTGGAAGAAGCCGAACGTGCCCTAAATAAAAATTATTTGATGAGAAAATAAAATCATCCTCTGCCCACATTGTTCTTCCACGTTTTATGAAAGTAGCTCTTGACACTGATAATACTGCATGGACCAGGGGTTGGCATAAACCGGAAGTCTCAGTGGCATCGCTTGAGGAATGGGACGCAACGATGGTGCCGGATATCAAGTATGGGACACACCGGGAGGTTTCTGCCTTTTTTTAACGCTGTGATGTGAGAATACCAGAAAACTTCGATCCCGGGAAAGTGACCATATATTTCCCGAGCATCATTGCCCGTGCCCTCCAGATCTGGATTAATGGTGAACCGGTTAAGTTTAAGCATGATGACTATGAGGACACTATCTACAGAGGACCTTCCACATTTTGGGTTGACTACAATCATGAACTTGAATTTGATATAAGCAACATGGTTGAACCGGGAAAAATGAATACCATCGCTTTTCGGGTATTCAAAACCTTCGACCATGCGGGAACTTACGACAGAGTATTCCTGCTGGAAAAGTAAAATAATTATCCCGCTTATTTGACAATAACAGTGAAAATCTGACTATTTTTGATAGTGAAAGAACAAAACAGCTTAATCACGAAAACTCATGCAAAAAAGATGGAAAACTGATGATGAACTCTTCGCCCTGATGAAGGAGAAGTTGTTTTCAGCAGTTATAGGCGACATCATGGATCAGGATGGTTATTTACACCAGTTTCTGCCTCCGGCTATCCAGCCACTCAAGGATAACATGATCGTGGCAGGAAGGGCAATGACTGTATTGGAAGCTGACACTTTTGATGAGGTCTCTGGTAGTGGAAAGAATGACTCCCTGGCCAAACCATTTGGTCTGATGCTGGAAGCCTTGGATGATTTAAGAAAAAATGAAGTGTATATCTGTACAGGGGCCTCCCCCAGGTACGCGCTATGGGGGGAGGTAATGAGCACCAGAGCCATGAAATTAGGGGCCGCAGGGGTTGTTCTGAATGGTTATACCAGAGATAGCCGGGAGATTATCTCCCTTGGATTTCCTGCTTTTTCAATTGGAAGATATGCACAGGACCAGGGACCAAGAGGTAAAGTGATCGATTTCAGGGTCAGGGTAGAGATGGAAGGAGCCATCATTGATCCCGGTGATATTGTGTTTGGAGATACGGATGGAGTGTGCATCATACCCCGGAAAATTGAGCAGGATATCATTCATCGTGCACTCGAAAAAGTGGATGGTGAAAAAAAAGTTCGAAATGCCATAGTACAGGGAATGAGCACCTGTGAAGCATTTGAAAAATATGGAATCATGTAATGTGACCCATCAAATCATCATATTTTTAACCAAGATTAAAAAGATTAACCAATGGATTTACGGGGGAAAAACATTTTAGTTACAGGAGGAGCTGGCAATGGAATAGGACAGGGAGTCTGTGAAGCTATAGACCAATCAGGAGGTAGACTAATTATAGATGACCTCACTTTAGAAATGGCACAGGGAGCCGCCAAAAAATATAAAAATGCCTTTGCCGTCGAAGGAGATATAAGTAAAGCGGAAGATGTCAGCCGGATGTTTGAGAAGATCAATAAAGATGTTGGGATCATTCACGGGGTGGTTAACAATGCGGGGATAGGTCTGGCTAAGTACGCCATTGAAGCTGAGGAAGAAGAGGTTAACCGCTTATTTGATGTGGATGTGAAAGGAATCTGGATGGTTTCAAAGGAATTTGTTAAACAGCTATTGAAAGCCAATGAGGTTGGCAATATTGTCAATATCTCCTCAGTTCATGCATTTGCAACCCAGCACCGGATGGCCATATATTCCAGTGCAAAATCGGCTGTAAACGGACTTACCCGGGGGTTGGCCATTGATTTCGGCAAATACAACATCAGGTGTAATGCAGTTGCACCGGGTATGATCTACTCCGAACAAAGTGTAAGTATTATAGGGAGGTGGTCACATGATCCCATAAAGTGGATGAAAGATCATAAAAGCGATCACCAGTGCCTGAACTATTTTACAACTGCCAGAGATTGTGGCAATGCAGTGGTGTTTTTGCTTTCAGATCTGAGCAGGAGCATCACGGGCCAAACGATATACGTGGACGGTGGCACAACCAACTTACTTTATAATAACGAATACACATCTGCGAAATAGATCAAAGGACACCTCAAAACATATAAAAAAACATGAAAATTCTTGCAATTACCGCACATGAAGTAATCGTACCTGCGCATCCGGGAGCTATAGAAAGTAAAGGGATGAATAAACCCCTCCACAAACTTACTGTTGGGACTCAAGACGCATGGACCATACAATTCGATGAACTTTCCAAGATCATTTTAAAAATGGAGCTTGAAGATGGGATCATTGGCTGGGGGGAACTCTACAGGGATGCTGACTGGAAAATTGTGGACAGCATTGCTGAATCAATGATCGGACAAGATATTAATTCATTCACCCTGCAATCCCTTCCATTTCACCCTTGCAGAGAGTATGACGGATTTGAGTGTGCAATCTGGGATGCCTATGCGAAAGCGCATGGACTTCGTGTGGTGGATCTGCTTGGAGGGCCGGTCAGGGAAAAGGTAAAAGTAGGAGCATGGAGCGGACACAGGCGGTTGGATGACGTGGGTGATTTAGCAAAAAAGTATGATGAACAAGGATTTGATTGTTTAAAACTTAAGTGTGATCTGGAGGATGATGTGGTCGGCTGGTGTCGCGAGATTCAACAAGCTGCACCTTCCATGTCCGTTATTCTGGATCCGAATGAACGGTGGAAAACTTCAGGAGAGGCGAGAAAACGAATCGTTGGATTACAGGAAATAGGCAATATGTTATGTCTGGAAGATCCTATTCCAAGGTGGAAATTGAATGAATTTTCACAATTACGTTCATTCGGGGCTGTCCCGATTGTTCTGCATGTTTCCCTTTCAAATATGCAGCATGGCCAGCGTATTGACAATGCCATTGATGCCCTGCTGGCAGAAGCTGTGGATGGTTTCAATTTTAACTGTGGCCTTGCAGATTTTCAAAGATTGGACCACCTGGCATCAGCAACAGGGCTTCCCTGCTGGCACGGTTCTGAAATGGATCTTGGAATTTTAGAAGCCATGTACGTACATTCAGCCGCTGCGGCAAAATCCTGTATCTGGCCCAGTGACATTTTTGGCCGGTTGATACGAAGTCATGATCTGTTACAGGAGCCTTTGAAGATCACCCCACCTTTTGTAGAATTACCGGAGGGTTTGGGATTAGGTATTGAACCAGATGAAGATGCAATAAACAAATATCAGGTTAATCAAAAATCCTATCGATTGTGAGCCAGTTTACTAATCCGTTTAATCAACATGATCCCGACCGCTATTCCATTTGGGAAATGTTGGTGAAAAGAGACATAGACGCATTTATAAAGAATAACTGGGAAGAGGTAGCCGGTGATTTTATTGAAGAAGGTTTTATGGGAATCGATGCACGCTATTCAGGCAACCCGGATTCATGGAATTTATCCTTTCCAAACTTGAAATCATATCAACAGTTTTGGTTGGAGCAATCTGCCAACTTCACCGGAACCGATTGGGAAGATGACCCTGGAAAGAAACTTTATGAAGCCACTACACTACGGGATATTGATATTTCGGAAGATAGCGCCCTGGTACATAAGAAATTCGATGGAGCAATCAGAAAAAAGAATGGCCGGACCGACCTGTTAAACTGGCAAACATTATACCGCTGCAGAAAAGTAAACGGGCAATGGAAAATCGTTGGATTTACAGGTTTTTTACCTCACCCTGGGGGAGGTTCTACTTATCAACCTGCGGTAGAATTACCTGAATCGGCTTCACAACATGCCACTGCAGGACCTTATTCACCGGTATTAAAAGTAAATCCCGGCCAACTGGTTGTGATCTCTGGACAGGCTGCTATTAATCAGGCCGGGGAAACCATTGGCGACACCATTGAGGAACAAACAAAATTTACACTGGAAAATTGCAGGAAACAACTGGAAAGCGCAGGGAGTTCACTGGATGAGGTATTCAAGGTTACAGTGTATTTAAGTGACCTGGAACACTGGTCTCGTTTTAATGCAATATATAAAGAATACTTCTCAGTGCCCATGCCGGTAAGAACAGCTGTTCAAACCGGACTTTTAAACAAATTTTTAGTTGAAATAGAACTTTGGGCAATAAAAAAATGAATTGGGAACAATTAACAACACCGGAAATAGATGCATTGGATAGAAGCATACCAGTAATTCTCCCCACTGCTGCCATAGAACAGCACGGAGCACATTTACCCCTGGCCACCGACAGGATGATCGGCGAGTATTTTTGTCAGCAGCTACACAAGGATATTCCGGATAACATACTCATCTTACCAGCTATGAGTGTAGGATGCTCTGAGCATCACCTTGATTTCAGGGGTTCGCTCACCCTTCAACATGATACTTTTTTACAACAGGCTGAAGATATTCTTGGCTCAGTGGTACATCACGGATTCAAAAACCTCATCATTTTTAACAGTCATGGAGGAAATTCAGGCATCGATCAGGTAATTGTTGAACATTTTGGGAAGAGGCATCCGGAATGCCGGATTGTTCTGGCTACCTGGTGGAAGATTACCGGAGATGCGTTGTTTGAATTGAATGAGACCGGTGAAGGTGGCGTAGGACATGCAGGCGAGTTTGAAACCTCACTGATGATGACCATTGCACCTGAACTGGTTCGCCACGAAAAAATTGAGGGCAAAAAAAACCATCAAAATTTTGAATGGGCTACCGGTGATTTGCTTCGGGGACCTAAAGCTTCACTCTATAAAAGCATGAAGGCGCTGACCCCAAACGGTGTGTTTGGAGAACCCCGAATGATCTCCGCAAATAAAGGGCACCAAATAACAGACATTGTGGTAGGGGCCCTGAAAAAAATAGTACTCGACTTGTACCACAGCTAATCAATCCAATAATAATCAGTACTGATGAAAGCAAATAAAGACCCGCTTGGAACCCTTCCAAAAGTTGTATTAACTACTTTACGCTTATTGGTGGGATGGCATTTTCTATATGAAGGGATATCCAAACTCGCCATAACTGGTTGGTCCAGCAGTGCCTATTTAATGGAATCAAAATGGCTCTTTTCCGGATTCTTCCATTGGATCATTTCCAGCCCTACCGCTTTGGCCGTTACTGATTTTATAAATATCTGGGGATTGATATTAATTGGCCTGGGTTTGTTTGTTGGTCTGTTCACCAGGTTGGCCAGTATTTCAGGCATCTTGATCCTGCTGTTATATTATATTGCGAATCCTCCCTTTGTTGAATCCAGCATGCCCAGCCAGGCACAATATTTCATAGTCAATATTAATTTGATTGAAGTCGGAATATTGCTGGTATTTGTCTTTTTAAAGAAAGATTACCTGTGGAGCCTTGATCGAGTTATCAAAGGGTTATTTCAAAGGAAAAAGGAGCGGATATTTCCTCAGAAAGAAAATCATGAGAACCATGAATCGGGAGTAAATACCAGGAGGGAGCTGATTAAAAATCTTGCTTCAATACCTGTTCTGGGGATTGCATTTTTTGGGATGGCTAAAAGGAGTGGATGGTTAAGCTTTGAAGAGGACAATTTAAAAAAGACAGATGCCACCACAAGCGCCACACTAATGCGCACAAAAATGTGGGATATAAGCGAATTGAAAGGGAAAGTAGCGAAAGGTAAAATCAAACATGTTGAACTGAGCAGGATTATTCCCGGAGGGAACCTGGTTGCCGGGTTTGCCCATGCCCGGGACCTGATTTATGTTTCGAACATGATTAAGAATTACTTTACCGATGAGAAGGTGATTGAAACCCTCTGGCTGTATGAGGCCTGTGGCATTAATACCATCATCTTCAGAACCGATGAACAAACCATCAGAATACTGGAAACATACAGGAAAAGGGGCGGTAAAATCCAGTGGCTGGCCCAGACCTATCCGAAGGATGATGACTATACCAATATTCAAATGGCGGTTGATCATGGAGCAGTTGGAGCATTTGTGATGGGGAATATTGCTGATCAGCTGGTATTCAACAATCGATTAGACCATCTCGCGGGATCCATCGAATTTATCAGAAGTCAGGGTTTAATAGCAGGAACAGCCGGTCATGCAATCCAGGTACCCATGGCATGTGTTGAAAATGGGATTGAAACTGATTTTTTTATGAAAACCTTTCATCATGACAAATATTGGTCAGCCATTCCCTCTGAAAACCGAAATGAATTTATGCATGACCTGAAATCTGGTGGCCTGGATCGAAATCAATTTCATGACAATAGCTGGTGTGCTTCGTCTGAGGAAGTGACCGCCTTTTTTAAAAATTGTAAAACGCCGTGGATTGGCTACAAAGTACTTGCTGCAGGAGCCATTCATCCTGAAGATGGATTTAAATACGCCTTTGAAAATGGTGCAGACTTTATTTGCGTGGGAATGTTTGATTTCCAGGTGATCCCCAATGCCAATATCGTTCATAACATCTTAAACTCCAATTTAAACAGAGAAAGAAGCTGGTTTGCATGATCATGATTAAAAGGTTCATTTCCTGGACACTCTTCTTATCCCTTATGATACCGGTAAGGGCACAGGATGATCTCTCCCTGTTTAAAACCTGGGAGTACTATTCAGATATTGAGAACTCTCTTTACAAGCATTTCTGCTCGGTTGCTTTCGAACAACTGGAATTAAGACAGGAAGAGATCGGTAAATTGAAAACGAAAACGGACTGGTTGGAAAGACAATCCATGGTCCGAAAGAAACTTTCAGAGATTGTTGGCCCATTTCCTTCAAGAACCCCACTGAATACAAAGGTTACAGGGATATTAAAAAAAGATGGGTATCGCATCGAAAAAATCATTTATGAATCCATGCCCGGTTATTATGTCACAGGGGCATTGTATATTCCTGAGGGGATTAAGGAGTTAGCTCCGGCCATTTTTTATGCATGTGGACATAGTGTGGAGGGATTCAGGGTCGGAATATATCAGCACATCATCATCAACCTTGTAAAAAAAGGATTTGTGGTTTTTACCATTGATCCCATGGGGCAGGGTGAAAGGTATGAATACTGGGATACACAGAAAGATGAAGCAAGATTTCCAATCCCGGACCATGAACATTCCTATGCAGGCGCTCAATGCCTGATTACGGGATACTCTACAGCAAGGTATTTTATATGGGATGCCATCCGTGGTGTTGATTACATGCTTTCACGCAAGGAGATTGATCCGGCCAGGATAGGGATGACAGGAAGGTCCGGTGGTGGAAATATAACAGCCTATTTAGGTGCCCTGGACAGTCGCATTCTGGCAACTGCACCGGAGTGTTACATAACAAGCTATGAATATATCTACAAATCTATAGGCCCACAG
>SDBT01013574.1_pt1 | contig 13050 bp, 12 predicted proteins | sample 2277101 | NCBI WGS metagenome assembly SDBT01 (sample SAMN10404973, study PRJNA504765) | marine sediment metagenome | isolation source: marine sediment core GS10_PC15, 103 cmbsf | place: Arctic Ocean: Southern Knipovich Ridge | collected 2010 | reverse complement strand
TAAAATATTCATAAATAAAAGTCCTTCAATCTTTTAGTTAAAGGGCTTTCGCGTCTACTATGGTGGAGGCTAGTAGACGACTTTCGCAACTTTTGTATGGGTGAGGAAACGGAAGAAGTATATCATGAGTTAGAAGAAGTAGTTGGGATCTGTTAGGAATTTACATAGGCAGAACCCGCGGATAGAGTTCTGCCTATGTAATGGTCTGGCTCCCCGAGAAGGTCAATAGGCAGAACTCACAAGAAAACCTTTATCTTAAAAATTTAGATTTATTTATATATATGTAAATAATTCTCTATGTGTCAAAGAACCGTACCCTGACACATATTATCGTAAAAAATCTTCTCTCTTTTAATTACATATTTATTTTGGATAACCATAGTAGTTATCATCTTTATGTTTGAAATCGAAGCTTTTAATGATTTCATAAAGAATAAATTCATTTTCTTTGAAAAAAACTGATGTAACAGAGGAAAAAAAACAATATTCAAATTTATCATCTTTTTCATATATTGCATGAATAACTTTATTATTCTCTTTTTTTGAATATAATATAATTTCAATCCCATTACGTAAAACTAAGCATTGATGGGTAATAAAATTTGTAGTGTCCCTTTCTATTTCAGGAAAAATATTGGTACCCCAAACCCTAATATCTATATCTGGATTACCAATATATAATTGAATTCCATCTCCGTTAGTTGCTTCACTTCCAATTGGCCAATATGAAGGTATTTTTATAGTATACCCAAATCTTGTATTTGGGTAAGTAATCCATTTTATGTTGTTCGTTTTAATTTCAGGTATAAATTTTTCCATTTTTTCATATAATATTTCTCTATGCATCTTTAATTCTTCTTCTGAATATTTTTTCCCTTTTGGATGATTAGAATTATATGAGCCAACATCTGCATGACAGTCAAAGCATAAAGGTATGCAATTAGCCAAAATATCTTCTCCGCCTTGATATTTTGGCTTTATATGGTGTAATTCAATTTTTGTGCTACAAAATTTATTACATATACTACATCGTCTTCCAGATTTCACTAAAACCTCATCAGCAATTTTTTTTGGAAATGACATTTATTTCTCCTAATATTTAATTTTTTTCCAGATAACTCTCCTAATATAAATAAAATATAAGAAGTAAGTCTTCAAATTTGACAAATTGTGCGACAGGGGGCACCCGTTCTCTGTCACACTTCTTTATCAATAATCTACCGGACCAAACAATAATTCATATTTTACTTTATTCAACACCAATCGATTTATACACTTAACATCTATAATTTTTTCTTCAATAGGTCTACCAAACAATGCTATATTTGGCATTATTTGAGATTTCGCATGGTTTTTGTAGAATGGAAATTTACGAATAGATATTCCGTAAATTGAATCAAAAGGCATTATTCCTTTACGTACAAAACTAAAATATGAAGGAAATATTAACCCATCGAATCCAGCTTGACACGCAGAAAAAGCAATCTCTCTCGTTATTTCATACGAATGCTTTTCTGCTGCAAAAAGCATATGTACAGCCATATCAAGACTTTCAAATTCAGTTACACTCTCATCTTCATCAATAAGTTCTGTAAGATCCAGAAGTTTAAGATCTCTTGTCGGGTAAAGAGTAGCTAGAAATAATTCATCTTCAACTGTTATTCTACATTCATGCACACAAATCTCTAAGTCTTGTGAAGCATACATTACTGGAAAATTAGTAGAGTCAAATCTTCCTTTTCCAAGATTTTCATTTCCCAATGGAGGGCTATCATATTCGTCAAAATTTGACGGATCTTTAGTTTTTTTTCTTAATCTGTAAATTAATTCTTTCTTTGTAAATATTTTTGTTGGATATTCTTTTAGTATTTGAGTTATTATTTTATGCCTTTCTGATTTATTCTCAAGCTTTTTGAGGGGTTCAACTTCTCCTACCATCCACATCCTTGGTCCATAATCAAAAAACCCCACTTTTATAGTATCCTCGATTAAATTTATGTCAGCTTCAAGCCATTTTGGAACATATATGTTTGAATTTTTATACTGCTGTTCGTTGAATTGAATCATGGGAGAACCGCCAAAATAAGTTCTATGTACTGTACCTCTAACAAAAAACCTATAAGCAAGTTTCGTAACCAATTCTTTATCTAGTTTTCCACCATTTTCCGTTTTACACTGTGGACAGAGACTCTTTTTATCAATTCCTATATTAAATGCATCTAATCTCAAGCCCTGGTCATTAAAACAATTTGAGCAAAGGACTGCTTCTGTCATCAAATTTCCTCCATTTGTTCTATATGTCATTTTTTTATTATTTTTTGTATTCCACCTTGTATAGATTTTTCAAAAAAATTAGATTCAGGAATTATCCCTTTAAACTTTTCTTGTAATAATGTTGTACGTTCTAAAATGGTTGTTATATTTCTCTTGGAGCAAAAAAGGAAATATTTTCTATCTATATATTCCCTTATACTTGGCAAAAAAAGATAAAAAACAGAAGCTATTACTCTATTTGTTTCATGTTTAATTTTATCAAGATAATCCCAGTATATCTTTAAAATATCAATTTGTTCATCATGATTTTTATTTTTAAATAGTGTCTCGCTTTTTAAGTTTTGTTTTACAAATTCATTAAAATTTTTTCCAGTTTTATCATTTCTATTTAAATATAAGATAGTTTCAAATTCTTGCAATAATTTAATATCATCGTATCCTATTAATATTTTATATTCTTCAGGTAAATGACTAAATCCCATTATGTTATCGGTAAGAATATCGAATTCATCTGCTGAGAACATTATATCCAATAAATCTTGATCTCCAGAAATCATTCTTTTTAAAGCTTCAATATGTGGAAGAATAGTATTATTTTGCAGGAGTAAATTTGTATAAAGCAATTTAAAGCTAACATCTACCATGTAAGCAATAGCATATAATTTCTTTTTTCTATCATTTATATATCTTTGAATGAAGTGCAAAAATATTATTGTTAGCGCTGCACCAATGGTAGATAGAAAGGGAATTAATAAATTGGGATTTAATAAAAATTCTTTCATGGTTTTTTTAAAATAACTCTTATTATATTGAAATTCATGGTATGCCAAAATTAAATTTAATGCCAGTTTCTGTGGTCAAATCTTTATTTTTAACAAATTGCTTGTTTATCTGCCAAGAATAAAGATTTGATCTTATTTTCTTACATATGACCCCATATCTTTATATGCCGTGTTGGTTAAGGTAAGTGCTCTATGTTTTATTCCGCACTAAGGTTATTATAATCCGACCACTTACAAAGCGTTAGAAAAAGTTACCGAATTATTGATCTAGTACACCGGTTTTTTGACACACATTATCTCTATGTTAATTTATTTTTAAATATTTTGGTTTTTGAAAGAAGGTGTCCGAAATTGCGTATAACGTTTGTGCATATACGAAGTTGAGAAGCATAGGTGGAGCTATTTGGGTAAGCGACTAAAAGGAGCGAGCCGTATAAGCACTCTTAACCGATATTTTTGCATTCATAATTTATTATCCCATTTTGTTGTTCCTAAAAAACACCTAAGAAAGAAATCAATTTGGTTATGATGTATATTAGGTTTTATTTTAATTAATTGATTAGATAATGTATCAGCAATAGCTAATAAAAGCAAATCATACCAATAATCCATAGTATCATCAAATAATAATTGAACTTTTTTTGCTCTTTCTTTTCTTGTAAAAATTAAAGTCGCATTATGAATGCGATCTGGTTTAGCATGATTAATAACAATTTTCTTACATCTATTAATTTCTTTTTCAGACATATTAAATAATGAAAAATATTTATCCACATAATTTGCACTAATAATCTCATGATCTGGACAGATACTTCTATTTTTTTTATCATAAATTATTGTATCATATTTACCAAAATCATGAATAAGTGTAGCTATTCTCAATACTTGAAGCCTAGTGAGTTTTGATATTTTTTTATTAAAATAATTAATCCAATAATCTTTTAAACACTTAATTTCAATCCAATTAAAGTTTAATAGTAAATCTATTTCTTTTAAAGTTTTTAGTGTATGAGTAAAAACATCTTCATTATCATGCCAATTACTTTTTTCAACTATATTTTTTAATCTATATAAATCAGGTAATAAATTACTATAATCATTATTTAAAAAATCATCTTTAGTGAAATTTATGTCTATACTATTCATTTATAATCCTCCATCATTATTCTTTCTTTTATAAGATTTGAAATATCATTTCCTAATGATAGTATTTTAATTTTACTATTTCCCCCACAGTATAACATTTTCTTAACTACTGGAGTTGAGTTTGTTAGAGCAATTGTTTTGTATTTTGATTTTAATAATTTAGAATATGATAATTCATCTTTTAAATCAGCATGGGTAAAAAGTGCATGTACCGATTTTGCACCTAAATCAATTAATTGGTTAACAATAATACACTTGGAGTTACCAGTTACAACTTCTTCATCATAAACAAAAATATTTTTATTTTTTATTTCACCACCAACAACTTCTCTAACAAATTTTGAATTATTAGATTTTCTTAATTTTTTTAATACAATCAATCCAATATTTAATCTTTCTGCTAGTTCTTCTGCCCTTTTGGTTCCACCAAAATCAGTAGTCGCTATTGACAGATTAGGTAAGCTAATTTGAGATATATAATCACTAAATAATGTTACAGTAGAAATATTATAAAATGGTATATCAATAAAACCAGAAGTAGCAGGATTATGTAAATCTACAGCGATAATTAAATCTACTCCCGAATTTTTATAAAGTTTACAAATAAAAGGCATTGAGAACGACTTATTTTTTTCATAAATATCAGAACGTGCATACGGAAAATGAGGTTCAATTAATATAACTTTGGTATTATAATTACTCATTTTTATTGAATTAATTACAAATAAAGATTCAATTAATGAATCATTCACAGGTTTAAATGAGGACGATAACACGAATATAAATTGGAATTGCTTTATATCACATATTTTTACAAATGAATTATCATTCTTATATTTTCCTATTTCTATTATTGATTTTTTAATTTTTAATTTAGCAGCTATTTCACTAGCTAAATAGTTCATTTCTTTTTTATACAATAATAAATAATTTTTCATTAGTCTAAAACCCAAATTTTTCTCAAGTAATTTAATCCGCTAGCAACCCTTTTTTGTGAAACTGTGTCAGAAAGTTCTATAACAAGAGGAAGGTTTGAATTTAAAATATTTTTTATGTGTGCAAATGGAATTGACCCTTCACCGGGGGGAATATGGTCTGTGTTATTGTTTACATCATGCAAATGACATCCAATAAAGTAATTTTTATATTTCTCTATCTTTGAAAGAAAATCAAACTTTAATACATTTGCTTGCACCTTTAAATGACCAACATCTAACCAAATTCCATAATATTTTCGTGATACACGTTCAATTAACCATCTTGCTTCATTAAAAGTAGGGATTTCATCAATATGATACCTATTTTCCAAACCAATCTTTATATTATACAATTTAGCATATTTGGTTAATGTGTGCATGCTTTTTGCTAGTGAGTCCAAATGATCTTGTATAAATTTATCTCGCGTTTTAATAATATCCTCAATACATTTATTATCCGGTTTAAACATATTTAGATTATTAGATTTTCGAATATTTCTGGCCTCTAAAACATCTCCAGAATGAATGATAACATATTTACTCTGTAATTTGTGTGCTAATTTAATTGTTTTAATAGTGTATTTTATAGCCATAAGTCTTTCTTTTAAATCTGTTGAACTCAATGAAAAAATATCACCACTTCCATTTCCTTTTTTTATATTACCTGGCAAAGGGCAATAGTTATGCAAACTTATTATAGAAATGTTATTGCTTTTTATGGATTTTAGTATTTTTTTTACATCCTTATCTGATGTATTAACTCCAAGTTCAATCGAATATACTCCAAGTTCTTTTAGTAAATTAAAAAAATTATCAGGATATTCTTTGTCTTTTTTAAACCAGCTTGTTGATATTGAAAACATTATAATATGCTCCAAGTTCTTTTAGTAAATTAAAAAATTATCTTATTGATATTAAAACATGGTATATTATTTATTATAATATTAACTATACAAATAAATATTACAAATAAATATATATAAATAGTAAGATTGATTAAATAATCATGAGATAGCCTTAAGGGTTTATTGGTGATTTTTGTAATAGATAAATGAAATAATCCAAAGTATTCTTCTATTGCTGTAGCAATTTCTCTATGTATATGTCTAGAGATTCTAATTTTTTTCAGTGTTATTGCTCCAATTAAATGTATACAGAAAGGTATTATTAGGAAGAATATTTGAATAGGCCAATATATAGTCTTAGAGTTTAAAATTGCACCCAATGTTGAAACACTAATGGCAAACATTGCAACAAAAATACTCCACCCCAATATATCTAAATTTCTTCTTTCAAGCAAATGTTGATTGTATTGACTAATTAAAATATCTTTAATGGTCCCATCATCAATAATACCCTTCTTACTAAATAACTTAGATAATCTTTCAGATAATTTATTATCAAGTGATTCTGTTAGATCATTTATATTTTTTGAGTTTTTTGTTTTTAATAAAGCTGTTATAGCTTCAGAAGCTAGTATTCCTTTTATTATTTTATCTTTTATCAAATCTACTTCTTCCATAAATCCTCCTTAGGAACAATAAACATTTATAAGGCAAAGGGACGTTTCGTTTGTCACACTTCAAGAATATATATTTATCTTGTTAAATCGCTACCTGCGATCAAAAAAAAGAAATCTTTTCCAATTTTTATACATCTTAATACTCATATGACAAAAGATTTAAAAAGTCCTTCTTTTGTTTATTACGGTATCAATGCCATTTGTTTACTGATTAAGTCAATATATAAAAAGTTATTTTACAACTATTATCCATCCTTCTTCCTTCCATTCTTCCCATTCCCATACACCGATTCCTAAAACCATCTTTATTTCTTCAGGATATTTAAATCCATTATTCAGCGTTCTATATAAAAGAAGATTATTCGCTATCATTTCATCTATTCCTAATAACTGTATAAAATCTTCTAAAGTAGCTAAATTAATGTTAATAACCTTTTTGCTTATTTTACTACTTAGGGATTTTTCAACCATAATTTCATAATTATATCCATCTGTGTTAATTAAAATCGTGCCATTAATGTCGGTTCTATAAATATCTATACCATTTTTTTCTAGTCTTTCCAACGTCTTTATATTTGGATGCCCATATCTATTGTTTTGGCCACAACTAATAATTGCTACTTTTGGATTTACTTTTTTAATAAAGGCTGAATTTGAGCTAGTTGAAGATCCATGATGAGGAATTTTTATTATATCCGACTCTAAATTACTACTTGAGATCTTTACAAGCTGATTTTCCCTTCCTCTTTCAATATCACCAGTATAAAGACAAGAAAAATTTTTATATTCTAATTTAATAACTACCGAATTATTATTTAATTCCGATACATATATTTTGGGATTTGCACTTGGCAAAATACTAAAATTCATTAAACCTAATTGAATTTTCCTTGCAGTACTTTGATAATATTTTATATTATATTTCTCTATGGCATTTATCATCCTTATATAGGTTAGAGATGTATGTGAAATTCCAGGATCCATGAAAGCTCTTGGTTTATATTTGGCAATGATCTTATCCATGCCTGTTATATGATCAGCATGAGCATGGGTAGCGATTAGTAGATCGATATGAGAAATATCAAGATTTTTTAAGTGGTTTAAAATCAGTTTTTCATTAGGTCCTGAATCAATCATTGCTACATAACCTGACGAAGAAATAATAACAGAGGCATCTCCTTGTCCAACATCTAGAAAATAGATTGACACAGTATCCTGAGCAAAGAGAATAGCGGTAAAAGACAAGAGAAAGAGGAGTATAAGAATGGGTAAATAATATTTTTTCATGCTATTCATAATTGGATATCTCCACCTGTATCCTGTTCCTTTAACTTATTGAGTAAGTTTTGTATTTTATCCTTTCTTCTTTTTGTTTCTTCTTGATCAATGCCAATATTAATAGTAAGCACGGTTCCTTCTTTTGCTTCTTGTGGTAATAAATGAAGTGGGAAATTAAAAATGAGGGGATGTTTTTCTTGTGATTCTAAGATAGCATATTTACCTTCAAAACGATCTATCACTAAAATAATATCCAAAAGCTTATTTTCCTTTAAAATATTTTTATAGATCTACCATTCACTTAATACTATGCGGCATTCTTAAAATCCTTCTTTTTCGGGAAAATAATTTGTAAAAATAAAAAAGCCCTTCAGCAATAAGCTAAAGGGCTGGAAATTGTCAAGCTCTCTAGACAGGACAAGTTTAGCAACTTTTGAATAAGTTATGAAACCGAAAAGGAGCGTTGCAGCTTCCCACTCATCGTTTTTATTAAAGGTTTTCGTAGCCCCATATCATTTCGTTTCACATAATCAAATATAAATATCAAGATTTATATTTTAAGAGAATATATCATCAGTATCTTTCTTTGCTTGATTAAGAAATTTTGTTAGATTATTTCTGAGCATATCCACTTTTTTGGCATTTTCTATTATCTTTTGCTTGTCTGTTTTTAGTTTAGGCCAAGGTATTAAGATATCCTCTCTAAAAATGTTATCTCTTATCTCTGGTTGTGATGCTGTTATTGAAAGGTAATATATTTGTTTTCTAAATAATTCAGATTCTAATATACTCCACAGTATTAACGCATCTTCATAATCTTTTGGTCTTATTCCAATGAATCCTGTTGTTACAAGGTCTCCATCAAACCAGTCAGGTATAAGAACAGTTGTTCCACGACTACTGTTATTTTTTGCAAAAATAACATCATTTTTTTTAACTTTTAATCTTGCTCTTGTGGGAAGTTTTTCAAAATAATCTTCCCTGTGTTTCACTATTGTTCCATCTACTGTAACATCTCCTATTTCAAAATATTTCATTATTTTTCCGTCTAATTCTTCAATATCTTCCTTTTTAAGGGTTCTTATTATATTAAAATCTAATCCTCTCTTCAATTCTATTTTATTATCTTCTCTCTCCATTTTTGCAAGTTGTTTTTGTATCTTTTTTAATTCAGGTGCATAGTAAAAAGCATCAAGTCTTTTATTATTAACCTGTTCTGGTTTCACCTCAAAAACTTGAAGGGGACATCCTAAGGGTTCATCAGGATGTTCATTGTGGATTATTTGGGGTTCAAATGAACCATGTTTTTGCCACTCTTTAAAAAAATTAGCAACGATTCTAAGATTGTTCCTTGCAGGCGTCTCTCTGCTGTGATCATCATGCCCTATATTATTTGTGATCGCCATGAAAATTGATCCTTGCTTTTCATCCAAAGCCTTCTTTCTTAAATGAATCATAGAAGTTTTTATGTTAGCATCTGCTCTAAAGAAAGTATTAAATGGCAATGATACTACTTGAATAATTATGAAGTTTTCTGATATATAGTCTCTATATTTTTGACTGTTCTCTCCATTTAGTACAGTATCATCTATTATAGTCAGTAATTCTCCTGCTTCTGGTTTTAGTAAATCTTCATACCTTTCAATAAATAAGACATTCGATTTTTCGGATGATGATGGAGAGCCAGAATCGTTCTTTGCTATTTGATATTTATTGAGTATTTTCTCTTCATTTTTATCACTTGATTTATAACTTATGCTGAATGGAGGATTTGTTAGAATTGCATCAAATTTTTGTTTTTTGTTGATAAGATAGTCCCGTATTTCTTCTAACCCTGCTTGCTCTTCCTCATCCATACCTACATCAATCAACAAATCTTTATCTAAGGAGTTTGCTTTAAATATTTTACTCCCCCCATCTCCATGAAGGTACATATTCAATCTACCAATTCTTGCGATTTTTTCAGTTGAATCTATACCGAAGAGATGTTTATTTTTTAACTCTTCTTCATATTCCTTACGTTTTATATCTGTCAGTTGTGTCATATTGGATAACTGCTTTGTCATCTCTGACATAACATCAATCAAAAACCCTCCACTACCACAGCATCCATCAAGAATATAAGGGATATTCTCATGAATTTGCTTTGTCTTATCGCAAGTTATATTGATTGTAGCAGTTTCAACCATGTAATGCACAATCCCTCGTGGTGTGAAAAACTGCCCTAAATCCTTTCCTCTAACAGTAGCATTTAAAAAAGTTTCAAACATTCGCCCATTTAAATCCTCATCAATACCATATAAATCATAATTTTGAAGTTCCTTCACAACTTCGTATATAGTTTCCGATTTAAGACTTAATCTTTCTCCCTTTCCAAATATTCTTTTCTTTTTCCCTTTCTTGATTTCCCTTTCAAGATCTTCTTGTATTTGCCTAAAGAGTATAGAATCAACTGGATTGGGTTCAACGGAGACTTGACTATCTATCCAGTGAGTAGAGAATACAAAATTTGTTTTTTTTGGTATTGTGCCTGCCTCTAATAGTTTATGAACTTTATTGTCCTCCCTGATTTTTATGAACATAAGTTTCGAAAATTCATAAAATGCATCCGTGGGACTTAAGCTATCTTTCTTTCTGATTAGATCATGACAATAATTAAATTTTCGTATTAATAATGTCAGTTCGGGTCTTTCAAATTTAAATACATCTTTAGTGGATGCGATCTGTTTAAAAGCATCATATGATAAATTTGAGCGTAACTCTAAGTATTTTTCATTATTGTATTGAAACTCTTCGAATTGTAAATAAAAGACTGGTTGGTTACTATCCCAAGGCCAGACAAATAAATGATTTCCATTTGTAACCATAGTATATCTAATAGGGTTTTTGTCGACATATTTTTGATTTAGATAAAGTGCATATGCAGATACTTGATAGTGATAATTTTCTGGGTTTTCTTTTGGTGATTTCGCATCTATAACCACAATGGGATTACCAACCGAATCCAATAAAACATAATCTGGCTTATATCTTTCCTTTTTCACACCTTTCCCTATTGTAACCTCTATTATTGATTTTTTCCTACTAACTCTATTATCTGGATAATTTAAATCTTTCAATAATCTATCAATAAAAATTGACTCTACTTCTGCCTCATTAGTAAGGTCTCTTAAATTACAAAATTTATTTTTTATCATTTTTACAATCCTACCTAATAATAAATTATTTAAATTGATAGAAAATTATAAACTTTTTATCCTCTATAATCATACAATTTTCCCCATTTACAAAAAAAACATTAGTTCTGGAAGAGCGAAAAAAGATTTCGTCCTTCATTATTATAGTGTATTATAATATTGAAATACAACACTATTTTATATATTCTACATTACTTTTAAAAATCCTCTTTTTTTCGTAATTTATTCTTTCCTTTAAAGTTTCACATATACTCCCCTAGTTCTTAAACGAATCAATAATAACAGTATAAAGCAATCTTATCTTTTAAGAGAAAGGCAATTTGAAATTTTGGATTAGCCGCTTTATATTTTTAACAGGCTAAAAACTATTTTAGCGTAGTTAAAAATATAAATGTATTTTTTACTTCACATAACAAAACTTTATTGGATACGATACCCTTGTAGTTATTAAATAGAGTGTCCGATAGAGTCTTGTTATGTATGATAGTCTATTTACTAATGAAATTAACAAAATAAATAATGATTTTTTAATGAATTATAGCACATGTATTAAATTTTATCATAAACTCCTAAGGATTTTTTATTAATACGGTAAGCATGCAAGAGAATAGGAGAATATAGTAGTAAAAGAGAGCATATTAGAGGGAATAAAGTTAAAAGCGAGGAATATCAGGAGTAAAGAAAAATAATCTTTAATATAAGCCTGTTTTTAGCGCTTATTTTAAGTTGGCTGGTATGATTCATTAAGTTAGGATAAATACGCCTCGTATACGCAAAATACGAAGCCTTTTTCAAAACCGCTAAAAACCTTTATATATCAACGGTTTTATTGGTTTTTGGCAAAATCAACCCGTAATTCATTGATTGTCTGTTTGATTTCTTTGATTTCAACAGTAACATTATGGGAAAATTCCTTCTGATTCTTGATTATTTCAGCTATAAAAAAATCTAATTTCCACACTAAATATACAGAAAGCACCAGGGGAAAGCCGTTATTTGCTATTAACTTTAGTACATATTCAATATCCAATTCACTTATTTCCTTTCCAGGTGTGTTTTGGTCCAGGCCTAATATCCAGGTGTAAGAAATTCTTCTTTTCATAAAATCCGATACCATTAAAGCCTATTTCCTGGGCAAAAAGGAGAAGATCGAAAAGTAGGAAATCCTTTACGTGAATGTCTACCGCCATACCCAGGAGATGATAAGAACCGGAAACTCCCCCGGCCCTATGATTTTCTTCTTTACAGCGGTAAGCGGAATTTACATATATTGACCTATTTATAACCATCCTTAGATGATTTACCCTGGCCAAAAGGTCCGGAGACAGCATAACCCGCCTGCAGCAGGGACACTCAAACTCATATAAAGAAAAATATTCAGTTAATTCTATATCATTAATTATATCCATAGTTTATTTATATCTTAAAGTCCTGCTGTTTCTTACTACATCCGGCATAGCCTTATATATAATTTCGTTCACCTCCGGGACAGTGGCTTTCATAAGATCCTTTACGTAGGAAATTTCACCCTCTTTTAATGTAACTTTTTGTTTCCTTAATATTTCAATCAATTTTACCCAGGCTATTTTCCATTTTTCGGAACCATTCCCTATTCCCAGCTCTTCTTCTGCCCAGAGCATGGCGGAAAGAATAGCCTCTTTTATCTTGTCTGCCCTGTCCTGCCCTAATTTACTGATCATAAATTTAGAGAACAGACCAACCAGAAAAACAAGAGCAAAATCTAATAGATATTTAGTGATAAATACTTCTATCATTTTTTATTCCTCCTAATACTCCAGGGAAGGTCCGCGGAGCCTTCCAAGGAGACTTTTATATTAATATTATTCTAGGCAACATCCAACACATCAGTGGAG
>SDBT01013573.1_pt1 | contig 13051 bp, 10 predicted proteins | sample 2277101 | NCBI WGS metagenome assembly SDBT01 (sample SAMN10404973, study PRJNA504765) | marine sediment metagenome | isolation source: marine sediment core GS10_PC15, 103 cmbsf | place: Arctic Ocean: Southern Knipovich Ridge | collected 2010 | reverse complement strand
CAATGAGCGTTATGGTGATGTAATTTCCTTTGGGGATGATTGTGGCATACTTGATGTTTTTTGATTTGGGCATATAGACATGAATGACGTTGCCGAAATGTTGTGAAATATGCTCGTCTCCGAGAAGAAATTCCGCTTGATATGTCACTTGAGTTTTTGGAGGTGTATAGGCGAAACCGAGGTTTTGAATCTTTGTCAACAATTGGGTGTTCACCCCGAAGGCACACACCACTAAATCGGCGGTATAGCTTTCGGGGGCATCCTTCTGTCCATAGGAGATTGTCAGAGGATCGGCCGCATTCTCAGGGATGACAATATCCAAGACCTGATGAGGGATGATTTTTGTGCCCATATCTACAGCCCATTCCATGATAAAATCGTCGAAACTTATGACATCGGGGAAACTGGAGAACCGGGGCCCGTTGCCTCTAAAAACAGTGGAAATCCGGCCTGTTTCATTATCAGTATGGGAGAGGTCAATAGTTTGGTCTTCAGCATGGAGACAGTATCCGTCTAGACGGTTGATGATTCGCTTTTCCGGAAGGAAGATGCCTTCGTTTTTGAGTTTTTGATCGAGACTTTCGGAAATGACTCCCGCGCAGAGGTTGCAGCCTTTGGGTCCTTTCTCTAAAAAATTTTTTCCGTCAAAAATTGTGACTGTGGTATTAATCCCTGCTTCTTCGGCATATTTTTGAGCAAAATGAGCAAAAAATGCGCCTGCCGGTCCTCCGCCGATGATGGCGATTCGAGATCCATCCCTGAGTGAAAGACTCTTGAACATGTAAACATTATACTAGAAATCATATTTAAACGATAGAATTTAACACAAAAGAAACCTATTCCTTGACAAACGCATTAGATGTACTATACATTAAATGGTGTTTGAAACGAATGGAAGTGACCTCGGAAGAAACAGATGAAAACAGCCTTCTGTGGAAATGCTTCCTGCGGAGAGTAAGATGGATAATGAAAGATTAAGCGCGTTCAGAGAAAAACTGAGGCATCTTGAAAGAGAGCTCATAGAATTGCTCAAAGAGGACAATGTCTGTTTCGGAGTCACTGTGTCTCAGTGCCATATTCTCCTTGAAATAGGGGGAAAAAGAGCGAGTTCCATTGTTGACTTGGCTTCGGTATTGAACCTGGATACGAGTACAATGAGCCGTTCGATTGATGGTTTAGTCAGCATTGGCCTGGTCTATAGACAGCAGAATCCCAATGACAGAAGGTATGTCAGCATTTCATTGAGCGGTCAGGGAAAAAGGGTCTTTGAGTCTATTGAAAAAGCAAATAATGCCTATTTTTCAAAAATATTTCGATTGATTCCCGAAGATAAACATGATCAAATCACAGAGAGTTTTCTTCTGTTTTTTGAGGCTATGAAAGCGGTTAAAGATGAAAACCGGTTCTGTGAAGAAGATCCAAAAAGGGTGGAGGAGAGATGAGTATGTTGGAAAAGACTTGGTGGATGACCTCATACATTGAGACGGATATCGGGAAGATCCCAAGGGTTTCGACTTTACTGACTCAAAAGGACAAGCTCGGGCATCTACAAGTCCGTTCGGGAATTCGGCGTATGAAGTATTCGGTTCTTCCAGGGCTTTACGGTGTTGGAAATCCGGACTCAAATTCCCCTGTATTGGTGACGGCCAATTATAAGCTGAGTTTTGATAAACTCAGAATGGAATTAGAAGGGATGGATGCCTGGATCTTAGTCCTGGATACCAAAGGTATCAATGTCTGGTGTGCGGCCGGAAAGGGAACCTTTGGAACGGATGAATTGGTGAAAAGGATAATAGATGTCAAATTGGGACGGATAATCTCCCATAAAAAATTGATTTTACCCCAGTTAGGAGCTCCCGGCGTTGCGGCTCATGTCGTTACGAAAAAGACCGGATTTAAAGTATTCTATGGTCCGGTTTTGGCTAAAGATATCCGACAGTATATTCAGGCTGGAAATAAAGCCACACCACACATGCGTGCTGTCCGGTTTCCCCTCCGCGAAAGACTCGTTCTGACACCGGTAGAGATTGTGGGTGTGTATAAACCCGTGTTGATTTTAACGCTTTTCCTGCTGATTTTGGACCTTTTCGGTATCGACATATTTCCTGTGAAGGATTTATTCCCTTTCTTCGGAGCGATCCTGGTCGGAACCTTTCTTGTCCCCGCCCTTCTCCCTTGGATCCCCGTGAGGGCATTTGCTCTGAAAGGTTTTCTTTTAGGATTTATTTATGCCTTTATTTTAAACATCTTTTTTGGATATATTCTTTCCCCCGATCCGAACTGGAAGCAGGCACTGGTTTTTTTCCTAACTCTTCCTGCGCTATCTTCTTTTTTGGCGATGGGTTTTACAGGGTCTTCCACATATACATCTTTGTCAGGCGTTGTGCGGGAGATGAAGTTTGCGGTTCCTTCAATCATCATTGCAGCGACTTTAGGATTTGGCTTCATGATCCTGATGTTGTTCGTTCGATTATAGAGGCTAGACACTAGGAGGAAGTAAAATAAGATGAATAATAGATATATAAAAAACGTCGTTACTCTGGAGTATGACATAGATAAGTGCACCGGCTGTGGTATTTGTGTGGATGTTTGCCCTCATGCCGTCTTCCGGATGGAAAACAGAAAAGCCGTCATCACGGATCGGGATCTTTGTATGGAATGCGGCGCCTGTGAAAAAAACTGTCCTTTCTCAGCTCTCTCAGTCCGTTCGGGAGTCGGGTGTGCATGGGCGATTATGATGAGTGAATTGAAAGGAAAAGATGAGATCAGCTGTGGATGTGGTGAATAACAAAAATCATTAAGAAAGAATATCTTCGAGGAGGTAATATTTCCCGAGGGGGGGCATAAGCAGGATACCGTTACTGCAGGCTTTGAGCTGAGCTATAATCTCTCTTGCGATAGAGACGCCCTCTTTTTCCGCATCTTTCCCCTTTTTCTTCTCCATTCTTTTACGGAGGTCTTCAGGTATCATGATGCCGGGAACCTCATAGTGGAGATATTCGGCATTCCTGAAGGATACAAGAGGGAGAACACTCGGGATTACCAAAACACCTTTTTTTTGCAGCGCCCGGAGGGTTGAGCAGCTGCCGCTCACATCAAAAACAGGCTGAGTCATGATATAGTGAGCGCCTTTTTGAAGTTTGCTCTTGGCTTTATTGATTTCCTGGGCTTCTTCAAATCCAATTCCCATGCCGACACCGATAAAAAATTGAGTCTGTTTCCCAATAGGATTGCCGAGGATATCCCGGCCCCGGTTTAAAGCCGACATCATTTGTACCAGACCCTCGGAAGTGAGATCGTAGACTCCTGTGGCAAAGGGATAATCTCCGATTGAAGGAGGATCTCCCCCTAAAGCGAGAAAATTATCGAGCCCCAACGCCGATGCGCCGAGGAGATCGGATTGGATCCCGAGGATATTCCTGTCCCGGCAGGTGTAGTGAACGATAATTTCTTTCCCCAAGCTCTCCTTAAGAAGCTTTCCCGTGGATATGGGAGACATTCTCGGTCTGGCCATAGGACTGTCGGCAACGTTAAAAACATCTACGATGTTCGAAAAAGGTTCCAGCCGTTTAAGGATTTTATCAAAGTCAGAATCCCTCGGAGGATCGACTTCAAGGGCTATAACACCCTTTTTTTCCAGCATAAGCTTGAGATTGGAAGTGATTTTTTCTTCTTTGAGGACGACCTTCTTCTCGGCCACTTCCATGGTGATGATTTTTCTCTTGCGCGGCGATAAACCTTCAAGGAGTTGACTCAAAGCCAAAATGTGTTCCGGAGTGGTGCCGCAGCATCCACCAAGGATCTTGACTCCTGCATCCAGGAATTTTTTGCCGTATTTTGCGAAGTACTCCGGATTGGATGGATAGACGAATCTTCCTTGGACAAACTGGGCCATTCCTGCATTCGGCATTGCGGAAAGATCCTTGGCTGTCACCGAGCCCATTTTTTTCACAGCTTGGAAAACGCCCTGAGGCCCGATCCCGCAGTTGGAGCCAAGGACCTCTGCCGCGGTCTTTTCCAGTTTAAGGGAGACCTCATATGGATTTTTCCCGAAAAGGGTAAGGCCGTTGTTTGGGAAAGACATCTCAGCGATGATAAAAATACGGCTGTCTAATTTTTTAGCCGTTTGTATGCCCAATAGAAGTTCATCTAAATCGGCAAATGTCTCGAATAAAAGAAGATCGACGCCTCCTTCCAGAAGAGCCTCCACCTGTTCCTGGAAAATCTGGGCTGTTTCTTCTGCCGCCAATTTTTTTTCTCGACCGAGAGGTCTTGATATGGGCCCGACAGATCCGGCCACGAAAAAATCTTTTTTTGCCGCTCTTTTGGCCAGCCGTGCGCCATAGTAGTTGATTTCCTTTGCTTTTGGGCCAAGGCTGAAAGATTCTTCGAGGATGAATCTGTTAGCGCCGAATGTATTGGTAGTGATGACTTGTGCCCCGGCTTTGATGTACTCTTTATGGATTTCAAGGACAACTTCGGGCATGGAGATATTCAGTTCATCATAGCAGTGCCCCTTGGAGATACCTTTTATGTAGGTTTGTGTTCCTATGGCCCCGTCAAAGAGGACATAATTTTCACTGTCAAAATAGTCTTTGAAATTCATTTTGGTCGACCTGTGATTTTTTCAATTTTCCGGATCCCATCCATGGCATCCTTTCCATACGCGTCGGCCCCGATCTTTCTGGCATAAGAAGGGGTGACGGCGGCTCCGCCAATGATGACCTTTATGCCGGGGGCCTTCTTTTTTCTAAGTTTTAAAATCCGTTCCATCTCATCCATAGTGGTTGTCATGAGGGCGGACAATCCGATAACATCAGCTTTTTTTGAAATGGCGGTGTCGATAATCTTTTCGGCTTTGACATTTTTCCCCAAATCCCAAACATGAAAACCGTAGTTTTTCATGACCAGCGACACAATATTTTTCCCGATGTCGTGGAGATCTCCGTGGACGGTTGCGAGGACGATCTTTAATCTTGAATCGGACCGTTCCTTGACATCGAGGTGTTTATTGAGGATTTCCGATGCCTTCTCCATGGCTTCTGCTGAAAGGACGAGCTGGGGGAGGAAATAGATTTTATTCTCGTAAAACTCTCCCGCCTTTTTCAAGGCCGGAGATAAAATTTTATCTAAGATTTGAAATCCCTCCCAGCCCGTTTCGATAAGAGTTTTTGTGGCTTGCGCGGCGACTATTTTTTCACCTTCAAGGACAGACTTGTACAACAAATCTTCCGGTTTTTCCGGCTTTTTTCCTTCTGACTTATCGATGACGATCTCCGGTTGTTTTCTGTACATATCAATAAACAAACGCATCCCATGCTGTTTGTTAAGGATGGCACTGCTGGATTTTGTCATGGCCATCAGATTCTTGTCCAGTGGATTAAGAATGGCTGAATCCAGGCCTTGTTCGATTGCCATGGGCAGGAAGGCGGCGTTAAGGAGTCCTCTTTGTGGAAGCCCAAAAGAGAGGTTGGAAAGTCCTAAGACAGTGGCCATGTCGAGATATTTTATTTTTGCGATAGTTTTAAGTGTTTCCTGTGCTGTTTCAGGAGCCACGGAGACTGTGAGCACTACGGGGTCCGCCAGAAGATCCGTGTTGGACAGACCGTATTTGAGGGCTTCCTTTTGCAGCTTTTCGATGATTTTGAACCGGTCCTCCGCCTTTTCAGGGATGCCCTTTTCATCCATGGCCAGCAGGATTACTGAGGCACCGTATTTTCGTGCGAGGGGAAACAGTCTCTCGTATGTCTTTTTAACTCCTGTTATAGAATTGATGACGGCTTTTCCAGCATAGGATTGAAGAGCCTGCTCTAGAGATGTGGCGTTGAGGTTGTCCAAAAATAACGGCAGCTTTGTGATACTCTGGAGTTCTCTGACCGCTTCGGCAAAAAAGGCCGGTTCGGTTTCTCCCGTTTTTCCAAGGTTGATATCCAGAGCATCGGCTCCGGCTTCCTCTTGTCTTCTGGCATACTGCCTCACGAGTCCGAGATTTCCAGCCTCCAGCTCTTCGTTTAAAATCTTTCGTCCAAAGGGATTGATGTTTTCTCCAATGACCCGAAATGGGAGGGGACTGCCGATAGTGAGAACGGCATTGCGGCTCGAGGCCCGGAAACTAGAGTCCCGAGTGTGTCTGGGGATGGGCTTTTTCCCTTTGAGTTCCTTTGCGATTTTAGCTATATATTCCGGTGTTGTCCCGCAGCATCCTCCGATGATATTCGCTCCTATTTGATAATATTTTCGAGCATAGGCTGCATAATCCGCAGGTCCCAGAGAGTAAGCGACAGTCCCGCCCTTTTTCTGAGGAATTCCTGCATTGGCATAGACAATCAGAGGCCGTGCAGAATGGAGGACAATTTTTTCAATGAACTTCTCAAAATCTTCTGGATGGTCACCACAGTTAATCCCGAAAATATCTGTCTGGGAAGAGGAGAAAGCTACAGCGGCCGTTTCGGGATCGGAGCCGGTCACCGTCCGTCCTCCTTCCATTGGAAAGGACATGGAGAGAGAGACCGGCAGCGATGTATTTGCTTTTACAGCCTGGAGGGCGATTTTTCCCTCAAGAATGTCAATCTGTGTTTCGATAAAAAGAAGATCGGCGCCTTCTTCCTCCAATATTTTGGCCTGTTCGGCATAGGCCTCATAAACGTCGTTTTCATCGAGAGGTCCGAGAGGTTTTATCAGCTGCCCGACCGGTCCCAATGAACCGGCAATGTAAACATGTTGTCCGCCCCTAGCTTCAACGGCTGCGTCGAGGGCGCCGGCATTGATTGATTTGATTTTGTCTTCAGCACCGAAGCTTGCCAGTTTTATCCTGTTGGCCCCAAACGTGTTTGTGGTGATGATATCGGCACCGGCCTGAATATAGTCTTTGTGTATATTGACAATGACATCTCTGTTCAAGAGGTTCAGCTGCTCAAAAAAAACCACTTTTTGGTCCAGTCTCCTCAGGATCTCCGTTCCTAATCCCCCGTCGAGAATGAGAACCCGGTCCTTAAGAAGTTTGTCAAGATTCATTCTTCGACTCCCAAAATGGCTGTCACGGTTTTTCTTGGGAAGAGGATGAATTTTTTGTCCAGGACAATGTTGAGTCGGTTGAGAGAAAGTTCCCTGAACATGTCCTGCTGGAAAAAAAGAGGCAGGTCTCCATAACCGGGGCTGAACCGGCGGGTGAGAGATTTTTTGGCTTGTCTTGCCAGAGTCAGGAGATAATTGTTTAATGCGTTTGCTGACGCTTCCACGGCTTCAGAACCGATCGTATCCAGAACGAGTGCGTTTTCGAATTGTTTCTCCTTTGTGTATTGGCCGGCTAAGCTTTCCAGGCCTGAACCTATTGTAACAGCCATAAAGATGACTGCAAAGGATTTTTCAAGAAGTTTTTTGGCAGATTGACCTTCTAAGGAGGTTGTCGAATCCAGGAGAGAAATCGGCTTTCTTTTTTTTTTGAGCCGCCTGATGATGTAGGCTCCCTTAGCCTCAATCAAATTCTCGGCTTCCTGGAAGGCCTTTTCAATACGGTCGAACATTATCTGGGGAAGTTTTGTCCGGTCTTTTTTATAGCCAAGAAGGGAATAAACGGATTTTTTATCTATGGAATACTGGATATCCCCCATAATCTTTAACTGGTCAAAATCCATACCACTATCCTATCAAAACGCATCTTATTTGTCTTATTAAGACCCGGAGCAGCGGTTCCATCCACAGTTGGGACAGGTGGGACATTTTTCGTCAGGAAGAGAGGCGCCGCAAACCTTACAAATGATATCGAACAGATCTTTGGAGTTGTTATCTATCTCTCCGAGGTGTCTCTCAAGAACCTTCGCGATGGCATCGGGAAGGGATTGGACCAGACCGCCTTCGGTAAATATCGGCTCTGAACCACCAATCCCTTTGAGCTGTGCGATGATCTCTTTGGGTTCCACTCCACTTCTCAGGGCTAAGGAGATAAGCCTTCCGAGGGCCTCCACGTCGGCCATTGTGGAATAACCGCTTTTTCCGATACTGGCGAAGACCTCGAAGGGCTTCTGGTTAAAATAGGAAATAGTGACATAGAGATTGCCGAATCCCGTATTGATTTTGTCTGTTACGGAGGGGAGTGAGTTGGGCCGTTCTTTTGGCTGAATGTTGTTCGGGGGGAGGGATTTGTACAGGACCTGCTCGGCCCGGGATCCGTCCCTGTAGATAGTGATGCCCTTTGTGTTTAACTTGTCGGCGAGAAGATAGGCCTTCTCCACATCTTCAAGCGAAGCTGTATTCGAAAAATTTATGGTTTTTGACACCGAATTGTCTACATGTTTCTGGAATGCAGACTGCATTTTGATGTGCCATTCGGGAGAAATATCGTGGGCCGTGACAAAATATTCGGGAACGTCATCATCAGCATGGGCCTCCTTCCATTCTTGAAAAATGGGATGAACGTCCTTGAGCTCTTTGTCAATGATTTTGGAAATGAATTCAAAGGCAAAGACAGGTTCGATGCTGGAGGAACAGCCGGCCAAACGTGCGATGGTACCTGTTGGAGCGATAGTGAAGACGGTGGCGTTGCGCATGGGCTTGTTCTTGGTGACGGACTTATCTGTGTTTGGAAAACTGCCGCGGCTTTCGGCCAGATTTTGGGACTCCCTCTCTGCCTTTTTTCTCAAAAATGCTGCGATCTTTTCAGCCAGCTCCAGAGCTTCCTCCGAATCGTATTTGATTTTCATCTTGATCAGAAGATCGGCCCAACCCATAACACCCAATCCTATCCGGCGGTTCTTTTTTGTTGTCTCTGCGATCTCGCGTAGAGGATACGTATTGACCTCAATCACGTTATCCAGGAAGCGGACAGCCACAGAGATGACCTGTCCGAATCTCTTCCATTCAAACTGAGTTTGATCCGTTGGATCAAAAAAATTGAGAAGATTTATAGATCCCAGATTGCATGATTCGTAGTCATGAAGAGGCTGCTCTCCACAAGGATTTGTGGCCCTAATCGGACCCAGGTGTTTTGTTGGATTATGTTTATTTATTCGGTCGATAAAAAGGAGTCCGGGATCTCCGACAGCCCAGGCCGATTCGACGATCATGCGAAAAATTTTACGGGCATTTTTTTTCCCTGTGTTTTTTTTGAGATAGGGATCATAGAGAACATAATCGGTGTCTTTTTTAAGAGCCGTCATAAAACGATCGGTGATGGCCACTGAGATATTGAAATTGTTGATGCCCTTGCCATCTCTTTTCATCGTTATGAAATCTTCGATGTCAGGGTGATCGACGCGAAGGATGCCCATGTTGGCTCCGCGGCGTGTGCCTCCCTGTTTGACGGCCTCTGTGGCCGCGTCGATGACTCGCAAAAAAGAGATAGGGCCCGATGCGATACCCTGAGTTTTTTTCACAAAACTTCCTTTGGGGCGGAGAAGGCTGAAATCAAAACCCGTTCCTCCACCTTCTTTGTGGACAAGTGCGGTATTCTTGACAGTTTCAAAAATAGAATCCATCGAATCTACGATAGGTAAAACAAAACATGCACTCAAACACATGCCCCTTCCAGCGCCGGTGAGCGTGGGGCTGTTTGGGAGAAAGTCCCGGGCCATCATCACATCTAAGAATCGTTCCTTCCAGATTTCCCTTTCATTTTCAGACTGTTCGGCTGAGGCGATGTATTCGGCAACTCTTGAAAATAGATCGGAAGGGACCTTATCGATAAAATGTCCATCCTTATCAATCATAAAGTATCTGGCTTTGAGTATTCTTAAGGCATTTTCAGAAAAACCTTCTCCTGTTTTCATTATCTCTCTCCTTTTAATTAGCAGCACATGATGTGGTGTTAAAACGAATATAAAGCACTACATGATGTATGTCAAGTAATATTATAAATTATGTAGGAATAAACAAAAAAAGAATATTATTTTTCTTACGACACGGAAATATTAGCTCCAACTTCACATTGTCTCTCATCGATGGTAAAGAGAGCGTCCAGGAGTGCAATCTGGAAACTTCCTGGTGTTTTTGCTTTAGATGCAGCCTTTTCACCGGCAAGCCCGAAGAAAGCCAGGGCCGTGGATGTGGCTTCAACGGGATCCTTGTCCACTGCGAGGAATGCGCCGATGAGAGCGGTGGCTGTGCATCCGGTTCCCGTTGTATATCCCATGAGCTCATGTCCATTGGAGACTCTGTGGATACGCTCTCCATCCGTGACAAGATCCACAGCTCCGGTGATGGCCAAAGTGGTGCCCAATTCCTTAGCGAGATGGAAGGCGGCATCGGCAGCTTCTTCGACGGAATGTAAAGAATCGACGCCTTTGGTTTTAGAATCCTCATGGGCCAGAGAGAGGACTTCAGAGGCATTTCCCCGGACGACGGTGATGGAAAGTTCGTCGATCAATTGTTTTGCCGAATGGGTACGCAGCTTTGTGGCTCCGGATCCAACGGGATCCAGGATAATAGGGACATGGGCAAGGTTGGCTTTTTTCCCGGCTTTGAGCATCGATTCGATCCAGTAGGGGGTGAGTGTTCCGATATTGAGCACAAGGGCCCCTGCAAAGGACACCATCTCTTCGACTTCTTCCTGAGCATGGGCCATAACAGGGGAAGCGCCGCATGAGAGAAGGGCATTGGCCGTATAATTCATGACGACAAAGTTTGTGATGTTGTGAATTAAAGGTTTTTTGCTTCTAAGATTTTTCAAATTTTCTGCAGTTTTTTTGGCAAGGTCTTGACTCTTCATCTCGAACTCCTTTTTTCAGCAAAATGATCCCATCCCTTGGGAGTGAATGGCTGCCGTGTCCCATCGGGAAGCACCCAATAGAAATTCTCCTTCTCTTCTGAGATCATACCGATTTGAGTAATGGGAACCGTGCTGATTTTATTGATAATATCTTTGATTTTTTCGACGTTGTTCGGAGCGCAGGTGACGATCAGTTCATAATCGTCACTGTCTCTGGTGCACATCTCATAAGGATCTTTTTTTCTTGAAATGGCGGTCTCTTTTAGTGCCTTGCTGATGGGAAGATTTTTACGTGTAAGTTCCGCTCCAACACCGCTGTCCTGGCAGATATGAGCCAGGTCCGCCAGAAGCCCGTCGCTTGTGTCGATCATGGCTGTGGCCAAACCTGAAGTGGCAATGGCCTGTCCTTCGAGGGCTCTGTGGACCGGTGAGAGATACGCTTTGACTAGAGGATGGTCAAAAGAAACTTTATCCGTGTTTGTTTGAAGGAGAAGATCGAGTCCAGCCGCCGCCTCTCCCGGGTATCCCGTAACAAGAATGGTATCCCCCACGCAGGCCGTGGAACGGAGAACGGATTTCCCGGTTTTGATCTCTCCAATCAAGGTGATATTGATGAAAAGGGATGACTCTACTTGTGTGATATTTCCTCCAACAATGGCGGCTTTGAAGGGATTGAGTTCAGCAACAAATCCTTTATACATTTCTTCGATATCCCGGACATTCATGTCGGCTTTTAATCCCAGAGAAACAAGAGCATAGAGAGGAACACCCCCCATGGCCCCGACATCGCTGATATTGACAGTCATGGCACGCCGTCCGAGATCTAAGAAATTTATATATTCTAATAAAAAATGTCGGCCTTCTACAAGGCTGTCACAAGTGATCAAGATTTCATGGCCCTCTTTGGGGGTGACAGCGGCTGCATCATCTCCAATTCCTAAAAAGGTTGTCTCTGTCTGGACGGACTCCCGCTTAAGGAGCTTGTCGATCCTGTGGATAAGGCCGAATTCTCCGATTTCAGCTAGTGTCTCACTCATGTCGATCCTTTAATATAAACCCTTTTCCAGTGCATAGAGGAGCTTTCGTGTGGCCTCCTCCGGATCCGGAGCTTTGCAGACAGCCGATATCACGGCGATGCCTTTGACTCCTGTCTGCATGACGGCGTGTGTGTTTTCCGGAGTGATGCCCCCAATAGCGATGATGGGAACAGGAATGGCTTCAACAACTTGCCTCAGAAGTTCTATCCCGGAAACAGGTCCGGCATCATCCTTCGAAGAGGTAGGGAAGACGGGCCCGAATCCCACATAGGCCGTACCTTCCTCATAGCATTTCAAGGCTTCTTCCAGAGTGGATGCCGAGCCGCCGATGAAAATATCTTCACCAAGGATTTTTCGGGCTAGAGGAATGGGGAAATCATCTTGTCCCAGGTGCACGCCGTTGGCTTCTGAAGCCAAAGCCACATCGAGCCGGTCGTTGACGATAAATGAAACTCCGGCCTTGGAACAAAGGTACTTTATCCGTCTTGAATGGGCGATCATCTCTCTTGTTGAGCCGGTTTTTTGGCGGAATTGGATGGTGTCTGCTCCCCCTTTGATGGCCAGTCCGGCCAGCTCTCTATGGGAGAACCGGGATTGAATGACGGTGTCTGTGATGATGTGGAGTTTCCCGATTGGTTTAATCATTAGAAAGAGAGGGCGAAAAAAGTGTAGCACAGGGCAAAAATGTTGTCAAAAAATAACAATAATATCATCTATTTCATCGGAATTATAGAAAAAGTAATTTTATTGACTTCGTTGAGAGGCTTTGTTAAGAGTATATTTTATATATTATTAAAATTATTTTGTATTAAAAATTGCGTTAATACACTCATCTATATCTAAAAGGAGTCACAATTATGAAGCGGCAAAATAATTTTGGAGCTGTTTATAAATCAATATTTTTTTTGGGAGTTTTTGTTCTTTTATTGTTTAGTTTTGGGATCTCCTCTATAGGGCAGGAGGAGTATGAGTCTATTGGAGAGGAATCCTGCCTGGAATGTCATGAGACAGGAAAGAGTGACAAGATTATTGCCGATGACTTATCTCAGTCCATCCATGCCGGATTTGGGTGTTTGGATTGTCACGCCGAGAAAAATACGATGCCTCATAAAGAATCCGATATCAAAGTGGGGCTTCATGGATGTTCAGCCTGCCATGAGGATGCCGCGGAAGAATACAAGGTCCATGGACGTCTGGGATTAGGAGAAGATGAAGATTTGCCGACCTGTACGGCCTGTCATGGAGACCATTACATACTTCCTTCCACAGAAGCAGGTTCAAAAACGAATCCGGTCAACCTTCCTTTGACATG
>SDBT01013572.1_pt1 | contig 13051 bp, 16 predicted proteins | sample 2277101 | NCBI WGS metagenome assembly SDBT01 (sample SAMN10404973, study PRJNA504765) | marine sediment metagenome | isolation source: marine sediment core GS10_PC15, 103 cmbsf | place: Arctic Ocean: Southern Knipovich Ridge | collected 2010 | reverse complement strand
AGCTTATCTCTGGGCTCCATTTCGTCTTCTGTTTCGAATGTAAATCTGCTACATATAAGCTACATATACGCTACATTCAATCAATGAAACGTTCCTCGATCGGGAACATGGTTTATTCATACATGAGAATCACTTGTCTCTCCTTTGTCCGCCGTACCTGCATATCCTGTCTTTCGAAGGACCCATTTTTCCGGTCTTTCCTATGCGGAACAATTGATCCACGTGCTCCCCATCAGGGCAGGTGCAGTTTGCAGGACGATCGTAGGACGCGTCGTCCGTATCGGTAGCCTTCTTCCAATTGTCGGTGCAACGTTTAATGACGCAGAGACGGTTTTTGCACCATGGATCATCGTTGCTCGTGCAGGTGCATTCTGAATCCAGCGTCTCGTCTGAGGGAGATTCGGTAGTTTCCAACACTTCCTTGCAGAAGTAACAAGCGCAGTCCCGGTCGTCTGCCGCGTGATCAGTGGGGATGTCTGGGCGAGATGGCTTGATGCGGACTGTTTTCATGGCAAAGGAGGCATCGTGGCAAGCGGATTCGGTCAACTTCTTCAGCCTGCTCTGCCCACAGAATTTGCAGGTGCATTGTGGATGTTCCTCGTGAAGGGGGTGCGGCCAGTGGTCGGTATCCGTCTCTTCGGAGACATCGATCGCGGTCGTTTTCTTATTCTTCTTCTTCTTCTTCTTCGTCCCGTCTTTGGGGAGAAGTTCGGCAAGGTATTCGCGATCACCGAACCCGTCGACGATCCATTGAAACGTGATGGGGGGCATCGGTTTGCACTCGGTTATGAACGATCTCCAGTCCAAGCTCTCTCGTAGACTCTTATGGGTCGTGTAGGTGCATCTCGTGATCGTGTCGCCTCGTTCGACCTTGGAGTAGAGCTCTTTGGTGACGAACAAGTAAAACACGGCGGACGTCACGATGTTCTCGACGGCGATTGCGTGATTCAAGTTGCCGCCCGGCCCCCGGAAGCGCTCATCGGGGTCCCCGATCTCTTCCTCTTTGACGTCCCATTCGATCCGCTCGCGCCTTTGGTCGCGAACGATCGAAAGGCATCCCCTCACGTGGCTTCCGCAGGTGTCCTTGCGTTTTCCCTTGGACCGTATGCGCAGTTTCGCCGGGTCCTTTCTCTGGAGGTATTCGGGCACGCGCACGTATTGCATGGTCCCGTCGGTGAGATACCGTCGAATGGACAACACGCCGAATCCGGTCGCTACAAAGGCACCTGCAAGAAGGAGACACCCGGATGGTACTATCACGAGCCATAGGTCGTGGCAAACGCGAGCCATCTGCTGATCCATCCACGGCGGTATCAAGATGGCCGCAAAGGCCAACACTGCAAGGAAGAACGCGGCGTATGCGACGATAAATACGCACGTCAGGGCGTCCCGTTGAGTCACATCCGTCACGAGGAACTTGTTCGCGTCGACGTATTTTTCCCATCCGGGATAATGCTTCGTCCTCAGGATCCATCGTTTCTTCTCCGGGTCGTATTCGTGTCCGTAGATTTCGAGCCCGTCGCTCGTCGCTCCCAGCGCCGCCGTCGTTGCTGGCCTATGTTTGTTTGTCATTTTCGTTGCTGTTCGAGGTACGCAAAGGTTCATGTTTTGTGACGACACGTGGCAGACGAAACGGTCAATAATATTTTTTTTGTATTTATGTCATCCGGTAAATTCGACCAGATTCACCGGGGCGTTGACCTGCACCGTCGCGTACCCCGTCGGTCCGCGTCGCTTGACGCACCAACGCCGTCTGAGTATCTGCATCACGGCTCCGACCATCATCGAACAGGCGAACATGCACAAGACAAAGATCACGGTAAACATTCCCACGATCTGGTCCGGAACGCCGGAAATCCACTCTTCACCGGAAGACGACGACGAGGAAGAAGAGGTCGCTGCGGCGTTCTCCACAAAAGACATCCCCGGAGGAAAAGGAATTTTAAAACGAAAGAGGTGTCGTCGCCGCCGCGTATCACTTTGTCGACTCCCGTTTATAAAAATACAGTCCGTGCGTCGAGGGCAACGAGCGTGATTTCCAAGAGTTCCTTTTCCGATTCCAGTTTTTCGATATGTATCCTCAGATCGCGCAGCTCTTTCTTCGCACGTCCGAGTTCTCTCAACTGGTCCGAATGTTTTTTCCACGACCTGAGGGCGGGGACGTTGGGCGACGTTCTTTTGTCGGTCCATCGCACCCGTTTCGTGTCGTTCTTTTTCGGTTTTCCGATGTCGTGAGCCTCCCTCAGGACGGAGAGCGCTTTCCACGTCCTGCGAACGGGAGACGTCGGTCCCGGTTCATGTGTTATGCAATCCGCTTTGTTTGGTATGTGAATCTCGTGGATCTTGTCCATCCATGAAGCGGGCCACTTATTTATTGGACGATGCCGACGCGATCAAGAACCGAGTGTACACAAAAAAAATCACCAGGACATCAGTTGTGCCTTTAGGGTGGTGTAGGCTTTCCCGAGTGACCACGACAACCCTTCTTGTTCTTCTTCTTCTTCTTCTTCAACGTTTCTGCGACGCTTCTTGGCATCGCTGGGGTTTATCTCTTCTTCTTCTTCTTCTTCTTCTTCCGATCTTTCGGGTGGACCGACGACGGTCTCGTTGAGCGTCAGCGTGACGGTCAGTTCGGTGCGTAAGCCCAAGAGCTGGGCCCGGTGCTCCGTGTCCTCTCCCACGACTCCCATGTTCTTGAGACGTTCTGCGTTTGCCAGGAGCGTAGAAACGCTCGGCACAATCGACTGCATGATCCATTCGATCGATTCGGAAGCGACGGATACCTCGGAGGGTATCACGTCGTCCAACAGTTGCGTCTCGTCGGAATTAAGCTCCTTGGATCCCTCCCAGGTTGCCCGGATGGAATAGCGATGATAGAAGGCGACGGTAGCGCATTCGATGGGAATTGCGGTGACGTCGACCGACTTGAGTACACATGCGTTGTCGTCTCCGTCGAATTTAAGCACGATGTCGAGGATGCGGGACACCAGGTCTCGGTGAGGTTCTTGTACGCACCCGACGTCCACCAGGATCCTTCCGCCCACGACGATACTGTGGGGAAATAGGACGCCGACCTTTTTCCTGTTTACGTTTTCCCTTGGGTCATCGTCGTCTTTGGCGCGTCTGCGAGAAGAGCGCGTTCCCCTCTGGTTGTATTTCCGTCGGGATCCGTGCTTCCTTTTCGACCGTCGCGGCTCCTGTCTGCTCATCTCTTTCTTTTAAAACGGAGTTTATTTGGTTGCACCCTTTTTTTTCACGACGACACCCCGATGCACTGCATCGTCGTGAGCAACGCGGCCGCCCGAATGTTTTCCCACGGCGTCTCCCTGTCGGCGATGTACTCTGACAACGCGCGCCCCGAGGTCACGACGACCCACAGGCTGCACACGATGACCAGGACGAGAAGCACCGTGCTCACCATCGCCCGCGTGATCTGTGCGGTCGACTTTGGGCGAAACCGAATGGTCTGACTTTTGCGATCCTTCATCCGGAAGGTGTAACACGAACCCAGGGCGCGCGGAACCTCGTCCCGACACCTCTTTAGTTGTCTCAAGGACCCGGACATGCCTTCGAGCTTTATCGAGTACCCTCCGTCGTCGTCCGTCTTGATGCTCTGGACTTCCACGACTCCCTTTTGATGAAACGCAGATCCCTCCGATTGCACGTAGGACTCGACGATGGTCTTGATCGTTTGGCACCGCCGTTGCCTTTCGCTTTCTTCGGCGAGCCGATCCTCGGTCAACAAATCCTCCTCCTCCTCATCGTCCTCATCCTGCTTGCGTGGGGCGCCGTTGATCTTGTCCCGTCGTGTGCGCATGACTGTTTTTTTTTAAAAAAAATAAACAAAATCAAGAAGGTGTTATATCAGGGGAGGTGCCTCTGTATGTTCTCACAGTGGAGTCGCCATGGAAGTGACGAGAAAAGGGAAAAAGAGTTGGGTCCCGATGCCCTCGATCTCGGATATCACCCGCGATTGGCCAGACATGATCGCCGTCAGGGAGGCCGCCGACCGCGTCGTTTCGGAATATCTCAGGTTGCTGCGCGCATCGCACGGCCGCAGAGAATTGCGCGTGGACGAGGTCGACCGTAACGACCGATCACGAGCGACGACCAGCTTTGCAGAAATGATCACCGATTTGGCCAACCGGGAGGACGTGAAATTGCGCATGATCCCGAGGGCCGGCCTTGACAAGAGGGTCCCGACGATGTCCAAAGCCGATTTCGGAACGGAAATATGGCCCCACCTCGTTAAAAAAGTGCGGACCCTCGTCGCATTCTATGCGCAGCTCGTACTCGAGTATAGGGACCGAGAGGGAAAGATTCTCTCGCTCCCGGACCCCGCACTCCATTTCGCAATAGGGCAAGGAACCCTGTATTATGAATGGAGCGTGAGCGATTATCTCAAGCTCGTGTTTGTCTACATGTCGTCCGACGAAAGCCAGGCATATACGGCTATATACGGCTTTCCGATGCTCGTCCGATTGGACAAAAACTTTCCGGGACACCTCGACCTATCGGCGCGAAACTGGCATGTCCAGTTGTCCATGAATCTAGACACATTTGAAACCGAACATCGTCTAGATTGGCTCCTTGGTGCCTATGGGCGCGAGAGACGAACCACCTCTTTGACAACGCCCGTCACTGGAAAAAAGCATGGCCATTCTTCAAGGAGGGAATGGGCGAAGTTCGACGTGATCGAATCCGTAATCGGGGGCGAGCTCATCCGCGACGACGCGGTCGTCTCGTCGGTTGTGCACAAACCCCGATTCCGGAAAACCGAGAACAGAATCGGGGGTCAGCTCATCCGCGACGACGCGCCCGTCTCGTCGTTTGTGCACAAACGCCAATTCCGGAAGACCGAGGACAGTATTTTCCATCTGTTGTAAAAACATCTCTTAAGAAGTAAAGAAGGGAAACGGGGGGGGGGTCGTTATTTTACATACAGAGAGAAGATGCCCGTGATCATTGAATTTATTCATCAGTGTGCCACGACATGCCTTCCATCAGCGTAAACTCTTGTTTCATCATAAGCTCGGGAATCACCGGATCAATCGACAATACCTTTCTGTATTTGAAACGAACGACCAAAGGATCGGTTTCGTCTCTTTCAGCTCCCGCCGCCCTCAACTCGCAATCCGTGTAAAATCTAAACGGCCAGATGGCGATGGGTCCGTAGCCGAAAACCCCGCATATGGAGCCAATCCACTGGCAAAAAAGCTGTCTGTGTCTGGCGATACACGCATTCTCCCACATTCCGGGATGCCATTCATCGCTCGTCGGGGCGTTGTGACAGGTGAATCGGTAATACACGGAAAACACCTTTTTCCCGATGACCGCATCATAGTTTCTCCTGATATAACGCGTGACTTTTTCTGTCATTGGGACCTCGACCAACTCTACTGTAGCGTCGCACGGACACGACGCGTGCGTGTCATCGTCACGTTCCATTTTTTGTCCCCCCCCCCAGAGACAAAAGAGAAGAACCACGCATGGATGTCGCCCCTTACTTAAACCTGATGTTCTAGACGAACACGGAACGGCCAATGACGACATAAACGATCTTCTTTAGACGACAACGACAACGACAACGTGCTATACACACACTATGGCGGAACCCGTGGGAACCGAAAAGAAGAAAAACCGAGCGACTGGTTCGGGACTCGAAGAAAGACTGCGGTCGTTAGAATACCACGCGGTAGATGTCGCGGCAGACGTTAACTTTAACAGGATCGCGCTGTTTCTCGGATTTGCTGTCATATTTTGCTGGATGGAAAGTCAGATGGCTTTTGTGTTCTTCCTGTCGTTCGGTCTCCTTTGGGTGATGAGGGTAATCCGGCACGCCGGATGGACGAAAAAAATCCGGGAGAGGAGAAAGCAGCCCTGGAAGCCCGACCCCATTCTCACCGACGAGGAGCTCCAGCCTGGATAACTCTAGCAAAAAATAGAGATGGGAGACAACGCTTTTCGTCTGTTGTAAAAAAGACCTTTTACCAAATAAAGAAAGAGGAACGGGGTCGTTATTTTACATACAGAGAGAGACAATGCCCGTGATCATCACGGCGCCCCACAGCGCGTGTCGGAAAACGGCTTTACGGCGAGACTGCGATCGCCGCGCAGCCCAAGCCGCGCGTCTCCTGTACGACGCCCTGACCCGCGTCTGTGACGACGTCACCCTGTTTCTCTCCGACACACACCGCGACACGTTGGATCTGAACCGCGCCGAGTCTCGGGACACCGAATGGTGGCGACGGCTGCGGGAGGTCATCGTAGAAAAGGCATCGAACGGTCCGGTGTTTGTCTGCGACATGCATTCGTTTCCCTCGGCCGACACAACCAGTGAGCTCCGCCACCTGAAAGCGTACTTTTTGATCTTGGAACGTGACTTTCATTCCTTTCGCACCGGAGGGACCAAATACGCGGTGTCGTGGTCGGACTGGTCGTTTGGTCTGCGGGTGGCGCAGGATGTGTTGGGCGCGGAAAACGTGCGGGTGGTCCGGGGGTCGGACGTGAACGCCATCTTGATGGAGACCGTTGGTCATCGCAACGTCGACGGGATTCTGTTGGAAGTGAACGAAGACGTGACGATCTTGTCGGACAAAGAGTTGGGGGAGTTTATGTACAGATTGGCCGATTTATTGGCGGCGACCTATTGTCCCGTTTCATAGGGTCGTCATCGTTCCCGTGCACTCGGACTCGGATCCCACACTGCCTATGGTGAATTTATCGAATATCTTCAATCCCGGGCTCGTCACCAGGTGTTCTTCGCAAAAGCAGCCTTCGAATCCAAAGGATATTTCGAACATGTATTTCGCCGGTTGTCCGCATCGAGGTCCTTTCAGCGGTCCGTCCCACTCGGCGGGAAGGCCTTTGCGTATTCTCTCGTCCTCTTCCAACAAGTGACTACAGAGCCGTCGATCCGTCATCCGTTTGCGAGGGAAATAAATGAAAAATGGGAAAAAAAAGAGTCTTTGCCCGCCACGCCGAAATCGTCGATCATTCGGAGGCGCAAAGAGTGCGATAGATCTGTCGAGCTCGTTTTTCCCACATCCGCATCAGTTTGTCGGTGTCTCTGATCTTGCGATCCGGACCAGGACTGACGCGATCACAAAACTCTGCGCAGGTCTCGACTCGGTTTATGTCGTGTATGCGTTTCTTCCACGCCCTATAATTTTCGTCGTTGATCCTTCGCGTCTCGGCACTGTCTCTCGCCATCTCTTCGTGCGTCATTCCGGGTTTCCACGGTTCCATAAACTTCCACGGTGCCAATTCCAACGGGTTCTTGCTCTCGGGAGACGCGCCGGGAGCACGGAGAAATTTACTCACCGAGACGCTCCTCGCCAATGGCGCGGGAGGTGCGAACGGCTTTGCGAAGTTCCTCCGAGACCCGGTTCTTTCCAAGTTGCGCGTCGACACGTACCTCGCCAGGCTGGGACCTCTCCGAGACATCTTTCCTTTCGATCTCCCCCGATCATCACCCTATAAACCACCATCCTTTTTTCCCCCAGAGTTTAAGGCGGCTACAACTCCTGTGGGAGTTTAGGAGTTACATATGGCTACGGTGTAGCAACTTCATTCCCGTCGTTGGAACGGGAGGCAAAGGGATGGATCGGTGCGTAGTAGTGACCAGATACGATTTGCATTCGGTCATTCCGACACAACGGGAAAAGGAATGACGAACGACGGCATTCTTGCGATAGGAAATCCGGAAAGACTCGGCGAAGAAACGTCGGACGAGGACGAAGAATGACGTGATTAAACATCTTTTTTTATTCGTTTCAACGCTCCCTCTTCTCCGTTCCTCTTTTCGTTTTTCACGACGCCGTCCTTTTGCCGCGACTCCTCTTCTTGGCGGGGGTCTTTTGCTTGGTCGATTCCTTTTGCTTCGGAGGCGGCCTTTTGCCACGTCGCCCCCTTCTCGGGGGCGGCGATTCCTCGGGATTCGGGTACTCTTTCAGCGACTGCCCGACGACGATCATGGATCGTCCCGTCGAGAATAACTTGGCAACCCCCTCGATCGGGTCTCCCACGACACGTGCGCCGATGGAAGCATCGTCGTCTTCGATCGGGTCCTCCACTTCACCTTCTGGAAGCACAATACGACGTTGAGCAGGGGGCGTTCCATTGGCGGGACTTTCGGTGGTGGGGACGACCACCACCACCTCCTCCTCCTCCTCCTCTTCTTCCTCGCCGATGGCTTTCGGACCGTAATAGCGAAGAGCGGCCTCGCGTCCTTTGGCCCACTTGGTGTTCGTCTTGAAGACGATGGTCGTCAAGGGCACCATGGGCGGCGTGAACATCGGATTGGCTCCGCCGAGGAATCGCACCAGATCGATCAGGGGCGCGTATTTGTCCGGCTCTTGTTCCCAGCGTTCGACGAACGTCTTGCGATGAGCGAGGACGACGGGTTCGCTCGCCTTATCGGTCAGATTATCGCGATATTCGCCCTCTTCGGAGATCAAGAGAGGACCCGCGACGAACTCGACGTATTCGTCTCCCAGCTCGGGGGTGAATTGTGCAAAGTGTCCGAACAGAACGTCGCTCGCCGATTCGGTGAGCACCGGGAATATGGTCGCCGTCTCCACCATGTTCTTCCAGCGCGCGGGGTCCCTGAGGATGGGCGTGACCCCGTCGGTCCCTTCGTTCACACACATGATTCCGTGCGTCATCAGACTGGTTTGCTGGGTGAACCAGGCGAATTCGCCCATGATCATCGTGGAAGTCTCCTCGACCGCAGCCTCCCGGCCTCCGGTTTTCGCGGCGCCGCGACGCCCGCTGGTCACGACGCCGGCGACGGGCGTTATGTGTTCCGCGACTTCATCGGCCCGGCTTTGGAGGAACGCTCGGCATCGATTGTGGACCTTGACGCAGGTTTCTTTCGAGACCGGAATGCCCTTTGAATAAAACCCTCTCGCGTCGGTGATCATGAAGAGAGGGGTCACGGAATACGCGGTGTACACGCGGCATTCGAGGTCGTCCACCATGACGTTGGAAACAACGAGAGTCTCCTCTTGCTGCTCCTCCTCCTCTTCCTCCTCCTCCTCTTTTTCCTTTCCCTTCGGAGTCTCCTTGGACATGTCCCAATCGCATGTGTCCTCGTCGTCGTCTCCTGGTTTCGGGGTTTCGACGGTCATTTCCTGCGCCTGGTCGGTGTAGTTTACCGGGAGCTTATCGGAAAGCTTGGTGTTGATCCACGACGGCATGATAAAATCCAAGGCCACGAGATAGGGGGAAAAAGAAAACCAGTTTTCGAGGGACGCGATTCCCAGGGATTGGAGGATTTTCGGATACGCGCGAAAGTGAAGGGCGGCGAGCGGCACGACGCGCTCCTTTCCGATCGGCACGCTCTGGCTCGAAGGGAGGGTGATCACTCCGTCCATCCCCGGCTGGGTGTAGGTGAGCGTGTAATGGACGACGGTCTCCGCGCCCTTATCGGGCGTGATGCGATCGGTGTAGACGATGGATCCGGGAAGCGCCAGACCGCAGGACTCCATGGACCGATGTGTCGACGGAAGGTCGGACAAACCGTCGGTCAGGATCTCCCCGCCCGTGAGGTTGAGCAAGTTACGTCCCCGTTTTTCCACGTCGGCGCACATGACCTCTGCAAGCACGAGCTCCCTCTCGCGGTCGCCCCATTTCGCGTAGATGGATTCGTTGTCGTACTCGATCTTCCTTCGGGTGAAGTCGAAATTGTCCATGCCCATGATCCTGCAGATTCCGGACGCTTCGAATGGATCGTTGACGTGCGGCGAGATGATCTGCTGCGGGCCGACCCAGTCTGTTTCGGCTTGTTCCTTTCTGTACTCGGGGACAGTGGACGTCGTGATGCCTTGCGCCGTCATGATGTGCATGGTCAGCACGGGGTCCATCGGCCCGAGAGATACGACCGTTCTCGCAGACAGATTGATGAATCTGCGGTAGTCGGGAGGCGTCTTGTCGGAAAACGACGAGGCCGCGTAAACGCCGATGATACGGACGAATTCGCCGGGACTGATCCCGACTCCGTAACTCGCGGGCGCTTCGAACTGGTAGGCGAGCCCGCTCATCAGGGGCAGCCGACCCTCTTCGAAGGGGCACGCGCCCGGGGGGAAAGCATTTGCGATCTTTTCCCTGCTTCCCTTGGTCCAGAGACAATGGATCACCGGGAACGCATGCCCGGGAACGGTCGTGTCGAACACGAGAAATCTTTTCCGGGACTGCGTGTTTTTTCCTCCCGGTCCCCATCTCCGGACGATTTCTTCGACGCATTGATTGTCGAGGACGACCTTGTAATTACGAATGCGTTTGCCCGGGTCGTACGCCACCGCCCTTTCTTCCGACATGTAAATCAGTAACCCGGAAATGACGACATCGTCGTGCCGTTGATCTTGACCCCTTTCGTATTCGCTCCGTTGCGAATATTGTTGGACCGACGCCCGGAGTCGATTCACCACATTCGGTTTGCTGATGCTGGACATGCTTGACTTGTGCGTGTGCGTTGTGGACAAAGAATGAAAAAAAATGAAACTTTTCCGTGAAAAAACAAAAACGCATATATTCACAAACTGCCCGCCACTCGCGCCATGATCAAAGTGTCCCACCGCGTAACAGTCTCTTGGCATTTCGGCCGAGCGCCACCAACTTGTGTCCAGCCGATAACCGTTTCGCTCTTTCCTCGGCGACACGCATTGTGTCGCCTTTTGTTCGTGCTTCTCGCTCTGCGGCATACGCTCTTTGAATCGTGGCGTTATATACCTTTCGTTGTTGCGCGCCAAAATCTTTGTACCATCTCCTCCATTCTTTCGGATTGGTCTGTGGATTGGGTTCTCCCACCGACAGAATATTCGCATCGTTTGGAAATGAGTCCCGTGCACTCTGCTCCATCGACGCAGCCTGTACGAACATCGTCTGCGTCCACGGCGATGCCGATGGCACGATGACTCCTATCGTTGGATATGGCCCCGATTCATACGCGATGGTTTGTTGCAGGCCCATACACTGACCCATCCTTGGCTTTGGTGGTATATGGGTATGGGGAATGCGGCCATAATAATACACGCCGGTTGTTTTTTTTGTATTCACACAATTTTCCCACTTCCATCAAAGCGACAACGATGGAGACACCTGTAAAGCGACCCAGGAGTCCGCTGGCTCGGAGTCGGAGCGTGCAAGAAATCCGGGCCGAGATGGACCGAACCGACACTCTCATCGATGACCCGGTGTGCAAGGCACGGAAGAAGACCTCCGGATCCACCTATGTGAAGAAGGATATTCCGTTCGTCATGATTCCGCAAGGCTCGGATCTCGACGACGCAGAGGAGGCCTACTATCGACTCCGGGACAAATTCGTTCCGTTTATCGAAAACACCGACGAATGGGGCGCGACCACACGGTACCATGTTCGAAAAAATTGCGTGACGAACAAAAAATCTCCGAGGTCGGTCGGATATCTGTACAACGGAGCCGACAAGTCTCGACACATTGTTCTTCCCGGAGAATCGGAGCCGCTCATCATGTACGGATATCATTCGTACGGCGGGCACTACATGTTCTTTCGTCCGGACATCGTCGAAGTCACGTGGTTGCTCCTTTGCCACATACCCGAAGTCGCGCTCGCCGCATGCGATAAGATCTATTGTACGACCGAGGCGTATCCGGCGCCGGATCGCTCTGCGTACGACTCCAGTCTCGATCGCCATCAGGGCATGACAAAGTGTTATCTGTGCATCGAATAAAAGTCTCGAATGCCCTCGACCAGGGTCGTCGGGAGTCCCATCTTCGTCAGTTTTTTCGCCATGTCCGCGTACGCCAGAGTCTTCATGCGGACGCCGTCTTTAGGTCGAACAAACCCCGTTTGATTGCCAAACGATCCGCCGCTGCGTGCGTTCACTCGTTCCACGATGGCCGGGACGAGTCTTTGGGGAAAGGTGCCTTCTTCCGCTCGGATGAACGTGCTCGAAGGGGGCATCCTCGTCCGATTGAATTCCTGTGCCAGGGCGCGGTGCATTCCCCACAACAAAAAATGCGGTCTCAACAGCCTCCGTCTGATGGAGCAGTACGTATCCTTGCACACCGTTATGTTGACGCTCGGGTTCGCTCCTCCGCGTCTGTCCCATCGTTGGACGCACTCAAGATCGCGATCGATGTCTTTCAAGACCGTTTCGAGACTCGTAGCCGATAGCGACGACATCACGTGCCGGTAAAACCTCGCCATGGGATCTGCCGGTGCGACGAATATGCCGATGTCAAAGTCGAGATGGCTGGCCCCGCACAGTATCGTGTGTATGTCGCTCACGACGGTCACGTCCTTGATGTCGGCCAGGGGAAACAACGGATTTCTCCCGAGCCATTCGACGACGGTGGCCACCGTCGACGGAGGGACCACGATGCCCACGCTGATGCGGTTGTTTCCCTTGGCGTGATGTTCGCGATACCCGCGAGACCGTGTCCGCGAATCTGGAGAAACCTCGCAATTGTGCGGCGGCACTCGATGACTCGCGATCATCACGATGGCCATGGACACGACGAAAAAGTAGAATCCCACCAACACTTTATCCGCAAACGCCATGGGCGCCACCCCAGGACAAAATTGCTGATGGCGGGACCGTACGGGTCGCCTTTCAGCCATAAATTTCCAATCCAGCTTTGAGACGTCTGTCGCCGTCGCCTTCCGTCGGAACATCATCCTGTGCAACCACAAAGGAGCGAGAAGAAGAAGAAAGAAAGAAAAACTCGCCCGACACGAAATTTCTTTAAGGACCCTAAAATTTTTTATTTTCCTCCCCCACACATCCGATTCAGGGTGTGCACATGAGAGACCCTTTTAACGAGGCGCGCCCCTTTAATCTGATTGGTCGAGAGATGGTCATACCACGTGGCAGCGTTACGGGGTGCTACATCGCGAGGTCGTCGGGTGGCGTCGTGATTCATAGATGCGATGACGCATCCTTTAGTATACGATGAAAAAATATTCCGTCGACAAAACTAACGCGACGTTTACGGACGGCTTCGGTCTGACCCCAAAATGACGTCATGACACGTGTCATGAGAAAACACTCCCCGTTAATGCCACGTG
>SDBT01013571.1_pt1 | contig 13051 bp, 10 predicted proteins | sample 2277101 | NCBI WGS metagenome assembly SDBT01 (sample SAMN10404973, study PRJNA504765) | marine sediment metagenome | isolation source: marine sediment core GS10_PC15, 103 cmbsf | place: Arctic Ocean: Southern Knipovich Ridge | collected 2010 | reverse complement strand
CCAGGATGCTCCGCGAGGGGGCACAGAGCTTGAGGTCTTGCTGCAACTGGTCGGCGAAATTGCGCGCGAGGGCCTCGACCTCGGCGATCGCGGTCGACATGGCGGCGGTCTTGGTCGTCACGCTGAACACCGTCGTGACCATCGCCATCACCAGCGCCATCACCGCCAACGCGACCAGCATTTCGGTCAGCGTGAACGCGCGACGCCGCCACCCAGAGTGTGGCACGGCCGTGTCGGCCGTGAATCCGCTCGTCGAACCAGAGTGTGGCACGGCCGTGTCGGCCGTGAATCCGCTCGCCCGCGCCAACAACACGGCTGACACAGCCGTGCCACACCGCGTCCGGGGTGCCACGGACAAGCTCGCTTGTCCGTGTCGTCGACGTGCCAAGCTGTTCAAGTCCCGCATCATCGATTTATCTCACTCAGCGTAACCGTCCGCCGAAGGACTTTGAGAATCGGCGAGTTTCGCTCATACACCGGCTGCCCGTTCGAATCGCGTTCGACAAACGCCGGCGGAATCACCCAGACCGGCCAGGCTTGGGTGTCGGTCGGAATGCCAGTCGCGACCCACGGGTAATAGCCGTTGTTCTTTACGACGATCGTGTTTTCGTCGGGGCGCTCGATGACTTCGTAGATCGGAAGCGAGTGTGGCGCATGCGGAACGAATCCCGAGAGCCGCGTGCGCAGCGCACCGGTGCCGTCCTGCGCGAAATCATCGTTGAACGCCGGAATGAAGATGCTGCCCACCGGCAACAGGCTCCCCACCTCCGGGGTGCAGCGGAACTCCAAGGTGGGCGGATCGGCGAATCCGCCCAGAATCGTGCGATTGCCGGAATTCACCTCGTACTCGTTCTGTGCTGGATCGAGAATCGGCAACGGGTCCAAAGTGGCACTGCGATCAAACATGACCAGCCACGGCATCGGCACCAGCCGGTCGGTGCCCGCGAGGGCGTCGTCCGCCGGCGGCGCAGCCGGCGTCAATGCCACAGGCTGCTCAAACGTGCTGAGACTAGCGCCGGTCAAATCCTGTCGGGCAAAGCGATGATTGACAGAGTTTCGCTGCGTCACGACGACGATGATCTCATAGCGTAATTGATCCTGAAGCACGTCGTTCGACGTGGTGCCCAGCTCGAACGCGGGCGGCGCTCCCGCCGGCAGGCCCGGCCCGGGTTCATCATACGCAATGCGTCGATAAAACGCCGTCCAGGACACACGCCGCTCCAGCGCCTTTTCGCGTTCGCGATCGTACTGAGCCTGGGAAAGCGCGTTATAGCGAGACTCATACGTGCGGTAATCGACGGCATCGTTGACGAAGTTGGCCACGCTGTAGGTCGTTACGGGCTCGATCGGCGGATAGACGCGGGCCACTCCGGGGAGCGACTGGTTCACGGCGAGACTCATACCGTTGATTGTCGTGAAAGGAGCGTCAGCCTCCCAGGGGCCGAATGGGAATGGCAGGGCTACCAAGAATCTCGTGATTGCCAGCTCCGTGTCATCGACGATTTCACGCGTGGCGCCAGATACCGCGCGGGATCTGATGTTGCCCATCACCAGTGGACGAACCTTGAAGAGCGGCTCGTATTTCCGCGTCAACACGAACTTGCCCTGCGGAGCCTCCGGCGGTGGATTCGGATCCACGTCTCGCGATCGGAAGATGTTGTCGAGACGCCGGATAGCACCCGCGCCGCTCGGATCGGCGATGCCCCAATCGTACAAGCGCACGGACGTGCGCAGATTCATCTCAAGCTGATTCAGCGCGTAGGCCCCGGCCGCGTCGGCGTTGGCCAGGTTTACGGTTCGGCGAGTGTATTCCAGGCCGACCGGCAGGGCGGCGGCGATGAAGAGCAGGCCCAGGCCGAGGATCACCAATGCGATCATCAGCTCCGCCAGGCTGAAGGCGCGGATGACGCGCCGGGTGATGCGGGCGGCTCGGCTGCCCGTGCGGCGCCGGCCACACGCACTGGTGGACAAGCCACCAGTGGCACCCTGCACGCCGGGTGGCACGGCCGTGTCGGCCGTGAAACCACATGCGCCACGCCAAGACACGGCTGACACAGCCGTGCCACACGAGGGGCTATGCGAACGGGTTGTGTTTCTCACGCGGCTCACGATGGCTCTAGTCTACTCTCCCGCGCCGGCGACCAGGCTGCCGCCGGTGCGATGCACGTAGTAGGTTTGCCCGAAGCGCTTCAGGACGTTCCGGCGGGCAATGATCGCGTCTTCGCTGTTGGCATCGGCGCCCAGCGCCGTAAACGGTTCGCGGCGATAGATAACGGTGCCGGTGAAGTTGAAACGCTGGAACCGATCTTGAACGTTGATCGCGCCTGAACCGTCACGCCGGCCGGCCCACTCACGCTTGTCATCCGGATCGTAGCCGACCAGCAGGCTGGGCTCTCGCCGCAGGCTGTTGTTCCGCACGCCGGTCTCGGGGTCGAAGATGATCAGGAAGTCGTCGGCGTCGAGCAGCCGCTCGCCGCCGTTCTCTGTCTCGTCCGCGTTGAGCGTGAAGTGCCCGATCTCCCCGTTGAGCACGTAGTTACCGACGTAGTCGCCCCAGCCCGGCTCGAGAACCCGATGAAAGTCGTCCAGGGCCTCGCTGGGTGCGATCCAGGTGTCGGGCGGGAGCACGTGCGTCGGGCCGTCCGCGATGCGCTCGAAGCGCTGCTCGAACTTGATCAGCAGCGGCTGGTCCGGGTCCGGGGACGAGCTGGAGACTTCCCGATAGGTGGTCATGATCTGCCGGCCGGCGGCGACCCCGCCGCCCCCCGCTTCGTTCAGATGCCACTCGCCCGGAAGTAGCCGGACCGCGGCGGGCATGTCGTCGGAGATCGAAACAATGTGCGTGCGCATCAGCGTGCCGTTCAGCAGTTGCCGCGTCTTGCTCAGCCGCTGCTCCACCGCCATCGCGTTGAACGCCGGCACGCCGATCGCCAGGAGCAGCACGATGATGCCCATCACGACGATCATCTCGACCACGGTGAACGCGCGGCGGGCGTGGGCGCCTCGGGTCCGCCGCTGGGCGGATCTGCCCGTGTCGGCACTGGCGGGCAAGCCGCCAGTGGCACCCGGCGCACCGGGACCAGTGACACCGAGCGCCGGGGGCACCCGGGTTCCACTGCGTCCTCGAGTTGGTCTGCCATGCTGCTGCAAACTACTTCTCCAGATCGTTCCGTTCGCCCGGCTTCGGACACTCCGGGACCTGCTCACGATCGCCGCCACGGACGTCCCGCCCGCGACTCTGGCCCTGGCTGTGGCGCGGGCCGCGCTTCGCGTCGTGTGACCCACGATCACCACCGGCTGAAAACCGGTGCCACCGAATTGTACGGCTCCCCCACTTGTCCCCCCCCTTCCCATTTCCCCCAACCTCGTTCCCGGCTCGCTCCGCATAGTAACCGTTACTCACTCCGGCGTGTCTCCATCCGGGCGATAGGCGTATTCCTCGTTCGCGGCGACCGCGCGGGCCCAGCCTTTAGCACTCGATGGCGGGCTTGGCGACCCTGGCAGGAGACCTTGCCTGTAATCGGGTCCGTCGGTCAACTGAGACGCGGGACTGCAGAATGGCTCGCTGAAGAGCCACTTCTCCGGCGGGCTGAGCCGCCGCTCGCGCTGGGTCGGATCGGAGTTCGACTTGACCCACTCGTCGTAGACCTCGCGCTTGATGCCGCGCGAACGCACCGTCGGCTTGCGATCGACCACGCGGAAACCCGCGTATTGCCGCCCAGTACGGCTGTTCCGGATCAACCCCCACTCTATTTTCACGTACAACATATAGTCCAGCGGCACGCCCCAAGCATCATGAATGCCGAGGACGTCGAGCTCGTCCAACTGGGCGTCATTTAAATTGATGCCGGTCCCTTCCGGGTTGATGAAGTCCGAAGTCTGCTGGTTCAGCGGGCTGAGCCTGGACTCGGGTATCAGCCTCAGCGAGTCGGGGCTGAACGCTCGCAGGTAGGCGTAGAGCGCCCGATTGTCGTCATTGCCGTCGCCTTCGTTCGGGAACTCCACCCAGTCGGACTCGGTGGGTGAGCGTTGCCCACTCAGATCACTGGCGAGCCGAACGCTCAGGGTCGCCGGTCGGAGTCGGGTCAGCAGATGCTCGACCTCCAGCGTGCGCGCCACGGAATTGGCGGCGTTGCGGTTTGCCAACTGATAGGGCGGGTATTTGCCGAAGGTCTCCCGACCCTTCCGGTCGTAGACTTCGCGCAGCGGATTCTCACCGGCGAACTGCTCGAGCGCCAAGGTCACGTTCTGCATGATCTGCTGCGTGCCGCTGACCTTCTGCTGAGCGATGACCTTGCTGCCGACCACCATAACCAGCGAAATCAGCACCGCCAGTACCGCGATCACGACCAGCAGCTCGACCATCGTGAAGGCGGCCGGGTGCGGACGGCGGGTAGAACCTAATCGGTGCAGCATCGGCTTTCTCGTCTAGGGGGAGGGGGCCAGCAACTCGGCACCATTGTGGTCGAAGTTGGCGATGTCGTCGGCGGTTCCAAAAACACCGTCCGGCCCGGCACTGATCAGCAGATAAGAATCCGCCCGCTGCGGCGCGACCTTGGCCGCGATGCCCTTGTTGCGAATGTACGCCGCGAAGTTCTGGCCTGTGTCGTCGGGATCCAGTTCATTCGGATCGATCGGTGCCGGGTTACTGCCACTGAAAGCCAGACGATGATCCGAGCCGCTGGCCGTTAGCTGGAGCGGATGTTTGCTACTGTCCAGATCGACCGAAACCAAAAGGTCGTCGTTGTCGCGAAAGTGGAAGATGCCGCGGTTGGGACCGGAAGCGTCGCCGTCCGTGGGGGATCGGTCCGCGATCCGATTGCCCGCGTCGTCAGCACGGTAGTAGAGGATCGGGCCGCCAAAGTTATCGAGGAACATCGGGGACAGGCGTTGGTACGGCTGCTCGCCCAGCGCCTCGGTTTCCTGGCGTTCCACCGGCAGCTCGAAGCTGCCTAAGCCGCCGTCGCTGGTTTGGGCGCTAGGATTCCACTTGGTCACCGTTACCCCGGTGAGGTCCACGAATGGCGCGACGCGCGGGTGCACCGCCTCGCGCGTGTCCAGATTCAGTGCGTACCCCCCGGAATCGGCGAGCCCGTTATCCCGGTTGTCGGTATCCTGCGCCCAGTAATTGCTTCCACTACGGAACGTCTTGAATCCCGGACAGCCCAACAAGTCCGCCCCGGCGAGTGCCCAGACCAACAGACCGGCACCCGAGATCTCCATGCGCCGAATCGGCGCGCCGTCCAGATTGCTGTACGGGCTCCATACGTCGTACGCAAGGAAGTTACCATCCATCATGTCCGAGGCCGACGGCGGATACTTGCCGCCGAGCTGCTGGTCGCCACTGAAGATCTCCAGGCTGGTGGAGAACGTTCCCAGCGTGGCGCTGGTAGCCCCTACTTTGGCCCTCGTGCGAACGCTGTTGAGCGCCGGCACCAGGATGCCGATCAGCAGGGCGATGATGGCGATGACGGTGAGCAGCTCGACCAGGGAGAAGCCGCCGGCCGCGGTCCGTCGCGTGTCTCTCTTAGCGCCCCTAACAGGACTGACTGGGGGACCGGCCTCCGGCCGGTCAACCGACAGGCCAGAGGCCTGTCCCACATGGCTTTGATCGGCGCTCTCAAATGATCTGTATCTCATTGCTCACGTCTCCTGTCGCCGGCGCGAGTCAGGCCTCACCGGCGACGGTCAAGCGTATCACCTCGCGGCCTGGAAGTTGGTGATATCGTCCATCGTGCCGTAGATGCCGTCCTCACCGGCCGAAATCGTCAGGTACGAGTCGGGCTTGTACGGCCACACCCGGCCTTCGCCACTCTGCTGCGTCGTGCTGAAGATGGCTCGGTCGTAGAGAAAGCCGGCAAAGGTCTTCTCAAGCGGGAGGGTCAACTGATTCTCGACGAAACCGAGTTCGCCCAGTTCGTGGGCGTATCCCCACTGGTTAACGTATCCGATACCGGCCAGGTCCCAGCCGGCCATCTGGCCCGTGGGGTAGCGACCATCGTCACCCGCCGAACCGGTGATGTACCCGTTGTCGGCCTGGTCGTAGCACCCGACGACCATGCCGCCGCCCGGGGTGCCGGTGGTGAACGGTGCGTTGGCCTTCGGGGTGGCCCGGTAGTAGAGCAGCGGATTGCCGAAGGCGTCGATGAAAAACGGAATCCTTCCGTTGTTCCATCCGCTGGGATCGCCGTCCTCAAGCTCCGGCGGCGGGTCCCCAACGTCACTATTGACGTTCGGTAACGTGATTAGCGACTGCACGGCGCCGCCGTCCACGGTGGCGTAGGGCCCCATGCGGGTGTATTCGCGCGCCGGGGCCAGCGAGTACCAGTCGTGCCAGTCACCCGGGTCGATCACGCCGGTCACATCGCCGTTGGGCGAGTCGTTCCGCAGGTCTTTCCAGTTCACGATGCCGCGCATGTCGGGGCCGACCAGTTGCAGCCCGAGCCACTGGGCGCCCATGAGCAAGGTGCCGCTGTCGCCCTCGAACGGGTTGGGCCCGCGTGACTGGGGGTATTGGTTGAAATCGCCCCGGAACATCTCGCAGCCGCTATCGAGCGACTTGATCAACCCGGTGGTGGAGCTGCCCTTGGCCTGGCTGCGGGCGGAGGAGAGGGCCGGAATCAGAATCCCGATCAGCAAGACGATGATCGCGATCACGGTCAACAGCTCGACCAGCGTAAAGCCCGGCCGGCCGCGTGAGTTGGCTTGGTTCATGAGTTCACCTCTTGCTTGCCGCGGTGTTCGGCTATTGGGTCATGCTCTGAATCAGGCTGATCATCGGCAAGTACAAAGATACGACGATGAAGCCGACGATACCACCCAGGACAACCACCATCATCGGCTCGAGCAGACTGACCAGCGAGGCCACCAGCGTATCAACCTCGTCGTCGTAGTTGTCCGCGACCTTGTAGAGCATCTTGTCGAGCTCGCCGGTTTCCTCGCCGACGTCGACCATGTTGACCACGATCGAGTCGACGCATTTGGTGGCCCGCAACGGGTTGGCAAACGAGTCGCCCTCGCGAATCGAGTCGTGCACCTTACGCAACATGCTGGCGTAGACTTCGTTCCCGGTAGTCTCGCGCGTGATCTTGAGCGCTTCGAGGATCGGCACGCCGGCCGCGATCAACGTGCCCAGCGTCCGCGTGAAGCGGGCAATGCCGGACTTGGACACGATCTGCCCCATAATGGGGACCTTCAAGGAGATGGAGTCCAGCACGTAGCGGCCGACATAGGCCTGGCGAATGAGCTTGTAAATTCCGAACATAATTGCGGGTGCGAGGATGATGACCAGCCAGCCCGGCGGCGATCCGTGCAGCAGCCAATCCGAGGCATCGATCAGCACCTGGGTCATCCGCGGCATCTCTTTTACGCCGAAGTCGATGAAGATCTTCTTGAACTGCGGCACCAGGAAGATCACGATCAGCAAGGTGATCACCCCAGCAATGCTGATCACCACCGCGGGGTAGATCATGGCCCCGATCACCCGGCTGCGCAGCTTCTGGGCCTTTTCGAGAAAATCAGCCAGACGCTGCAGGATTACGTCGAGCACGCCGCCCGCCTCACCAGCCGCCACCATGTTGCTGTAGAGCTTGTCGAAGACCTTGGGGTGGCGCCCCAGCGCTTCGGAGAGCGTCGCCCCGCCCTCGACGTCTTCGCCGACTTGCATCAGTGACTTCTTGAGCATGCCGGGCTTCTGCTGCTGCTCGAGGATCTTGATGCTGCGCAGAATGGGCAGGCCGGCGTCCTGGAGGGTGGACAACTGGCGTGTGAACTGGGTCAGCACCTTGGTCGAGACCCCGCCGAAACCGGTACCGGCTGCTTTGCGCTTCTTCGGGCCGCCCGCCGCCTTCCTGGCCCCCAGCCGCTTCTTGCCGGCCTTTTCGACCACCTTGGTAGGGAAGTAGCCCAGGCTGCGAACCTTGGCGACCGCTTCTTCTTTGGTCGGCGCCTCGACCTCGTCCTTGACTTCCTGCCCGGAAGAGTTCAGCGCCTGGTATGTAAAGACCGCCATTAGATGGCCTCCCACGGCCGCTCAGCCGGCCACGTCCGGCACGTCGGCCTACTCACGACACCACACACCGTGCCCGCGACTCGCCCGCCGAGCTCATGCTATTATTCACCAGCCCAAGTGGCTCGGCAATCGCAAGACCACTACTTCGGCGATAGCACCGGTTTGGGGGCCGCGACCGTGCTTCAGTTTCCGCAACCGAGATCGCGGGCGCGGCTTCAGCCGCTGGTCTGATAATATCGCATATACCAAGCACAGAACAAGATTCTGACTCGGCCTTGCGAGGCCCGGCACCCGGTATCTTCGGTACGTTCACGCCGGCCGTTACGCGGCGTCGCGCGCGGCCGATCACTCCGTTTCTTCTCCAATCGTTTCACGCACGACCTCGTCGATGGTCGTAATCCCGTCGTAGATTGAGAGCAGCCCCACCTCGCGCAGCGTACGCATGCCGCGCTTACGCGCCTCGGCGCGCAGCACGCCGGTGGACGCGCCCTGCATCACCAGCTCGCGCTGCTCTTCGTCCATCAGCATCAGCTCGAATAGCGCTTGGCGCCCTCTGTATCCAGTGTTGTTGCAGTAATCGCAGCCCTTGCCGTAGTAGAACACGCGGCCGGCGACATCCTCGGGCGTCAGGTTGATCTGCATCAACTGAGCCTCGCTTGGCTCGTACTCCTCTTTACAGTTCAAGCAGGTCTTTCGCACCAGCCGCTGCGCAACGATGGCCTCCAGCGTTGCCGTCAGCAGGAACGGCTCCATTCCCAAATCTAGCAGCCGGGCGATCGAGCTGGGTGCGTCGTTGGTGTGCAGGGTGGAGAAGACCAAGTGGCCCGTAAGTGACGCTTGCACAGAGATTTGCGCCGTTTCAAGGTCACGAATCTCACCCACCAGGATGATATCCGGATCTTGCCGCAGAAAGGCGCGCAGGCAGCGGGCGAACGTGAGTCCTATGTCTGCCCGGATTTGGCACTGGATCATCCCGTCGATGTCGTATTCGACCGGGTCCTCGGTGGTGAGGATCTTCACTTCGGGCGAGTTCAGCTCGCGCAGCGCCGAGTAGAGCGTCGTGGTCTTTCCCGAACCGGTGGGGCCGGTCACGATGACAATGCCGTGGGGTTTCTTGATCAACTGACGAACGATCAAGAGCTCTTCCTCGCGCAAGCCGACCTGCTCGAGATCAAGGCTCACCTGTGCCCGATCCAGCACGCGCAGGACCACGCTTTCGCCAAACATGGTCGGCAACACGCTCACGCGCAGGTCCACCGGGCGGCCCTCGACCAACAGTTCGATGCGGCCATCCTGTGGGACGCGTCGTTCGGCGATGTCGAGATTGGCCATGACCTTAATACGCGAGGCAATGGCCATGGCGACGTATTTCGGCGGCGGGACCATCTCGAACAAGATGCCGTCGATGCGGTAGCGCATCTTGAATTCCTCCTCGAACGGTTCGAAGTGAACGTCCGAGGCCTGGTCGCGGATCGCCTGGAGCAGAACCAGGTTGACCAGTTTCTTGACCGGGTTGCTCTCGGCCATCTCCCGCAGGTCGTCAAGATCGATTGATTCGCCGCGGTTCGCGTACTTGGCCAGGTCGGCATCTTCGCCGATCTCGTTGATCAGCTCGTTGATCGTGTCGGCTTCCTCTTCCGGGTAGAACCGGTTGAGGGCGTCGGCCATGTCGTCCTGAGTCGTGATGCGGGCCACAACGTTGAAGCCCATCAGCGTCTTGAGGTCGTCGGTAGCCTGGAAGTTGTCCGGGCTGGCCAGGGCGACGCCGAGCGTGTTCGATTCCCGATCGTACTCGGTTGGGACGATGCGGTAGGCATGGGCCATCTGGGAGGGCAGCATGCCGATCACGTTTTGCTCGATATCGATGTCGGCGAGCGTGATGGACTCCATCCCCACCTGGGCGGCCAGGGCCAGGTTCACGTCCGGTTCCTCGACGAAACCGAGTTCGATCAGGAGCTGCCCCAGCGGGCCGCGTTTCTCCTTCTGCAGCTCGAGCGCCTCGGAAACCTGGGCCCGAGTCACCTTGCCCATCTTGATCAGAATGCGTCCAAGCGGTCGCCCGCGCAACTGCGAAAGCGGCGGCATGTCTATTTCGGCCATGCAAGCACTCCTGCCAAACGAGCGCGCATTATACGCCGAGTTGCGGCGTGAACAAATGAGCGGCGTCACGTATAAACTCGAGCGGACCGGCCGGGCCGGGCCGGCGCGGTCCGACTCCGGGGCCGGGAGGCGCTCGCGCCATATCCGTTTCGGTCGGCGTGGGCCTTTGACGAAACGGGCGGCGCGCTTAGAATCACGGAGTTGATTACTATCTTGGGAGGTCTGGGCGATGAGACGGACGCGCGATGTTCTTTGGGGGGGTGGACTTTTGGTTGGGACGCTGCTCGCGGGACTGGCGCTGCTACCGCTGACCGCGTGCAACTTGATGGGCGGAACGGCCAGCGGTGGTCACGGCGCTGAGGGAGCGACAGCGTCGGCCGTGCGCGACCCGGTTTTGCAGGACATCCCCAAGCCGGCCGGGTTCATGCTGGTCGACGACCGGACTTTCGGCGTCTTCTCCGGTCAGGACCGCATCGCGCGCTGCGTGTACAGTGGCACAACCGAGCGCACCGCCGTGAAACGCTTCTACGAAGAGTACATGCCCTCGGCCGGCTTTGAGCTGCGGGAATGGACGGTGGACGAAGGGCGCTTTGACCTGCGTTTTGAGAGCGGGGCAGAAGTCTGCAATGTGCTGGTCTACCGCGGCAGCGGGCGAAACACAACGCTGGTCGTGCAGATCAAGCCGAAGCCAAAGGGCTCCACTCAGCACGACACCCAGCCACCGATGCGGCGGCCATAGTAGCAGTAGGACTCCGGGGCGGTATTAAGGAAAGATCATGGACGCCGACACACGGCATCAACTAAAGCAGAACGAGCTGGCCGAAGCGCTGAGCAAGGTGGTGGATCTCAGCGACAAGCGGACGATTGGCTGGCTGGTTGTAATTGTGGTAGTGGCGCTGGGCTACGCCGGTTACAAATTCTGGGGCTGGCAGCAGCGAACCCAACTGACCAACGCTCAGCAGGCCTTGGCGGATATTAACGCGCTCGACCCGAGTTTGGGCGATGCTCCGATGGACCAGCTCCGGCGTCTGATCGCGGACAATAACCAGCCTGGAGTGCTGGCGCTGGCTCGGCTGAAGCTGGCCGAGGGGCTCGAGGCGCGTGCGGAGGGTGCCGACCAGGCGGCGAAGTTGACTGAAGCGGAAGCCGAGTACAACGCCATTCTGAGTTTGGCGGGCGCCCCCAACGCGGCCAAGGCTCCCGCCCTTTATCGGCTGGGAATGATGGGCGAGAGCAAGCGCGACCTGGAGCAGGCGCGGGAGATGTACACCACGCTCAGTCGAAACCCGGGCTACGCCGGCTCGCCATTTGTAGCCGCGGCCGAGGCGCGGCTGGAGCTGCTCGCTGAGCTGGCGGTGCCGGTGGTGTTCGAGCCCGGAATGAATCCGGTCCCGATACCCGAGCTGACTCCGCTCCCCGTGACCACGCCGCGCAAGATGCAGCCGGTTCAGATCATTGATAGGACTGGCGCAGCGCAGGGGACCGGCCCGCTGCCAAAGGCCAAGCCGTCCGCCGAGGAGGATTCGGCACCCGCATCGCTGGTGCCGGAGCCTGAAGAAGCGGCGGTTCCCGCTGAGGAGCCGGCGGCCGAGCCGGCTGAGGCGCCCGACCCCGAGCAACCGTGAAGCACGACGAAGAGATCCTCGACCGCCCATTTCCGATCGACAAAGCCAACGCGAAATGGGCGCGTCTGCGCATTCGCCGCAAGCTCCCCGGGCGACGGATCGACAAGTACCTACACGGCCGCTACCCGCACCTCTCGCGGACATCGATCCAGCGTCTGATTCGGCAGGGAGCCGTCACCGTCAACGGGCGCACGACCAAGCCCAGCTATGAAATGAACGGCGGTGACATCATCGAGATGGTGCTGCCGGACCCCGAGCCGCCGGAGGTGGTCGCGGAGGACATCCCGCTCGAGATTCTGCACGAAGACGAACAGATCATCGCGCTCAGCAAGCAAGCGGGGATCATCTGCCACCCCGCGCATGCCCAGCAGACCGGGACGATCGTCAACGCCCTGGCGTTCCACGCCTCGCGGCTCAGCCACGGGGAGGACCCCTTCCGGCCCGGCATCGTCCACCGGCTGGACAAGAACACGACCGGGGTGATGCTGATCGCCAAGACCGACGAGGCCCACTGGCGACTGGCCCTGCAGTTTGAACGGCGGACGGTGCAGAAGACCTACCTGGCCGTGGTCTCGGGGGAGCTGAACCTGGACGGCGACACGATCGACGCCCCGATCGGGGTGCATCCGGTGGTGCGCGAGAGACTCGCGGTGATGATCAAGCCGAACCGCATCAACATCGCCAAGAACGCCCTCACGCGCTGGGAGGTCGCCGAGCGTTTTCGCGGCTACACGCTGGTCAAGCTGATGCCGAAGACCGGGCGCACCCACCAACTCCGCGTGCACATGTCGCACATCAGACACCCGATCGTCGGCGATCTGATGTACGGCGGGCCGGCGCTCAGCGAGCATACCATCACCGGCGAAGGGTCAGATACGCCGTTCCTGTCTTACCAGGCCCTACACGCCTGGCGGATCGAGTTTCAACATCCGATCACCGAGAAGCCGCTGACGATCGAGGCCCCCTTCCACGCCAAGTTCAAGAAGCTCATGCACCTGCTGCGGAGAAGCCGCAGTGTCTAATGTAGTCGGTCACCCGGCTCACATTTCATTCAGGGTGGCACAGGCGTCTCGCCTGTGGCCGCACGGGCGGGACGCCCACGCCAACCATGGTGCGGGATCTCTGCGCAGCTACCCCAAGCGTCTCGTTGCCGCTCTGCTGAGCTTGTGGCTGCTGACCGGAATCGCTTCGTCGACCCGCGCGCAGCAGGTGCCGACGCTCGCGCTAGACCAGGCCGCCGTCGCGCTCCGCGCCCGCCTGGCGGATCTGCGATCGCAAGTACCGAACGGAACCGAACTCGGGCGGGGGGTGGTCG